>Ga0209339_1000404_pt1 | contig 15926 bp, 13 predicted proteins | sample OlaalgELextract3_FD_187376 | JGI IMG/M metagenome (GOLD analysis project Ga0209339, IMG submission 187376) | Olavius algarvensis symbiont microbial communities from Tuscany, Italy - Type A ELBA extract 3 (SPAdes) (version 2) | ecosystem: Host-associated > Annelida > Digestive system >... | reverse complement strand
GTGGCTGCTGCAAGCCAGCTAGTAGTTATACATGGGTTCTGTCACTGTCATCTGTGTGGCTGCTGCAAGCCAACTAGTGGTTATACATGGGTTCTGTCACTGTCATCTGTGTGGCTGCTGCAAGCCAACTAGTGGTTATACATGGGTTCTGTCACTGTCATCTGTGTGGCTGTTGCAAGCCAACTAGTGGTTATACATGGGTTCTGTCACTGTCATCTGTGTGGCTGCTGCAAGCCAGCTAGTAGTTATACATGGGTTCTGTCACTGTCATCTGTGTGGCTGCTGCAAGCCAACTAGTGGTTATACATGGGTTCTGTCACTGTCATCTGTGTGGCTGCTGCAAGCCAGCTAGTGGTTATACAGTTAGAAGTAAGAGTTGAAGAGTTCCGACAACCGTAAATGGCAAGTGATTGTTTCCTGGTACAGGCTCGCATGATTGTCCTGAAAAACGGCTGTAAAATGGTTGTTGTATACTGAGGTAAGTGCAGTTTTACATGTAATATGATACTTTAGATGTAGTGTGACATTGGTAATTTGCATGTGTCTGCATGACAGAGCTGGATGGTCGTGTGTCTGGTATGGTGTGGTCAACAATGTTTATATCTCTGGCTGGAATCGTCACTATACAACAACGCTCCTCTGTCTTTATTTTCGTCATATCGGCCATCATCAGATGCATATTTTCAGTCGGTCTTGAGCCGACGCTGATACTTCTTGGCGTGCTCAACGTGAGTCTTCTTTCGTTTGGCATTTATTGCGGCTATGCTTTTATTATTACATGAATTTTACGAACATCACAGTGTTTTGATACTTGGTTTGATTATATTTATTTAGTCTGTTTTCTTGTATTGCAATTAGTTTTACGTGTAATATGTAGATAAGCTACTTATGTTTAGTGTTATTATTTGTTTTTTAGGGCTGCCCAAATTAACGATTAATCTGCCGATTAATCGCAAAAAATTTTTAACGATTAATTTTATTTTTGACGATTAAATTTCGAACAATTTTCTTACTTACTTACTAAAGCCAATTTGATGTTTAGTTGCACCGGAAGTGTCCGTATTTTGCTGATAACTAGCAAAATGGCCAAAATAGCATACCCACCCGGCGAAATATCAAACGTTGTTGGCAAAGAGCGTTGTAGGACAAACGCCAAAATCGAACCAATAATAATAATAATAATACGACAACTTATAAGGCGCCGTAACATGTCCATAAAGTCACTACAAGGGCGCCGTACAGCATACGCTTTTCGAAATTAAGTAGATAACTGAAATGTCATTAAGTCAATTTGTACTCAGGCATGACAATGTCATACTGCTGTCATTTTATTTGTTTTTAACTATTAATTAATCGTTAATTATTGGAAGATTAATCGTCAAAGAAATCCTTAATCGTTAACAGCCCTATTGTTTTTCATTATTTTAGGTATGGTATATTGTTGCCATTTAAAGGCCATCCATCTACCTTGCATTTGTGTTTCTATCCACAAGACGTTTGTGCATTCCTTTGGTGCAAGCTCGAACTGATGATGATGATGATGATGATGAATGTAATGTATATACTGCTTACTGGCGCTACTTCATCATCCATTATTATTATTATTATTTTTATTTTTAGACCCTATTATTATTTTATTATTATTATTATTATTATTTTGCCCTATGGAGTAAAAATCCCGAGGGCTAAAAGCAAAAGTTGAAAACAAAAAGCTGGAGTGGCTAGAAGTCAAAGTCGTCGCCGGGAAGGAAACTGTCACCAAAAAGCACAGAGTTAAACCGCTGGACAGTGATTGCGATGCGCTGAAATAGATAAGAAGATTCACGAATATCACCAGAGACAGTGCTGATTCTGCGACTTAAGTCTGAAAAGAATGAGACCGTGGAGGAGTTCATTGAACCCAAAGTTTCCAGGGCGATAGGCTGAAAAAGGTGAGATTGATTATTATTATTATTATTATTGCATATATACTTAATTACTTACATATAAGCTGATAACATCTGCGTGTATTTCAGGTGTTAAACAGTATCTTACTGACCGTGAGCATGATGGGTCATTTTGGTACATTTACAAAGCGTTGGTATGAGATACTTGTCGACTTCAACTTTGCCTACCATGCTGGCTACGTCATCATCAGCGTCCTCGGCCTCTGCTTTCATGAGTTTTTCTACAGTCTTCTGGTAATTTAAATGGCAATAACACACACTGTATAGGCCTAACCAATGGTGCAGTGCCCTATGCCGACAACGTGTTCCGGGCAAGCTCATCGTGCGGTCCCAACAATTAGTGCTGTAACTCACATCATTGACTGACTGGCTGTCAGTTCAGGGCCGCCACACGCCAAGCTAGCCACTGATAACTGTCGTCGTAAGTGCCGATAGAGCCAGCCGACATAGTATTTACCCACACTGCTCCTGCCCGCCCCTCCCTGTGTGGACAGAGCTCCGTCTTAAGTCCCCGTTGCCTTAGATTGGTAACAGTGATCGCTGCACAGGTGCACAGGTCAAATTCCCCTACCCACGCACGGTGATTTGATCTGCGTGGGGCCCGCATAACACATGGTTTTGTGCTGTCAATGCAACCCACTGGGATACAGTCAGTGGACCAATGGTTTCCCACCGAGGTTAAGAGGCATGCCTATGAATTTGTCGGCACATAGGTCGCATCAGAGTATAAGTCGACCTGCTGCCATGGCAAGAAAAAACCGCAACTTAAGTCCGCAAAATACGGTATAGTGTCCTCAGAATCAGAATTGTGGAAAATACCAAACAGAATTTTTCTTTCTACGTGCAGCAGCATGGCGTCATCTATACGTAGTACATTGTAGGTGTGGGTAGTATGCCTGTCTGTAGTGTCTGTCACATGCTGAACGTAATACAATGCAGTGTCACCACCAGGTAGCCCAGGGATTCGAGGTTTTTTAGACAAGATTTCATGTGGCAATTCACAGGGATCACCACGATTGAGGACATTAACCGAGACTGAGGTGGGTAAAAGTGGTGTAATACCAGATATCTCTGTCATTCGTTGTCCATTGTCCATTGTATGGTCATATCTCAAAATGTAAGCGAGGTGGACCTGTAGTTTACTGTGGAGCACTGTATAGAAGTTGACACCACTGATTATGTTGCCACTTTCAGATCATCCCCCAGACGCTACCCTGGGGAGATATTTTGTTTTCAGATAGAAACTCTGTGTTCAAATATTAATCTAGCGTCATGTTCTACTTGGCGTCAGACTGCAGCTGTTGGCAACAGAACACAAGTGTTATCACAGTGCAGATGTTGTTAGCTGTTGTCAGAGAGCAGCCATCAGAACCTGTTGTTAACAGTCATCGCCTGTTGCATTGACAACGTCTTGCTATGATGCCATAATAGAATAAGAGACAAGCCAGCTTCTTTTCGCAATGACAGTGTTGTTGTTGTTGAGATAGTTGTTGCTGTCTGTTGCAGCTTCTTGACATCGTCTATCGAGAGGAGACTCTGCTCAACGTGATCCGGTCGGTGACAAAGAACGGCCGATCCATTCTACTCACCGCAGTCCTCGGAGTCATTCTCATCTATCTCTTCTCAATTGTCGGTTTTATGTTCTTCCGTGACGACTTTATGATTGAAGTCAATGCTTTGGATGCTATTGGCATTAACAAAGGTTTGCTGTTTGCATGTGTTGTTTGCATGGGATGCACTGGAGAAGTAAAGAATTAAAGAATTTGGCTAATATTGTACCTGCTATAGGGAGCTATCGCTCAAAATTGTATACATTTTATACACTGATTAGCCAGTTACAAGGGATGTGCACTCGCTTGGCTGCACTTGTATGCACTTTTAGTACATCATGCAGCACAATTTATGGTGACATATGTCCTGTGTGATGCAGAGTGACATGCAATTTGACTGCCACAGCACTGTCCTGGTGCTATGTGCATTGCCAGCATGCTGTGGACAGCTGTGAAGTTTTTCACTTTCTTAAAACCTTTTTATTGAAAATCATTCATTTTAAGCTAAACCAAGCTGCCCTGCAAATTGTTCTGTAATTTTCAGTATATATGCCGTTTTTTGTGTTATTGTTGGAACACACACTTCAACTTTGCCTACCACGCTGGCTACGTCATTATCAGCATCCTCGGCGTCTGCGTTCAGACAGTGCTATTATAATTTTGGTGATATATTATTAGCTGTGCCAAGTCTTGTAATATCTACTGATGAATTTAGTCCACTTTATGCAGCATGACGACATGACAGTTTTAACGTCATAAAAAGTTCTCAGCGAATAACTTTGAAGAGTTAATGTTAATGTCACTGAAACTAAGAAGCATCACAGTTATTAACCCTTTTAGAGTTTTAGCGTTGATTAATTACCCACCATACATAGTGTGGGACAGGTATATAGTTTGCTGTTTTTTTAAAATTCACTTATGTCACTTTTTTGTTCGGTTACGTTTTCTTGGCAGCCGAGCAGCCACGATTGGTATGAAATTTTGTACAGTGGTACATCCTTGTGTCGGATGTGTCATCTTACAGTTTGAGTGTAATATTTGCAGGGGTCTCCAAATGTGAGACCTAAAAGAGGGAGGGGCCAGAATTTGTGCCTATCAGAAAGCCATTTCCTCACAATTATCTCAAATGTTAAATCGTAGCATTTCATGTCTATGAGGACTTTAGGTCAGCATAATGGGTAGGGACCAACCTAATTCACGGGAAAAAATGCACGATTTCACGGTAGAGTTTTTAAAATGTGCTAAATTTCACGGAAAATTCACGGAAGGAGTTTGATAAATTCACGGGCCCCACAGCTGTTATTTCGAGGTGCTATGTTAATGCAAACTAAGAAATCTGTCGAATAGCACATTTGAAATTTTTGAACAACGAATATTTATTATTGTTATTAATGTACTAAGTCAAGACTCAAGACTGGATGTAAGTAAGTAACACAGTGAATACATGTCAACTACTTAGTGCTGAAGTGTGACACGTTGCAAACAGCAAAATCCGCACAAAAGCTGTTGATAAAACTCTGAAAACCTTCATAAATGAAATTAAAAGCGTTAAAATTTACGAAAAATTACAGATTTCATGGAATTTCACGGAAACACAGAAATGGGCGTTTTTCACGGAAGAAGGCCAATTTCACGGAAAATGTCACGGCCGTGAAATCATGAATATGGTTGGTTCCTAATAATGGGAGCTTTCCAAAATATAAGGGTCGGGGTTATTGCCCAAGGGGCTGCCTGTAAGGCCAAATATGTTGCATTTTGGCTATTCTTTGATTGTAGTTACTAGTTAACTTTAAAGCTTTGTGACATTTAAATGATTTGAGATAGCTTTATACAATCTGTGAGGCAGATGTTGCCGGTGAGAAGTGGCAGCCATGGGAGAAATTTTCAACCCTCTATTTTCAAGGAATACCCAGGAGGTGGATTTGAAGTTGTTAGGATTGCATTGTGTTACATTTCTACAGTGTAGTTTTATGTTTCTTTCAGAAGCGATTGGCAGGCATAGGCATTATGTATTTTACCTCTCCATTTGTCTGTCAATCCATCTGTTCATCCGTCACCAAACTTGTGAGCACGAAATTTTAAAAACGAATGAATCAGTTACGGTGCAAATTGGCACAAGTGGTCTACGGGGCAAGTGCGTCAAACGGTCAACTTATAAGGCCAGGAGGTTAAAGGTCAACATCACACAAGGCCAGAATCGGTCACAAAATTCCTCTCAGCAATATATCTCGAGAACTGTCTGATGACTTTTAACCAAACTTGGCCGGCACAAATGCAGGGATGCAAAACGTCAAAGATAACGGTCACACGAGGCCATAGATAGATTTGGAGGACTGATGAAGGCATCATTCTTGATCCCATTTGGGCGGAATAGATTCTAGTTGTAGCTTGAAGCCGGTTTGATAAAGTGGAATGAGGAATGTGATGTCGGCTAAGCTGTTCTCGATTACATTTATTTTTGCTGTGTTTTAAGCTATACGTGAAGAAGGTGACCTAGACGTGCTGCAAAGTGCTTGAGTAAAGTAGCTGTGCAATAATGTTTAATAAATTACACCTGAGTGCCAGTGTATTTGACTGTTGACAGATCTGGTGACAGCCACAGTTAACAAGCTTAGTTCTCAGTTTGAACAGTGCAGTTCAGCAAATGATAGTTGCCCGTCAGACGCAGCTGGTAATATCTGTTTGTTTGATACAGACTGTTTCTATATGACTTTGAAAATAATGTATGCTGTGGGCCATAAAAACATGCCACTTTTATTTTTTTACAATAACTGGCAAATGTAGACCAATTTTAATCTTTCTTTCACTGTTGCATTCAGAAGTGAACTGCACAGGAAGCTAAAGTTAAAGTTGACGTCAGATGTGTTTCCACACGACCTTATGAAATTTCAATGTTTAACTGTACAAATTTACCGCAAAATTAGTCAGTTCAAAAATTGTGAGGTAACAGTAAATGTCTCCCAGGCTGTCTTGTTCATTTGTCTACATTGATTAATTCTTCTTCTCGTATGCATGTCATGAACCATAACTGGTCAGCCACAAAACAGTGTTTTCATCCGCAGAGTGTAGTTGAGATAAACCGCCATTCAGTTTTGTCAGGGGACCAGATTTGACAATGTATAACATCGTCTGGGTCTCGACACAAGGACACAGATCAGTGTCTGTAAGTCACCATTTTTTTCTGCAGGCACCGCAGTGTCCCTGTTCCGTGCGAAAACGGTTCAGCAAAGACCACTGTTGCCGAGGGAGGTCAAAACCTGGTTGCCAGATTGTGGGGTCACACACTAGGTGAGAAATGACCACCTGAGCCGATTTCCAGTTATGCCTCCATCGATATTTGATGTCAACTGGTTGCAAGTCCAGCCACAGCGGCTTCCTGGATGTCAGTCATAGCAATGGTGGGTTAAGGATATCAGGCTGGATTGGCCAACTGTCATGTTTGACGATTTTCTCCACCAGCTTGTCATTGGCAGCCTTCCTTCGTAGGGCTGGCGGTTCATTGTTGGAGAGCACTGGAAGCCATGGGAGAGGTGTAGAATGAAAGGTACCAGAGATGAGGCGCATGCTAAGTTCAACTGCAGATCGACCTGACTTGTGTGAGCAGAGCATGACCAGACTGGGGTGCAGTACTTTGCTGCTGAATAGCAAAGTGCCAGAGCGGATGACCATAGATTGTTGGCGCTGGCGCCCCAGGTGGAACCGGCTAGCTTCATCAACAAGATTAACGTATAGCATATATTGAGAATGTTCACCCTCAAGTCATGCACACACATGCATTGAGTCGGCCGCACCACTGGTCAATTGATGTGACACGTGACTGACGCATTTTCAATGCTGTGTCAAGTGTTCAGCAGGTGCTGTCGCAGAATATTGCAGTGATCTCATAATGACGTCAGCAGCATGCAGAAAACTTATTAACCAAAGAAAATAAATTTATCAAGCAGAAATGCCTTCTAGTTTATCATGTTAAACCTAAATTTATATCCGACACTTTGCGTATCTATCTAATATGAGGAAAAGTTATAAAGTTGAACACTCAACTATCGCAAGGTACCGGTAGTGTGGCATCAAATTTGAAGTGAGATGGCAGGTTTAATTACAACTTTGTGTGCAGTTCACCACTGAATGCAACAGTAAAAAATTATTAAAGTTGATCAATTTTTTGCAAAATTATCATAAAAATTGTAAAAGTGGCACGTTTGTATGGCCTAAGAGTACAACATAAGGATGTAACAATACACTGCATACTATACATGAGACTTTTCTAGTTTTGTGGTTTACTTATTAGTTTGTGTCATAGAATTATAGGTAATAATGCAGTAAATAAATTTCCGTTGTTATTTGCATCTCTGTTCTATCTCATCAATGTTGGGTTTATAATAATAATAAAAAAAACATAATAATAATAATAATAATAATACAAATGGCACCATTTATGGTGCTGTTATCATGGCACAGCCATTGTGAGAGTTAACCTGGTTCATTTGATGAATTGAATGGCGCCAAGCGACTGTTAACCCAAGACCAAGCCAAACGACTTGGGCTGTGAGTCCTCCTGTACAGGCTGCCAGAGTCTACACCCACCATAGCCATTTATCATTATTAGTCAGCACGAAAGCTGATACTCATTTTACCGTCCCATGGAGGATAGAAGGCTGAGTCGACCTGGGTGGCTGGTTACATACTGAGATGGTTTACTCACCCACAGATGGTCACCCATCGTGGTACTAACCGAGTCTGACGTATGTTGATCGAGGCCAATGCATTACCACTACGCCAAACTGCCAACTGTTGTGGATAAACTGTGTATTAGAATGTCTCTGTTGGTTGTCATGTCTGATGAACTGTTGCAGTGACTGCACTCGAGGCTGACGATGATGACAACAAAGAGCGACATTGTGACTCGCTGATTATGTGCATCGTTACGACGCTGAATGAGGGACTGCGTAACGGCGGTGGGATTGGCGACGTCTTACGCAAGCCCAGTAGCACGGTATATTTCACATTTAAGTGCATCGTGCAGTGCAAATGACCTATAATGTGTCGAGTGGGACGTTAAACTCTACTATACCATACAGCTGTGAGCTGTAGAATTGGCCCCGTCTGTTTCCTGGCCAGATGGTGTAAAAGGAGACCTGAACCTGGCTTTAGTTTCATTAGGTTTGGTTTTTACCGCGCGAAGCGTATGCATAGCGCGGACTATGCTGTGGCAAGATGTTTATCTGTCCATCCGTACGTCCGTCACATGCCGGTATTGTGTGTAAACAGTTACACATATCCTCAGAGTTTTTTCACCGTCTGGTAGCCCCACTATTCTAGTTTTTCCATACCAAACGGGATGGCAATATTCCGACGGGGACCCCCTAATGGGGGCGCTGAATGCAAAGGGGGTATAAAAAAAAATCATGATCTTCGACCAATATCGTTGTTTATCTCAGAACTGATGCAAGATAGAGCCATAGTTACTATGGAAGGCGAATATGAAACCGCATCCAAGCTTTCAAATGGTACCATTTTGAATGATCTTGAGTGACCTCTAACCCAGGTTTCAAGGTCATGATACTATTCAACGTCAAATAACTCCAAAACGGTACAAGATAGAGCTATATTTACAATGGCAGACCAATAGAAAGTCATATATGATCTATCGAACGGTGCCATTTTCAATGACCTTGAACAACTCCTAACCCAGTTTTCAAGGTCATGCTATCCTTTGACATTGAATATCTCATAAACGGTTAAAGATACGGCCATAGTTACTATGGAAGGCCAATATAAAACTGCACCCAATCTTTCGAATGGTACCAGTTTTAATGACCTTGAATGACCTCTGACCCAGATTTCAAGGTCACGATATTATTCAGCATCAAGTAACTCGAAAATGGTACAACATAGAGCTATGCTTACAATGGCGGACCAATAGAAAGTCGTATTATTTTATTATGATCTATTGAACAGTGCCATTTTCAATGACCTTGAAGATCTTTACCCGTGGTTTCAAGGTCACGCCATATTTGACGCTGAATATCCCAGAAACAGTACGATATGCAGACATAGTTTCAATGGAATACTAATAGGGACATACACATGCCCAACTCAACATTGTCGTTTCGAATGACCTTGAGTGATCTTGAGTGACTTAGCAAAATATTCAATGAAAAGAAGCGTCGCTCGGTCTCCCTGCAACAGCTGAGTTGCTTGTTGCTTATGTTAGCAGTTTTTATTAATTGTTGTTTAGGTTTTTTTGTGTTATCACAAGTGCCAAGTGACTGGTTAGGAAGACCATTTTTGCACGAGTCAAGTGAATGGCTGGGAAGATCATCTCCAAAATGACCTAATGTGTTGAGTGGCATGTTGAACCCTACTATACCTATACCTGCATATTTATGCTGCTTTAAACTGACGATGTGATGTTATGTTTCTGTAAATGTGTGAAATTTAAATTTATTATGTTTTTGTGTCTGTCTAATAGTCAGCACCATCCTCAGTGTCAGACCCATTGCCGTCTTACCTTTACCATGTCTACAGCTTATTTGCATTAGCATCACTTTAATCAGTACATTGTGTGAGTAATAATAAGAAGAAATAGAAACTATATCTCGCCAGAGTTTAGAAGGCTTCAATGGTCGTCTCTCTGCCACATAGTTATATTCAAGTGGACATTGAATGTGACCAAATGTATCCATTGTTACTGCCACTGTATTTAGCTGATGACTGTACTTGTTTGATGCACTAACTGCAGTCGTCAATACAGGAATACTTGTAGTCTTGGTTATCGCGCTAATAAGCACAGCATGGTTCGTGGAACAAGGACGTCTGCAGTATGCAAACCAAAGATCTGCATTGGGATGGAGATAGTGGGAATCCCACAGAGTCATGGGAAATACGGAGATATTGATAAATGAAAGATAAAGACTATGTGTGAATACTGCAGGAGTAGAAGTCAGTCTTTGGGGATTCCCTGCATATACACTGTGTCCACAAAGAACAAAGCCAGATAATTTTTAGCATAATTTCATTTAGAACTGATGAAATTTTATAAAATTTGGAGGACTTATTCCTGAGTCTACTCGGGACACAACTGCAGTTGCATTTATAACAAAGCCTGTGTGTAATACCCTTACCTGAGATGCTTTATTTTAATGACATCTTGCAGAACTGAAACAGAGACTGTTAGTCAGTTGGAGAAAGCTGGACCAATCGATTGCTGTTGCAGCCATCAGTCAATGGCATCATGGTCTCTCTGCTTGTGTCAGGGCTCATGGTGTACATTTAAATGTGTTAAGTTAATGCTGCAAATTTTTGAATTTGGGATTTTACTGTTTGACTATTTTGTTTATCGCCAAAAGGCCACTTGTCTGAAACGTTTTACCAGGTATAGGTATTACACATGTAAGATGGAAGACATTATCATAGGCAGACTTGCAGTTGTCTCTTAAATCGCTGTGGCAAAAATTAGAGCATTTAGTTGCGGTTTGATGACACTATGCTGAAAAGTAGTTGGCTTTGTTTTTTTGTGGACACACTGTAGAATTTATTAGTGCAGGAAATCTGTGGGAATTGCATAACCGTAGTGAATTGCCGAAGGTCTTCTGAGTATCCACGTCCTACTTCGTCTGATAGTCATGTTCACTGGTGAGGCAGAAACTGGCTGTTTTCATTTGTGCTGTAAGTAAGTGAGTCTGTGGGGATGGAATTGGTGATGGAACAGAACTGTGTGAGACGAGTGGAGACGGGAGTCGTGTCCCATTCCTGTAGAGATGTCTAGTGCAGACCAGTCACGTGCAACAGTCTGCCTGTGAATTCCTTCATTTTTCATCTTGATGTTTACCAAGAGACTGAACGTTTTTGGTATCTGTTGTTGCTAAAAGGCACGTAGAGTTGATTGTGCAGTTTTGAAAGCACATTTTATTAACATGTGTCCTTGTGGCGAGACCCAGACGATGTCCCACATTGTCGAATCCTGTCCCCTGACAAAACTGAATGGCGGCTTATCTTGGCTACACTCTGCGGATGAAGATGCTGTTTCGTGGCTGACCAGTTAGGGTTCATGACATGCATACAAGAAGAAGATTAACATATAATAATGTTCATTTTATTGTTATTGTTCCTTGCTGTCAGTGTTGTTTGTAGTGTGTATCAGCTGTGTATAATATGCGCTGTAGGAACATCTCTTCTTTGCACGTGTTATCTATGATTTGATCTTCTTCTTCATCGTCATCATCATTGTACTCAACCTCATATTTGGCGTTATCATCGACACGTTCGCCGACCTCCGTAGCGAGAAACAGCAGAAGGAGGAAGTGCGGAGGAATTCCTGCTTCATCTGTGGTTTGTTCAGTTACTATGACTGATACACATAGAAACACAACTCATTACATATATTGAAGTGGATGTGTGCTTTCCAGGCAGTGTTGTTAATGTCTGCATGAGGTTATACCTACATGATCAGACAAACGAGCATGCACTGTACACACATTGCACTTGGACCAGTTTCAATATTAGCCATCCTGCCTTTTTTATGTTTTATCGTATCATTTTCCATGTTGATGATGTTAACTTGCAGAACACCTTTTCATTTTTCATTTTTAAAGCTGAAACTAACGATTGTAGTTAATTCTCGGAATTAATTCACGTGTTACTTATGTGTAAGAAGATTTAAAATAGGTTACTGTGCTGTCGTCAAACGTTGTATGGCCTATTAGTAAAATTTCAGTTGGATCGTTGTCTGCAGTTATGCTAACTGTGCAGGTCTTGATCGATCGGCGTTTGACAACAAGACGGTGTCGTTTGAGGAGCATTGCAAACAGGAGCATTTTATGTGGCACTATCTGTCCTTCATAATTCTTGTGAAGGTCAAAGATCCAACGGAGTTTACTGGGCCTGAGAGCTACGTCTACTCCATGATTCAGGTTATTTTACATACACTTCGGTTGTGATAAATGATTTGTTGCCTTGCCACAGCAACTGCTAGAGACGTTCTGTTACGTGTTATTACTGTTATGCGTACCTGTGTTTCTAACTTTGTTTGTTTGTTATTTGTTAGCAGCATTACAGAAAAATGGTTGCAGTTGTCACTATGAAACTTTCAGAATAGGTGGATCGTGGCTCTTCGATCATGCTATTAGATTCGCCAGGTGGCAGCACCCTGCAGTGGTGCATGGGGCGAGGTTTATCTGTGCTTGACACCAGTTTCTTTCTAGTTTCACACATTTGTATAGTTGGCTAAGACAGGTGTGTTGTGTGTGTGTGTGTGTGTGAGGCATGGGTGTTGGCTGGGGATTTTAGGGGACGGATGCTGGCATTTGAGAGAAAATGCTGCAGAGAGGTCATTCAGGTTGGGTGGCAGGCAGGGAGTTTTGTATAAGGGATGTTTGTCCTGTGTGTACGTGGACACTTCCGAGCCCTCGACACATTCAGCGCCAGGGACGTCGCAAAATACGTTGCCATACAGGCCAGGGACATCTTAACATGTCCAATGTATATAGCATCTTCAGTGCACTGCAGGCCCTGTAGGAACACTTCTTCTGGTCTATTCATTATACCCATGCTTTGTGCTGCTGCCTTTACACAATTTTAGGCCTGGCACTGAATGTGTTAAACAGGGCACATGGCATGATTGTTCTATATGCATTCAGATTGAGGCAAAAATTCTAAGGAACCTTATTTAATGATCTGCTTACAAGCAAATATACAGCATATCTTTGCTGTCTTGGTAGAAGGCCTATAGTGATATGTATTGTCCGTGGTTAGTGTCATTAATAGATATGACTACAAAGTGTTAACTTTACATGGCAGCATCAACAAGATTGTCTGAATGTTGTTGCAGAAGGAAAATCGGGACTGGTTTCCACGAATGAAAGCGATGTCACTGTCAGATGCTGAAGGTGAGAGTGAACAGAACGAGCTGCGTACACTGCAGACTCAGCTTCATAACACAAACCAGCTGATAGCAACGCTGTCCCGTCAACTCGGCGAACTGCGCGAACAGGTTAGTTTGTGTCATTGTCATCATACACGGAGTCAGTTAAATTTTATGTTCATTAAACATATGCACTAGTTTATACATTTAACGCTTGCAGTTGACAGATTTAAACATGCTAGTGCGTGTATCTCATGCTTATAATTTATAAGCATTTTAATTTTTGCTGTATTAGAGCTTTGACTTATACATATTTAAATAGACGATAATAAAACATTACATTACATGTGGTCGTCGTCACGACCACATCACGCCAGTTCTTGTTAGCTCACACTGGCTTCCAGTACGCCAGCGAATCATCTACAAGATGGCGGTGCTTGTGTGGAAGTGTCTACGCGATGCAGCCCCTCGCTACTTGGCTGACCTCTGTGTGCCGGCCCATTCCGTGCATGGTCGCCAGCAACTGCGTTCCACGGCGTCTGGAACTCTGCTGGTCCCGCGCGCCCGGACTACTATCGGTCAGCGCGCGCAGCTTCGCCGTCAATGGACCACGAACATGAAACAGCCTGCCAGCCGATCTTAGAACACCAGATAAGACTCTGTGCTCCTTCAAGCGTCATCTCAAGGCCCACCTGTTTCAGCAGTAGTCTACGCTGCTGCTGACTGGTGTCTCAGCACCGTTCGTCCGGCGCCGTTGTGACTGTTTAGCGAGTTCGGTGCCGTTTACGAATACCCCAACTTACTTACTTACACATTCTGAATCCTCTATTTGATCGCACAGCTACATATTTTGCACTATTGTCCCATTCATGAGCATCACTATGTCATTGTCTCAGGACCACATTTGCTGAAATTTTTAGATAACATGTACGTAACATGGCTTAACTTTGTTTAACAGGAATATAATTAAAAACGAAACTAATCATTTGTGCGAATATGGTGCATATTATCGGGAGATTATTCTGGTTATCATAGTGTAATGGTGATTGCACATACAACTGTCTGATGCTGTGTCTAGATGACTGAGCAGAGGAAGCAGAAACAACGAATGGGCTTTCTGCAATCAAAGTCTATGCCGGCAACTGAGTTTATGTCGTAGACATTATGTCGAACAATAAACTATTACGGGAATGCCTACCTGATGCATTGCTGTATATCAGCCTCAGCTCCATCGCAATGATTTTGTAGCTGTGTATACAGTCTCTTGCACACTGTGAGTGAACTCGTTTGCCGTTGCATTTGGCCCAATGAAGCGAAGAAAAACCTCTGCTGAAGTAGCATGTCATGCCTATCACTGTTACTTACTTACTGTGCTCCTATGGTCAGCTGTAACTTAATTCTGTCATTCATTCTCTGTCAGTCTTTCGACACGATATGCTTTTTGTTTTTTTCACCTCTGCCTATTTCAGTGTTAATGTAATCATGAGTAGAATACCTGTTGTTGATGCTGTAGTACCATTTTATGTTTGATATTTTCACATTTTATCAGAAATTATTTGTTATAAATTGTTTTTATTAACTACGAAGATTGCTTCAGTATATGTGTCATATGTATCGGTTTATATGCATATTGTTATTGCTGGTTGTCTCTATCTGTAAATGCTCTGATTGTATATTATAAATTCTGTTACAAAATCTAGGGTCCACAAGCATATTCTCCAGAATGTATATATTAATGTGTATTATTGATACATTTAGGCCACTAGTATCTCACAGTGATCTTCATTTCTGTAGCCCACTGTGAGATACAGATATGCAACTAGTATTGGCAGTTTAGTGTGGGCCTTAACCAAGGGGGCAAGTGACTGGGAGGGGGCATTTGACTGGGGGTAGGTGACGGGGATGCTTGACCGGGAGGGGGGGGGGGGGGTAAATGACCACCTTCGGCGTAGCGTTAGGGCATCGGACTGTAGCGATCGAGCAGCACTTCTACTGTTGTCTCTTTAAACTGCTGCTAGCAAATAACATTTACTGGAAAAACAAATTATTGAGACTTGCAGACTCGCCATTCCCTCGGATACAGTGCCTGAAATTTTCAAGTAAATAAACTGTATGTTGACTAAGTTATGCTGTTTAGAGCTAGGGGTCCGGTAATTATGCCACACCGTGTACAATACCTGTGCATAAACACGCTTTTCGTTATTGCTGTCACATTCATAGAATTGACAACGTGCCACTTAAAAACGAACAGATTTCCCCTCATGGTCTGTAATATCCAAGTTGAAAATTTGGCCAGTTTATCTTTACATCACCAACAGTGCAATGGATGTCCACTGTTGTCTTTGCCATGGATAAATTTAATATCGTTGTATATTGTTCTTGGTTTTTAGCCAACCGTCTATCTATATAGACGGTTGGCTAAAATACCGGTATTTCCGGTATCTCAGAAACTACAACACCAATCAACGTGAAAATACTGGACAACGTTTGTATCGTGAAAATCTCTTCTCTGGTGCAATATAATGACGTCACAACAAACTCAAGATGGTGGACGGCTGCCATGTTAAG
>Ga0209339_1000403_pt1 | contig 15944 bp, 11 predicted proteins | sample OlaalgELextract3_FD_187376 | JGI IMG/M metagenome (GOLD analysis project Ga0209339, IMG submission 187376) | Olavius algarvensis symbiont microbial communities from Tuscany, Italy - Type A ELBA extract 3 (SPAdes) (version 2) | ecosystem: Host-associated > Annelida > Digestive system >... | reverse complement strand
TACGTGGCTGACCTTGTGGACATTGCTAACCGACACGGTGTCACTCTTCACTCGTTTGCCAATGACACGCAGTTGTACCTGCATTGCTGCCGTGAAGACATCACCACGGCAGCCACTCGGCTCAAGGAGTGCATCGTCGATGTTGGTTGCTGGATGTCTGCTAACAGGCTCAAACTGAACACGGACAAGACTGAGTTGCTCTGGACTGGGTCAAGACACAGCATATCTCAACTCCATGGTCATGGTCCATCTATACAGCTGGGTGCCGATAGGCCCGATACTGTCCCGTCTTGCAACCATGTGTGGTTGCTTGGAGTAATTATCTCAGCTGATCTGAGCCTCGACCGCCATGTGTCCGTCGTCAGTTCCGCGTCCTTCTACTGGCTACGACAGCTTCGACGAGTTCGCTGATCACTCGACGACGAATCGGCAGCCATACCGGTTCACACCTTTGTTACGTCCAGGGTCGACTATTGCAATCTGCTGTTGGCTGTTGGCTGGAGCACCAAAGTCTGTTACCGACAAGTTGCAGCGGGTCATGAACGCTGCAGCGCGAGTTGTGAGCGGCACAAAGAAGTACGACCACAGCTTGACACACCTGATTTACCTGAATGTTGCTTGAAACACACTTGAATACTACAGTGTTCGAGTCGTAAATGAAAATGAACGGGAATGCCGAGTTGAGAATCGGGCGCCGAGGCGGGTGGGGCCTGGGGAGGGGGTATCTCCCCAGTGGGGAGGGGGCTGTGCCCCCTCCCTGGGGAGGGGACTGTGCCCCCTCCCCAGAAAATTTTTTGATTTTTTGTCTGGCAATGGTGCATTCTGGGTGCTTGTTTTAATGTTAGTATAAGGCGTGTAAAACAAGAGTCGAAAAGCAGTTTTGTGTGCCAACTGCCAATTGGTCAGTTATCTCACATGGCGGACGTATCATGGAAAATTACAGTTAACGATTGGAGTATACAGAAAAAAAAAACAACGGGAATGACGTTCCCGTTGTATAAAAAAGAACGGGAACAGCGTTCCCGTCCGACTCGAACCCTGGAATACTATGATCTGTCAAGAGTGCAATTTGTCAGATGTGTGTATAACAGAGTGGATTAGTATGCGAGAGGGGTAGGGTTTAGAGGTCTACATCAGCTGGATGCAATCACAGAAATATTCGTTCAGGCCTTTTTCATGGTGTTAGTAGTTATCATGAAGGATAAACTTTGTAAGAAATATGGAATGGTAATGATTGTTGACAAATTACGCTAAAAAGTAGAAAATACTAATTTCTGTATGTTTGCCATGGAGGCTGCTATCTTTGTGAACTGCTACTTGTGTCAGTTTGGTTCGTACCCAACCAGTGATTTGAGATGTGTTATTTTGTTAGGTTGAATTACAAGTTGTAGCAACGGACCATGCAATGCACTTCTTTGATCGGTCAAGCTTTCCAGTACGAGTATTCTCGGATATAGATGAGTGGCAGGTTAGTATGTAGTTATTTTTCTGGTATATAAGAGATTGTTATACTTGACAGTGTTACTCAGCTTTTGTCAGTTACTCCAGTCAACAGTGTCAGTGTCACTGGCATTGCCTTTTCTGACTCATTGCATTACGGATGTTAATTTTCAAGAAATTGTTTACAATCTTGACTGACCAGCTGCGATGCCACATGGCCTGCGTCGTCGACTAGCCATGCATGGTATTATGATGGCATGCTGTGATTGGCTGCCAGGAAAATACGCCGTGAATTGACATGAATATTCACAGAGTAATATCTGATCACACTTTTTTGCAAAGTGCAGGTGTCGATGCCAAGATGCAGGGCATCGATGCCTTGTTTTTCTATTGCACGAGTCGCACTGAAGTGTAATGCAGCCTGCGTTACGATCGTAATGCAGGCTGTATTATTACACCCTAGAGTGACACCACCATAAAACTATTCAGTTACTGGAGATGACTTATGTGCAGACTGCAAACGTGCACAACTGCACATGAAGCATAGTAAGTATCTCTGTGCTGCTGACATTCCATTGTCAGGTGTTTTGAAAAAAGCAGAAGTAGGTACAGTACATACCTCTGTATTAAACTGATTGATAAGGTGACATTAATGTACCACAGCATGATGTTTGCGTGTAACTAGATGTGGAGTGATCGCACAGATCCAGTACTGCATATCGAGTTGCGGCGATGGGCAGACATAATGGTGATTGCACCACTGGATGCCAACACTCTGGCAAAAATAGCAAATGGCATCTGTGATAATCTTCTGGTTTGTTTGTGCTAATGACTGCTTCTTGATTGTATTTCATCCAGCGTTAGCTTAGCGGTGTTGCAGCTTTTTTTATTTTCGTATGTTTGCAGAAACTATGTTTTACATTTTGACACAGTAGACGTCCTTAAGCACGATTTGTGGATTGTAAATGCTGTCATAAAAGCGTGAGAAACTTTTAAACATTTCTGTTCTTTTTCTGTGTATTGCTAAATAAGCAAGAGCAGTAAATACATCCTGATTCACTTTTAAATTGCAGCAGAGAATGGGTGAACATCTTGATTTCTGATAACATTAGGTAGTAGTTTGGTGTTTGAGCACAGTGTGTGTACAAGCTGTTTCAAAAAAAGTAGCCCCCAAAAAAAATTTTTGGAATGTTTTCACTTCGATTAAGTCTTTTTGCATGAAATTTTACAGATTTGTTGGCGATTCATATTGACATATATCTACCAATTTTTGTAGATTTATCTTAATATTTCATCAATTGGCGTGTACCAGCTTTTCAGAATTGATGTCATTTTTTCGTCATCACATGTCTTAGTGTCCGATAATTGTAAACAGTCGATAACTGTGATTTTTTACCATTGACGTTTTACTAACATTGTTTTAAAGCTCGGTAGGGCCTACCAATGGGAAAATTGTCTTATGACAAACTGCACATGCAGATGCTGTGGCAGGTCTCCCACTGCCTGGTTTACTCAAAATGGCTGAGTCACTGTGGTCGACTCCAGTCTGCATACTTTCTTAACAGTGCTCAACTTCCATCCTTTGTCAGGGTAACTGGAAATGGTGGCTTTCGCACCAAGTTCTTGCTCATGAAGCGTCTGCATGCACAGTTTGTCATAAGACAATTTTCCAATTAGTAGGCCCTACCAAGCTTTAAAACAATGTCAGTAAATCATTAATAGTAAAAAATCGACAGTTATTGATTGTTTACAATTCCTGGACACTGAGACACACGATAACGAAAAAATGACATTATTTCCAAAAAGCTGGTACACTGCATTTTCATTTTCTGGGTGAATGCTGAAAACACAACAGGGTGAATATGATGGGTACTCGTGAAAAAATTAACACCATTTGATGAAATATTAAGATAAATCTACAAAAAATTGGTAGATGTATGTGGATGTGAATTGCCAACAAATTTGCAAAATTTCACACAAAAAGACAACCAAAGTGAAAATATTCCCAAAAGTTTTTGGGGGGCTACTTTTTTGAAACACCTTATAGCTCAGTGCTGTGGTGTTATAGACTTGTGTGGTCCGAGCATGGGACATGGAGAGGCCTCTGTTATTTGCACCGGCAATGAACAAGCACATGTGGCTGCATCCATTGACAGCAACACACATCAGCACGCTCCGCAGCTTCGGTTATGAAGAGATTCCTGTTATTGACAAAGTGCAAATATGTGGTGATAAAGGTTGGTGTGAAACACGATTGTGGTAACAACACGATGTTCATAATTTTGAAGTTAGCCAATAAAATTAAGATAGGACTGGCATTGTCTTACAAAACTTAACCGCAAAAAATTATTGTAATAGATAATCTGATGTGGTTCAAGTATTCTGCATGCCAGCTTCAGTGTGATGTAAGTGTAAGTCTTTATTATTACCTCCGGCAATGTGCAGGTGATGTGATCAGTGCTGTTGGTCAGTCATTCAGTGTGTCTGTCTGTCATTTTGTGTGCAGGATTACTGCAAAAGTAATCATCCTGTTTGATTGAAACCTGGTGTTATGATTGAGCCTACCAATTGAAAGAACTGATTAACATTTGGTGGTGATCCGATCCCGGATATGGATTCTGGATTACTTTCACACTTCCCTCACCATAGCGGAATCGAGCATTTTAGGAGAATTATTAGCATTTCTCAGTCACAGGCCGATTTTCACAACACTCGGCGAAATGACTGACGCCGACAAGGTAATGAATCAACATTTTGGGAGCCGGATCGGCAGACATCCAGATCCAAATCTGGATTAATCTGGAAATCCAAATTTGAATCCTGGATCTCTCTGGTAAAGGTTAGCCACCTTGGCAGATGCTTGCGCTCTCTGAGCACAGTGTAGTTATTTTTTTCTGTTTTTGTTTTAACTTGGTAATTCTTTTTACCTTTGTTTCAGTTTTGAAGGATTTTTGCCACTTTCGGTTTTTTATTGTTAATGTAATCTGTGTAAATCTGTTTTTGTAGTTTTTCCTTTCCTATAAGTTACACACTGTCTTGTGTGTCAGCTGTTTCTGCTTTGTTGATGAACATGTCTGCAGTGGTCACCAGTTTTTAGTGAACATCAATAACCCAGCATGTGCTGTAGGTTGTAACATTAACTAATTACTGACATACTGCAGTTATTGTATTGGCAATAATAGATTATGTCCACGTTGTTGGTGCTAGGGCCGGGTGCTATGTCTGACGTGACGTCCATTGTCAACCGAGTATTAAAGAATCTGGAAAGGATTAACGGCATTTCACATTCCGATCCGGTCGAGTCATGTTCACTGGACACTTTGACACTGAACTAGACATTTGTTTTCATGTCTTGGTGCTTGCGTCGTCTGTTATTTTGTTGCCATTTTACGTTAATGCTTATTTATTATAATGATATTTGCAACGTGTAGTCACTGCTTATTTTATTTACTGCTGCTTTCCAGGTGCACAGGAAATAACTGAGCCTGCTTCCACTGTTTTTAATGTTTGTTTAGGTGTATTGTTTGTGACATCACGATAGACGTAGCTAAGGACAGTAGTATACATTCTTCTGCATCAGTTTTACTGTATTTTATGCACATAAAGAGGACATTCCTTCTGTTTTCTTGGACCTCAGGTAATTGCATTGCCTGTGTCAATAGTTCTGCTTAGCCGATGTTGTGAGTGTTACTTACTGTTGATACAATGCAGTCTACATACTACTACACCGAGCACTACACCGCCTCTGAAGTTACGACCTATGGCGGGATAGAAATATGTATGTTATTATTATTGTTGTTGTTGCCTCAAAAAAACTGCATTTTTGTTTCTTTCAGAATGTCATCAGATTTCCACCAATTTTAATATTTTCTGGTGCATAGATGCCAAAGTGTCTGAAATTTAATGCTATATATACATTATCCACCTCACCTGACCCGCATCACCACACTACCTTGTTGAATGCAGATGTTCTAAATTTTTACATAACACTGAAATTTCTTATTTGCAACAAACTATCTGAGGACAGAATTAGTACACAGTAAACTGAAATATGATTTATTTAGCACTATGGTTAGTTGTCGTAACAGATTGTTTCAAATTTGTCACAATTTGTGCTTGTAATGTGCCCCGTGTACATGGGAACAAGGGCTTAGACGATGCCACTGGTCGATAGCAGCATCAACGATCAACTGGTCAAACTGCACCCACTCGTCCATCAGACTTGTTTTGAGTTCATGTGGATAATAGTTGTTAGCTATTCTGACGGTAAACTATTTTGTATTACAAATTTAAAAATTGCATGTATCTGGTGCACTCTGTTGAACTGATTAACCAAATCTGAGCAATATAGTTGTAATAAATCCAGTGTTGGGTAAAAATTTGGAACATCTGCAGTTAACAAGGTAGTGTGGCGACATGGGTCAGGTGAGGTGGCAAAGCATACACAGCATAAAATTTCAGAAAATTTACCACCCACATACCAAAAATTAAAATTGGTGGAAATTTGACGAACATCTGAAAAAAAACAAAAATGCACAGTTTTTTGAGACATGGTGTAATTCTCAGTCCTTTACGAATGTCACTGATATATTTACTGTTGTTATGTGTGGTATGTGAAAATGTATCGATACACTAAGATTGTTTCATCGAATGTGTTTACAGTAGCCGTTAGGTTTAATGTTCACTATGCACGGACATCAGCTTTTGGATACATCTAGTACAGACCCAGTCCATTTCCTGACCAGATGTTGTAAGATATGGCAAAGCCCAAATTAGTTTAGTTTTGCTAAGTTTAACTGTTTGGCTTACATTCAACAAATTGGCTGAGAAGACCCCTCCAAGGTCGAGTAGACTTCTTTTAATGATACTGCATTGTTTGTTAGTTGTAGCTTTATCTGTGAAAGCACAGTTATAACCTGTCTGTGATGAAATGCTGATAAATGAACGATCCTTATGCACTAGTACTCTACAGCTGCTAATGTGTAAGATGTTGTATGATACAAATAAAAAAGTGGAAAGTTTGATCACTTTTTTTCTAAAGTAAACAGTTAAATAGATCACACTGTCATGTACGGTTGGTCCAAGCCATAAAGACGGAGATACTTCAAACAGCAATCAGAGAATTGGATCTCTGTTCATAACTGTTTTATTCTGCCATATTAACCCTTTAATGGGCACATTAAAGCCGCTGAGCAATGGAACATTATACAGCAATATGATGATTAGCACATTGGCCATTGATGGGTCACAGGTGTGCTGTTACATTGGTACAGCTAGGAGGGACCTGGGCAGGCTGTGGCCCCACCCAGTTTCCTTCTCGCTGTACCAAATACAACGGCCAGCGTACCAACTTCATATTGTTTAATCTGGCACTATACGACACCGTGAACCATAAAAAATGTGCCACTCGATATTCATTAATAACTTTGACAAATGCTGACCACGATTTTTTAAATTCTTTCACTCTTGGACTCGGCAGTAAATATGCCACGAGATCCGTGCTATATTTCCCACCACAACTACAACGTGTCGCCATATTACCTTGTGACAAAAACTTATTCTTAAAAATAGCAAAATTCTAACATATCTAAAACAATACCACCATTTTGCCATATGCTGACAAAATTAACCAAATAAATTTAATTGTGTGTACTCTTGAGTCGCAGTAAATGCTAAAATGTCCTCCTTTAGCATGATGTCTGCACGGAAACATTTGCAACACTCATCAAGTTCATGACATCAGTGAACTGAAGCAGCGTCCGACAAAAGTCTGGCATGGCTAGGGACAAAGTGTAGTCAATGATACAAAGGATGAATGGCATAAACATCTCTGGGCATGTATTCATGCCAAAGGATGGCACTTTAAGTAGACACTAGACAGTTCTGACAGTATGATTCAACAGCCCACATATGCTAATGTTTAGAAATAAATCTATGATATTGTGTTAAATACATCAAGACCAGTGAAGAAATTTTTAAAATCGGCCAACATTTCTCACAGTTATGAACGAATATCGAGTGGCACGTTTTTTATGGCTCATGGTGTAGTTACCTGTGCCCGTTAAAGGGTTAAACTGCAACAATGTTGACATCACCACAAAAGCTGTCAGCATAACTAGGGATGTCAGGATTCTGTGCACACAGACTTTTGCACAGAATTGGCCACTCTGTGCAGAATCTGAGGTCCCGCGCAGAATTGAGGAACATTTACCAAATGGCACAAAAAATTTTGCTGATTTTTGTTAACCCTTTCACTTACAACGGTTAAAATTACACAGCATACCACTCCTTATTAATTTTTTTTCCGCAAAGTGCACGACTGTACCTGCAACACTGACACAGGCTGACATCTGTATACTACTAGCCCGTCGCTAGTCACAATGCATTTTCAACAGTCTAAGACAAAGTGTAAGTTGAATAGTAACTCTTAACTTAAGTGGACCAACAAGCCACGATACTCTGGATAGTACACCGGTGTCACAGACAATTGTACCATAGAAAAACGGGTTGAAATGTTGCGCAGAATTCGCAAAAATGGTGCACAGAATTTGCAAATCACCACGCAGAATTTGCAATTTTTTGGCGCAGAATTCTGACGTCCCTGAGCATAAACCACATTGACACCGACTGAATAACACACTGCATTGGGGCGATGGTGTGTCTGCTTGCTGCATCGTGGGTCCAATTGTCCGTTAGCACGGGCAATGGATGGCCACATAATGCGCTGCAGCACCATTGGCTCATGCCAATCAGCTGCCACTTCCGAGATAGTAAAGTGCTGCTGGTCACGAGTCTGACTCATGTAAGTGGCGCTACAGCAAGTGCCCAGACCTTTACCTTTTAAAGTGATGCTACTTAACAGTTCGATCTAATCGACTGTTCCTTGTCCCAATCCCAGCCAAAAATTGCAAACACTCATTCACAACTTTTTCCCGTTCACAGGTAGACAGACAGACGGAGTTGAATACATAACCCTCTCAACAGAGGTAATTATTGAGTGGTCAGAGTGCAGTGCAACTGTACAACACATATATGAATATGTCTAGCTGAAATAGCACTACTGACAAGCAGACAGAAAGTGACAACTATGTGTACACACAGCACTTCTGCTAGAGAGTGCAGTGCAACTGTACAACACATATTATATGAATATGTCTAGCTGAAATAGCACTACTGACAAGCAGACAGAAAGTGACAACTATGTGTACACACAGCACTTCTGCTAGACAGTCAAATACAGCCACATCACTGTTAGGCAGCAGCTTGGCATAGTGGTCTCAATCAACAAAGATGCTCACACTGAGTCTGAGTAGTACTGAGATAGGAAGCTATCTTTGTGTTGCTGCACCATCTCAGGCTGTCCTGTGAGTAGGCAAAATTAACGAGCATACCACCATGCATTACATTTTTCCCACATCTGTGGTCTCCCGGCATAGGTATCTAATCGAGAAATCAGCATCATGACACCCTATGACTGTGTGTGGCTTGAGAATGACTACCTGCTTAACCTTCACCCGTTACTGATTCTAGCACCAACAATAGTAAGTCATGCAACAGTAAATAACGGTCTCAGACACGACACACACCAATAACCAAGTGATATGTAAAACTGCAAATACACATGTGGCAGTATACTTAACAAATGTGTTAACAGAAAACTGAAATCAGATTTCACAGACGATAAAATGTAAAACGTAACTTAATATACTACTGCAAAATCCTAACAAAATAACTTGTCAAATTATCACTATTATTACTGAACATTATCCGCAAGTAATTTTCACTATTTCTTACTTCAGAAAGAGGTTTATAATACTGCTGCGCACTCAGGTGCAAGTGACACAAATTTCATCTAGTTACCAGCTAACAAATGTGTCTATTAACTACAAGGAGCAACAACATAATAACGAACAAGTGAGAATCAAAACAATCACCCACCAACAATACATGCAATATCGGTATACCTACATGCAAATCACTAGTAACGAGATATCTAAACCTCCTATATGTGACATGTACAAACAAAGCAACTGGCAGTATTCAAATGATGACAACTGACCAATGAAAACAGTAAGTCTTAATACAATATTTGTAAATGTTTACAGTATATACTTTAATCATATATGTATATAAGTACAACAGATATATAAATTCAAGTCTGCATTTAAGCACTACACAGTTGCCCGGGCACTGCAGAGCAGCATTTGCCATTTCTCGACTGTGCCACTGAATAGCCCCATCACAATGACGGGCACCAAATTTTGGAAAACAAATAATCTGCACTTGCAAAATGAAGCACGTGTTTTAAATAAGCGAGTTGGCATAAATTTACTTCAAAACAGTAATATTTAAAAGATCTTTTACAACTGTTAACGATAAAGTAAGTCTGTTGGTAAAGAGCTTTGGCAAAGCAATATGCAAATACTACAGTCCACCAAATTCATTTCATTCATGTGTTCTGTGACTATGTTAAGTCTACGTTAACTTCTTGCAGAAGCAGACTAGTATATGACAAAGCCAACAACAGCAACATTTTACATTGTACAGTACACAACAGTGACTAACCTGCTTCAAACTAGATGAAAAGAAAGCAATCTTAAGTCCACTACTATCACTTAACTATGTCTTGGCTTAACTACAATGCAGAACAAAATATTTTAAAAAACTCAAAAACATGTACAACAATGCAGTTTAACTCTTTCGCTGCCCTTGGCGACTATAGTCGACACCGTTCCAGTGCCGTTGGCAACTAAAGTCGACAGGACGCCCTCAGTGCCGTTGGCGATGATAATCGCCGTATTTACGAACGTTAGGGGGTGGAGCTTAATTTCTCTGACATTCTGACATAAATATGTTTACCCGGCACTGGGAGCCAGAAAATCGGCAGCGAAAGAGTTAACACAGCAGTAAAACAGCATGGCTAAACCAAACACCATGAAACCAATAATAGCATAAACATGTCACTTCAGGTTATGTGTTATTTGAGAATGCTAAATAGTTCAATCAACAGAAGATCTGTGTATTAAAAGATGGTTAAAGGAACACACATATTCAAATAAATTCATCATCGAAAGTACTATTTGGAATCGCCAATCCTGATTTGCCAATTCACTATGCATCTTTTATGGGACTGCGATGACGATTAGCGGTAGTTTACTCTTAAGTGCCCCTACTGTTATGCATTTTCGGTAAAAAAAACAAGTCCGGTTTTGAGCCAAATTTTGATAGTTTTGGGGGATAAATATGGGTTTAACATTAAATTTAAGTCTTATAACGCAAAAAGGCACATATTTGCGCGATATCACATCTTTTGAGATATCGCGCATAAAAATCCATCAACAGGTCTGACGTCTAGGCGAGTCTCAGAAAAAGGTATAAATAAATAAATAAATAATACTTTTTGTTATATTTCACCCATTTGCCCAGAAGCCCTCAATGTGTGGACCCCCATATACCAAATGTACCACATTTGGTATATGGGGGTCCTTTCGTGGACGTAATCAACTGTGCCAAATTTTTTGTTAATTGGTTTGGGGGTATTGATTTTGTAGGGGGGGGGGTGAAATTTGCCTATTCACATAGGAATTAAAGGTCGACATTAACACTGTGATTTTCTAGCACGGTCAGCTTCATACAAGGATCACAGTGACTACAGCTAATGTCAAAGCTATCGAACAGGAACTAGGCCTCTCCCATATGATATCTCACCACAGTCAACTAGGCAGGTTGGGGAGTGCCGTAAGCTTTCCAGCAGTGATGGGGGCAGAATAACGCTAAAACTGACACTGGTACAATCTACACTGGCAAACACACATAATAAGTGACAATGTGTGATAAGATTATAAACTGTGCTAAGCGATTCACGTCAACCATAGCTCTGTCTGTGACAGAAAATATTGGAACAGACTTAAGGAAGCTGTGAACTAATGTTTTTTTGTGGCAGCTCAACAGAAAGTGTTGCATGTACAACCATAATAGCACCTCTAAAATGCACAGCACAGGCCTCTCAGTATTACAGTTAAAATATACATACACTCCCACAGTATTTTGGAGACTAAGTGTCCAAACCCCATTCACATAAGATACTGTTACATTACTACTGGTTCATATGCCGCTATGGGTTGGCTTTCTTTTTCCTATATAAATGAAAGTACAAATAATCCCAATTATAAAATATTTATACACAATATTTATATAAAGAAATTGAACACAATACTGACATGAGACTAAATATCATTGGAATGACTAGACCCACATACACAAACAACTTCAGTTATCAGTAGCTTCATACAGAGATGGTGAAGAAGAATAAGACATTTTGCTCATGACAAATTCCATCTATATCAAACAACTGGTCAGTATCTGCTGCCGGACCACGTCTGGTCAACTGTGCTTCGAGCTGTTGATGCAGCAAAGTTGCCTGCTGCTCTCTGAATTGCCTGATTTCCCATCACTCCATGTGCAAATTCCTCCTGTGCTTTTGCAAAACTGGCACCCGTGCTACGGTAGATACGGTGCACCTGCAACACAGTGGTTTCACGCAATTACACACCTCGTCTACACAGAAAACAATACAACGTTACTGTGAAACGTTTTAAAGCTGAACTTAGAAGTTTGGAAAATGTGCTAATTTCAATTCCTGCATTCTGTAATACAGCAATTGAAATACTTACTGCCCACATAACATGGCAGTAATTTGACAGTAATGACAATGCATTTGGATTTACTATATTTCGAAAATTGTGATATGTACAAAAGTAAATGCATATGAAACTTCTGGCAGTTTCAGTACACAGTATGACACCTAGGCTCTAGCCGAACTAGACATAACTCGGTTTTGATTCTACAATATTCAAACTACTAAAATAATGGTACCAACAGCATCCCATCTAAAGGGACAGGCGGCATTTTATTCTTCTATATTAATGTTACCGGTACATGTCAATTTCACATCATCCACTTATTACACTGTGCTCAGAAAAAAACACCCACTTTTAGTTTATTGCATAACTCTTACAAGTGAAAACTTCAGACAATATAGCTGTGGAAGGTTGGTTCGTTGGTTGGAGTTTAACGGCACTTGCAACAAAAAAGGCTATAGCGTGTCCTGCAGAAATTAAAGTTTGTTAAAGAGTTTTATTTCATTTAGGAACTTAAAGATATATTGTTTAGGGGATTTGGTTAAAATGTGAGAGAACTGAGAATGTTTATAACATTTTTCTCTAACTTGTTTGTATACAGTGCATTTGGTTAAGATGTGTTCAACTGTTAAGAGTCATTTACAAGTGAAAACGTCAGACAATATAGCTGTGGAAATGCTGAATCTACATATCTAAAAATAGTTTTCTTTTTGTTAAATACTCTCTGTTAGAAGTTGTGTAAAGAGAACGTTAGTAAAACTACCAACACAACAATGCAATTTACCATTGAAGACCCACATTTAATGTCCTTTTTTCCAAACACAAAAATACTACAAAGCCAACATTTACATACATAACAACTAAACGAAATTAACAACAGCTGAGCGTTCTTACCTTTATTAACATGATGATATCCAAAAATGCACATGTTGCAAACATCACTCCAATGATAATCATAATGACTCCAGCAACATTAGCACCTGCTCTCTGCTGTGTAAACATACCTAAACTGCTGATGAATCCACTGCAACAAACAACACCAACAACATTCAGTATTACTCACTGACTAAATCGCTGAGTCAGCGATGATGACATACCCAGTCATTCAAGTGCCACATACATCAGGTGTAAATGGAATAAATTTAATAATTATGAACATTTGGATCAGTTATGTCAAAAACTTGTGCAGACAGAAATTCCACGACGCAGTGGAGAAAGCACACGGCAGAACTGCACGGCCAAAGACAATCAACAGCATGACTGCTGGTCATAGCAGCCACTTAGGCGGACATGAAATCCTGGTGAACGCTTACGAGGTAGAGGCAGGCATTGGTGTAATTGTAGGTAACACTGTGTGATCCATGCCTGAGCGCCTTGAGTGTGAGGTACTACAAAAAGCGTGCTATATAAATACACTTACCTTTACCTTTAACAAGTGACTGAGATTAATGACTACACCATCATTGCCATCATAGATTGCATACACTAACTGCATCCAGTTCACCATGGTAGAGAAGACACAACAACCTGCTATCAATCAAGCAATAACATTCTGGCTGGTGACTTACACAGTGCCCCAGCCATCCAATCCAAGACTCTGAAATATCGTTACGCAGCACTGGAAGAGGAAAACGAAAAAGAACATGAAGAAGTTGAATGAACTGTCGCTTCTGAAATCAACAAACGTCAAACTCAGAAACACTGCACGTATGCCTGCTTGTCATTTACAAATCTTACGCAAATCAATTTATACCTCACACTGAAAACCAAAGAATTCATTAGCAAAAGATAAATACTGACAATGTTACACAAAATAAGAGTAACGTGTTTTGGTTAAAAACCATTTTCAAAAATCCAGATTTAAAAAGTTCAAATAATACAACAGTATACTATAATGTATAATACTGGAAACAACTACACCGTGGGCCATAAAAACCTTCCACTTGATATTAATTCATAACATTGATAAATGTTGACCGATCTTGAAAATTTTTTCACTGTTGGACTCGTCAGTAAATTTGCCACGAGGCTTGCATCATATTTCCCACCACACCTGCAATGCGTTGCTACACTACGTTGTGAAAAACATATCAAAAATTGTAAAAATTCTGACATATCCAACACAATATCACCATTTTGCCTTATTGCTGAAAAAATTAACCAAATAAACTTAATTGTTTGTACACTGTTGAGTCACATTAAATGCTCAAATGTCCTTTAGCACGGATGCATGCACGGAAACATTTGCCACACTCATCAAGTTCATGACGCCGGTGAACTGAAGCAGCATCTGACAAAGGTTTGGCATGGCTTGGGACAAAGTGTCATCGATGACACAATGTACGAGTGGCACAAACATCTCTGGGCATGCAAACAATGCAGTGATGTAGTCCTCGAGGCCAGGCCAATGTGTCTTGAGGCCAATTTTTTATGGCCTTGACCTCAGGACCTGTGGCCTTAGTCTTGGCCTCAAAGGTCCAATACTTGGCCTTGGCTTTGAGAGCTGCATCGACAATTTTTGGCATCACCCTCAAACTCAAATTAATAAGAGTTATAATAATAAATTAACAATAACTTATATGTAATTAATATTAAATGAATATCTAAACAAAACCAATCAAAATTTAGTTCATTACCTATCTTGTCAAATAGTCAGACTGCCTACTGCGTATCCTAGTTTCTGCTCCGGCCATGTGTTTAAACACGTTGGCCTCAAGACCGATGGCCTTGATGAGGGTTGAAGCGTTGGCCTTATTGCCTACATCACTGAAACAATGCCAATGCACTATATGTGTATATTGGCAACACTCACTGAAACACATTAATATTTCAGTTGTTGTAAATAATATTAGTTCTTACAGCCACGGAAAAGTGCAGCAAACCAGTGTACAATGCTTAGTACTACTAATTTCCAGTGTTGCATCAGAACAATTCTGCTACACTATGATCTTGTATATATATATACACTGTGTACAGCTATGACCTGAATGCCTTATATACTGGTCGAAACCAGCAGACAAATGAGCACGGAGAAAACAGTAGCAAGTAGAAAATTGAAAGTCCAAACGTCACTCCAGCAGACTGCGACCCACCACCCTGTATTGTAGCTATGAAGTGTGCCAGCGAACCGACAACATTCACTGCCAGAGTGCCGACATATGCTACAACAGATACATAACAGATAGGACACTATTTGCTACAATCAATGCCAATGCACAATTGTAAAAAAAATGCCAGCTTTGCATAGCTGTCTTTGCACAACCACAAAATAAGAAACAGTATCTGCACAACTGCTGCTGACTCCCTCAAAAGAAACAGGCTAATTGCCCACACTTTGAATGCCTTACTGCAACACTACAGTGTATAACCCTATTACCAGTATTACATTAGCAAAAATAAATAAATTATAAAGCAAATTAATCTGTCATAATGTGAAAAAAATGTGCAACTACAAACCAAGCCACAGATAATAGATGGTCCGGACAACTTTCTGGAACTCGAGCGGAATGTCAACAGAGATATCATGGTAGAAGCACGGCTGTACAAGGCAGCCTGACGGCAATGGTGGAAAGTTATTTCTGCGAACTGAACACATGAAAATTTATATAAAACGAGTTCAAATGCTGCGAATCAGCAACTAAAAATATATCACTTATGCAACATTTACAAGAATGCTGCGGTTATAAACTATGTTTATTCAGAAATTCTTTGTATAATACGATAATACAATTAAAATTAAACAAGAAATAGTGAGTGGCGTATCGTTAAGGACTAACTGCTAGGACACTTTCCAGAGTTAATAAGTTCACGAGACGGTTGCGGGGTTAGTAGGCCTAATTAACACAGTGTGTCAGTTAGCACAAG
>Ga0209339_1000401_pt1 | contig 15950 bp, 10 predicted proteins | sample OlaalgELextract3_FD_187376 | JGI IMG/M metagenome (GOLD analysis project Ga0209339, IMG submission 187376) | Olavius algarvensis symbiont microbial communities from Tuscany, Italy - Type A ELBA extract 3 (SPAdes) (version 2) | ecosystem: Host-associated > Annelida > Digestive system >... | reverse complement strand
TCTCACCTGCTAGTTTCACCGTCACTCTCACCTGCTAGTTTCACCGTCACTCTCACCTGCTAGTTTCACCGTCACTCTCACCTGTTAGTTTCACCGTCAGTCTCACCTGCTAGTTTCACCTGTTCGATTCCCGATAGTTGATCGTTTCGCTGTTTTTCAGCGATACTGTTGTAAAAAGTCGCCGAAAGATTTCATGGATCTCGTGGAAGGACGTGGTTGTAAACGAAGATGTCAGGAATTTCACCAAGATGAGCGACGTCGTGTAATAGCAACGTTTTAAGGTGGCGTGGGCGTCTCCACCGCGTGAATGAAAACAGAGTCTTGCCGGTAATGGCGTACCCAGGATTTTTGAATATAGGTAGCGATGCCGAGAGTGGAGCGTAGTGTTCTTAATTTGGGGCATCGAGCTCCCTTCCCACCAGCTAGGGGTCTGGGGACCGGAGTCTGGATTAGAGCCCCGGCTGCCTGAAGGTTTTCCTAGCATGCTATAGTTGCTCCATACAGCACCTCATGGGACTTTACATATTATTTCTTTTGCTGATCTATAATCCATCACTGCCAATGATCCCAGCCAATGGGGAAGTTCCAGCCCGTCTATCTGCCCCATTGGTATGACACCGATAATCAAGAAGGCTGTAGACTGGCTTCTAAAGAAGTTTAAGCGCAAATGGAAAAGGCGATCTTCAATATTTGGCACTCTCTTGAGAAGATTCAGAAATCGTGGCAAACCATGCTGCCCAATATGCTGCAAGCTCGGTAGTCGGACTGTGCACTAAGAAGGCGCAGTTCTGATAATGTGACGTCTAGCTGGTCGTAAAACGGTCGTGTCGTACCCTACGACACGTACGACGATCGTGTCGTACCCTACAGCGATCGCATATCGAGTTTTTTCCTATGTGATGTTTGAAATTGCATGACGGTATCGACACTCTGTTGAACCGAGAATGATTGACGCCTGTCTGTGTTTGGCCTTTCAACTGTTAGATTTATATAACACCGTCTTCTAAAAACTAAGCTGTTTGATGTGTGATAATAACTTTGGCAAATGTGGACCGATTTTCAAATTTTTTTCATCATGTGATTCGTATGAAAAAACTCTATGTACACATCACAAAGATTTCCACCTCACCTGCAGTATGTTGCTACACTACCTTGTGAAATTCGAAAATCCAAAAATGTTACCAAATTTTTACGTTGAACGTGACAATTAATATATTAAATAAAATATAATGTGAGATCTTATGTAACCTGCCACAAAAAATATCGCATTAATGATTTTACTTCAAGATGTGTACACCATACGAAGTATAGCCTAGAAAGAACGAAGACGGTGCGAAGATGCAACAATGTTCAACGGAATAAGTTTTAGCTGTTGATTCGAGACGTCGTCTGACAAACTTCAAAATGTCAGTCAGTCAGTATGAGCAGTCTTGAGACAGTTTGTCTAATTACTGTTAAATGTTAAATCAATTCCTCAAAGTGTCATCAGGAACATGTCAATAGTCTGTTGAGGTGCTGTCAAAGTCAGTAACATTTTTGAATTTTTGACTTTCACAAGGTAGTGTAGCAACGTATTGCAGGTGAGGTGGAAGTCTTTGCGTATTTACGTAGGGAATTTTCTTACGAATCATGTCGTGAAAGAATTTTGAAAATCAATCCACATTTGCCAAAGTTATTATCAAACATCAAACAGCTTACTTTTTTGGAACACGGTGTACTTTAGTAGCATTAAAACATTTGGTTAGAAAGTAGTGCAATCATTATATCAAATATTCAAGACTCTTACGTATGCTGAATTGCCGACATACACGACGCCGAACATTTTTGTAGGCCTGTGCGGTTCTTTGTGTATTCAGTAAATATAATGCAGTGCTTCCGAGCTAATGGAAGCCTGGCTATTATACGGTCTTTTGAAGTCAGCTCAGCTGCTGTAACTGTGGTTTTAATTCAGAGTCGCGTTGATGCGGAATTCTTTCTGCACTGCTGGCTCTAAAATATCGCGCTGTTTTTTTTTGGTTATTAGTTCCAAAAAGTAAAATCTGCAGTCAAATGTTCTTTATTTGAATCAATTGTTTTTACGTCAGTAACTTATTTTTTATTGTTCCCACCGCTTCAAACATTTCCTCGTTATTTTAGTCGTTATTTAGTAGGCTGTAACACGACATCATCATCATCATCATCATCATCATCATCATGATGTAACACGACGAATTACATCTTCTACTCTCCCAACTTAATCAATGTTTTATCTCCTGTTTTCTTAGTGTTAGCTCTTAGCCGGTCTTAAGTGGTATGTCCCTGACCGTGCTATCAGTTCACATTCATTTGCTATTGCCGTTTTTCTCCCATGTTCTATGTGAACTGTAACATGTTTAAATAATTAAAACAAGATTCATGAATAAATCTCTCTAGAGATGTTGTTTTGGTACATTATACACATCGCCTTGGTTTTCGATAGCCCGTTAGTCGACCTAACATGCACGTGGTTTTGTGTTTTTCAGTTTTTATCGCGCGTCAGCACACTGACTCGCGATACTGATATAGCGATTATGTCTGTCCGTCTGTTCGTGACGTTCCGGTATTGGATGAAAACGGCTCAACATATTGTCATAGTTTTTTCACCATACGGTAGCCCAATCATTCTAGTTTTATCAGCATAAAACATCTTCACGAAATTCCGACGGGGTCACCCCCTGCGGGTGCGCTAAATACAGGTGGGGTATAAAAAATTTCGCAATTTTCTACTAATAAGCCGCTGTATCTCGCAAACGATACAAGATAGCGCCATAGTTACTATGGAAGGCGAATAGGAAACCGCACTCAAGCTTTCGAATGGCACCACTTTCAATGACCTTGAGTGACCTCTAAGCTAGATTTCAAGGTCACAGTATTGTTCAACGTTAAATAACTCGCAAATGATACACGATAGAGCTAGTTACAATGCAGAACTAATAGAAAGTCATACATGGTCTATTGAACCGCGCCATTTTCAAAGATCTTGAACAACCCAAACCCATATTTCAAGGTCAGGTCAGTTTTTACGCTGAATATCTCCGAAATGGCTAAAGATACGCCCATAGTTACTATGGAAGGCGAATAGGAAACCGTACCCAAATGGTACCACTTTCAATGACCTTGAGTGACCTCTAACCCACATTTCAAGGTCACGATAATATTCAACGTCGAATAACTCGACTACTAGTCAGTCGTGTATGATCTATCTAATGGTTCCGTTTTCAGTGACCTTGAGTGACCCTTAACCTAGATTTCAAGGTCACGATAATATTCAACGTCGAATAACTCGACTACTAGTCAGTCGTGTATGATCTATCTAATGGTTCCGTTTTCAGTGACCTTGAGTGACCCTTAACCTAGATTTCAAGGTCACGGTGTAATATTTAGGCCTTACCTATAGATACCCTCAACGTATTCTGTGCGCAGCTGACGCGCGATCTGTTTGCGATAGCTATGTTCTTGTTGCCTATTTGTGCGCTAGACCGAATACGCCGCATAGTTAGCTTTACGTTTAGTTTCTATAAGCTTAGTGATAGAAATATCGTCGAAACTTCAATAAAGTCGTCACACTGTTTGCACCACGAAATGATTGACGTATTTGCCTGCAGCCTGCTGCATTATTACGCCAGTGACTGCCAGTGATTTGCGTGTTTTCGATAATTAAAAGCTGGTGAAAATTTGTTGCCATGGTTGCAATTTGCAATGCAATTTAAAAACGAATTCTGTAGTTGTCAAAACTTCACTGCAATACAGGATATAGGTAGTGTTAAGCGAGTCTCACACTGGCACGAATTTTGTCCTCGCAATGGCCCGCAATATGGCGTGCCAAGTCGTGCCATCATAGCTGCACGATGTCTGTCAAGACGGCAAAGTGACGCATAGCTTACGCCATGTCGAGCCATATGTCACGCACAAGTTACGAAGTGCGTGACACTCAAGTTCACTCATGTGCACCTAACAATTTCTTCATACCAAGTCGTGACACCTTGGAAAATAATTTTTGAACATTTCAAAATTTTCGCCACGGCATGGCACGCACTACTTCGCCTGATCCGCATCGATCGCGCATCCCACGCACACTGTCACGAGTTCTTCCGTCATTGGCACGCCAAATTGCGTGCCATGGCGTAAACCGTTTGTCGTGCGAGTGTGAGGCTTGCTTTGACCGTAAACAAACGATAGTGTCTTACGTTATCTCCGTGGGTGGGATGCCGCTATGTGTGGCCAGCAAGCAATATTCTCAGTTCTTCTCTATTCATGTTCACGGCAATAAACCGAGTGAATTATTTGCCAATTGATTGTATAAATGTCGAATTCGCCTATTGTCTGACTTAAATATATTTATAAACAGAAGGGCAAATCACATCACAATAGTCGACATGCGTTTTATTTTTAATTGCATTTCACCAATAAGGTAGGAAAATATATAAAACTTAAATACTGAACTAAGCTTAATTAAATTAAAATAAGCTTGTAAGGACGTGCACTGGTTCCTTCGAAGCATTAAACGGTAAACGTGCGACATAGTGCACTGTTTGCTACGCTATTTTTTCCAAAAAAAATCGGTAGGGTATAAATAGATCGTAGTGGATATTTCGCCGGTCACTGGTACGCTCGGCTGATGTTAGTCACGGCTAAGCATCTGATATCAATAATGTACAGTTCTGTATGAAAAGAACTTTTTTTATTAAAGAAATATGACGACGATGATGATGAGGATGATGATGACGATGATGACGATGATGATGATCTGCGTGTGAAAGTGGCCTGTTGTGCAGGTAGAGATTGACTGTTATTACTGTAGGACAGCTTCATTAGCCTTGGCTTCCTGCGACTGTTCCGCGCCGCTCGACTCATCAAACTCTTACGTCAGGGCTACACGATACGCATCCTGCTGTGGACCTTCGTTCAGTCGTTGAAAGTAAGCACTGTACTGGCCCGTATTGATCCGTCCAGTTTTAGCTGGCCCGCGCTTGAGGACAATATGCGATGGTTGGCGTCGTCCGTCCGTCGTCCGACACGTGGTCATCTCGCAAACTAAGCAAGACATACAGGCACATAGTTCTATGGAACACTGTTAGGAAGTTGGCATCGCTGATTCGGTTGACGCATTCACATCCTCCCCAGATGCTGCCCTTGGAGATGTTCGGGTTTCAAATACAAAATAACTGCAATACGCGTTAGACCACAGCTGTTGTAAACGGAGTGCGACGCTGGGAACTTGTTGTTTACAATCATCGTCCGTTGTGTTGACGATGGTGAGTAAAGATGAATATATAGTCAAACTGGAGGTGGGCCAGCTTCTTTTTTGATATTTTTTGCTATATTTGGTGCCGATAGATGTGTATGATTTATATTTATTCTCTTTCACACTTTAAGAACACTTTGTTTTGCCCTGAACACACGCATGCGTCAACTGTATTATCACTAAAGTGTCGTCACCTGGCGATTGAGAACCAATCAAACACATCACCTATTAGATTTCAAGAAATTGTAGCAATGAATCAGCATCGCAATGACGATGAATCACTGTAGCAATATTAGACCGAGAAATAAATAAATAAATAAATAAATAAAAATAAATAGATAAATAAATAAATAGACGATAGATAAACAGATAGATAGATTTGATAGACGTGTGTATGTGATGTTTGTGCTTTGTAGGCACTGCCCTATGTCATTCTACTGATTGCAATGCTCTTCTTCATCTACGCAATAATTGGCATGCAGGTAACCGAGCACTAGATTATTAATACTAAGGGCCGATCGCACCAGCCATATTTATCTCTAGGTAGAGATTAACTCCGGCGTTAATCTCTACTTAGCGAAAACTGCGTTGCGTCAACCACAATTAAGTCAGCAGCATGCACTTAGTTTTGTCACGTGCAACGACGTCCTGGTAAGTGGAGATGGCTGTAATTTGATGTGTTTCTTACCCTGTCAGTTACAAGTAATTGCTATTATTGTCTACAATTAATATGCTATCCTACTTTAGTTAAGTTGTTATTTTTTTATTATATTTTTCTCTGCTGTGCTACCACTATACGGTGAATAAAGATGTATATATTATTACATTAATTTAAGTGATTCTTAGCTAAGTGGTGATTAAAGTAACGTTGGTGTAATCAGCTCTTAGAAGTTCCGTTAGTTGTCACTGTTTGTTGCTCTTGCTGTGTGCGTTGTGTTCAAGTTCTTTCGTGGTTAGTTGGATTCAATGTAAAGCACGTAAAACTCGCAGTTTTTCATTATTTTAAATTCGAAGATTTCTGAATAATGTGACGATGAATGATGTAAGTTGATTTTACGGAGTCAGTTCTGTTATTATTAATTACTGGTTATCGATAAACTTTTCCCATTGTATGCAGGTGTTTGGCACCATCTATCTCAAGCCCGATACAGCAATCAACAGACACAATAACTTCAGAACTTTTACGAATGGACTAATGCTGCTGTTCAGGTAGCCGCTTACCATTTTGAGTACAGTCCTTGTCGAGGTATTATAAACGTAAAGGTAAAGACCTTTGTTTACTTTTCCAGCTGAATGGTTTCATCGCCATTTTGCCGATGCTAAACTACGTATTTGTTGACGTAAGTGTGAGTGACGTGCAGTGTCAAAAACTTGTACAGAGTCGTGCCCGTTACTAGAGCAAACCCGTTGACATTTTTCCTGAAACAAGTCTCTGATTGATTGATTGATTGATTTACTGATCGATCGGCAGACGAAACGTACTCAACGTACTCTCGTCGTGTGGTCCAGGTGCGCGACCGGTGAGAGCTGGCAGCAGATAATGCTGTCGTGCATGTCCAAGAGAGAATGTGATCCGAAGTCACAGCGGAAAGGAACGAACGACTGCGGAAACGACCTCGCTATCCCGTACTTCGTCTCTTTCATCTTCTTCTGCTCCTTTCTGGTTCGTATTTGGTCTTGTTTCCGGTCACGCGTTAACAGTAAGTCGTGCAAATTGATTTGAGCAGTCCAAAAGTTGCGTTACTTTTTCGTGCCACCCTGTATTTTATGCAGACGTGTCATATTGGCAGGAGATGATAGATTCGTGTTACGACGTGTCTATTTTCGTGCAGATGCTGAACCTGTTTGTCGCTGTCATCATGGACAACTTTGACTACTTGACTCGCGATTCGTCTATTCTCGGTCCTCACCATCTCGACGAGTACATTCGCGTCTGGGCTGAATACGACCCAGAAGCCACGTAAGTACAGCTTCCCATACGATACCACGCCGACGATACTTGATCAAGAAACTGCCTGTCAGAACAAAATCCCAACTTAACGGCGGCGTCCGTTCATCCCCCTTAAGCCAATGAAACAAACCTCCCCAATTTTCGCTCCTTCCCTCCCGTTATTTAGTCCTTCCCCTCCCCTGCTATTAGATGATTTGGGGAGCGTCATAATTGCCACCAACGAGTATATTAAAATGCAAATCTATGCACTATACACTGGGAATAATACACATTTTTCCTGTGCCTTCACTACGAGTTATTAACATCATCTCATTAAACGGTTGTATGTGAGTGAAAAGTGCAGCAAAACGATGCTTTTTTGACAGAAGATGAAGATTATATAGGCTAAAGACACCCGTGGATCAATAAAATCAGCGCAAGATGTTTAACTTTGTTGTTCTTTGCAATTGGATGTGTGGTCGAACACAACCCGGACATGAGCCAATGACGCGCCTACTGTCATTTTTCTTTGTTAAGTGTTTAATCCGCTGAAAGACTCTTCTGTGTCAGGAAACATCTTAAGAAAGTGGTTTGCTTCATATTTTATTTATTTATTTTTGAGCATTTAATTAAATATTGATCTTCAACGGTAAATTTAGTTGCTGTAACGGCACTTTTACTAATGTCCTTTTACATCGCCGTTAACAAAGAATGTTTAACAGAAAGAGAAACTGTTTTCAGATGTTAGATTCAGCATTCCCTCAGCTATATTGTCTGAAATTTTCATTCAAATCGATTGAAATTTCTAAGAGTTACGCAAGAAAACATAAGGAGTTTTTTATGAAACGGAGTGTATATTGTTGAAGTTGACACGGATTAATCTCCTGATCATAACTAAATGAGTTGCAGAAAATTGCCAAAAAATCACAATTGTGTTTTTATTATGAACCAGTCTAATTTTTAACCTGGAAACAATGTCAGCTGGGCTCAAAATATTTTAGGCGGCTAATCTCTCTTACTACGGCCCTGTGAGGTGACGTGGTGTGATATATTTGGCTGCAGCGGTCGCATCCAGTACACGGACATGTATAATATGCTGCGGAACATGGAGCCACCGGTTGGCTTCGGCAAGAAATGTCCATACAGGCTTGCTTACAGGGTATGCCGTAGTCGTCATTTACTTTATAATAAGTAACCCTTGCTACTTGCTACGTGTCAGGTAAAATTGCTTTGTCGAACGAATGTCAAATTTCTCTTTTTACACACGGTGGCCCATAAAATCTCGCAGTTCACTTTCAATATTAACTTTACCAAATGGTAGACGATTTGAACAACTTCTGTGATTTCCAAATAAGCCTAGAAGCTGTGATGCCAGACATAATAAAGTTTCCCACGGATAAAATGGTGTAAAGTTATTTAAATTAAGATTTGATCTGGTTATTGTCAAAAGTACACCGACATGTTTTATTTTTCTGGCCAACAGTGTATATCTAGTAAGATTTGATGTTATCTGCGAGCCTCTGTATGGAGGTGAGAAGATATTGTGATCATCACCTTCGGTGTAGGCCTATATGTACGGCCTATGTCAGGAAGATGAGCACCCCGCCTACACTCCTGCTGCGGTGTGCAGCACTACTTTATCTTTACCTCTGCGTGTCTGTGTTTCCGTCTGTCCTCAAAATAACTCACCAACACGATGGTTGATGTCGACCAAACTTGGTAGGCATGGTCACATGGTAGTACTCCAGAGCTGACAGCCATTATATATTTGTACAATAAGCTGGGAACAGCATAAGTTTTGTATTCAACGAACCGTATGAAAATTTGCGAATGATTATGTTAGCTCCGGCGTAAAGAGACCTAGTTTGTTTCATGATGTCGTGATCATCACTTAGAGCAGAATTTATCATGTATCATGTGACCTAAATACTTGTACTCGTAGCATCACTCGGTGTACTTGACAAGCTCGACAAAAATTGTCTAAAATGACACTGACCGTGCTGCACTACATTTCAGAAACTGATTCGCATGAACATGCCGGTGGCTGCTGACAAAACGGTTCACTTCGGTACAACGCTATTTGCTCTGATACGTGAATCGCTCGACATCCGAATGGGACCCGGTATGTGATTGTGAAACCGTGTCGGCGATCTCGTTGTGGTTATTGACTACTTGAATTGTCTTATTTTTCATCTGTATTATATTCTGTGTCATCCTTATTCGCGTGTTTTGAGGTCGTTGACTGTATACCAGACAAGAAGCTTAGCTGAGAAACCGCGTGATGCTCCATATTATTTAGAAATGTTGTGCATAAAAAGCACAAAAATTGCCCAGTATTTGACATTATATGTGTATGCGTTCTAGTTGTATACATCCTATATACATCCATAATGTTTTTATTTTGACTGTCCATAATCTTCAGTGACCATGAATGACCTTCATCATACAATGAAGGTCACAAATTTCTATCTAATGGATTCTTTTATAAACATTATATGCTACAGTTAAGCGCATGAATAGCAAAAGACCGCTCGCGATCATTTGATGGCACCGCAGGTGCTTGTGGGTAATGGACTCACCGGCCCTGTAGGCGATCTCAGGTTAGCCTGGTAGCCTAATGGACTCGCCGGCCGCTGCGGTCCTCAGATCCTTCACAGACGCCACCCTGAGGAGATATGCGGGTTTGATGGCGATGTCTTTCTGTTTGTTTGTCTGTTTGTTCGTTTGTTTTCGTATATACGTATATACGTATGTATGTATGTTGTATTACCACAGTTGAAGAGATGGACAAAAATGACGAGGAATTGCGAGAAAGTATTATAAAACTGTGGCCTATTCAGGGTCCCAAAATGCACAGTCTTCTTGTTCCGCCCAACGCAGGTGAGTCTGCATTATGAGCATTGACTGATGTTAACCATTTATTGAGAACTATAGATTAGCGAAAAGAACGATGTTGACTTTGTCAATTTTAAACGATAAAATATATTTGCTATACGAGTATATCTGTAGGGACTGGTGTTACCAAGAAGGGTCCAGGGACAGGTTTGTAGACTTTCACCCAAGGTCAGGGTGATCCAAGCGGCGTCAGCAGGCATGATCCAGAGTTTTCGGACCCGCCATCCAGGGTCAGGACCATCCACGAGATAGATTGACACAAATTAAGATTTTCTGGGCGCGCAAAAACGTTATCGGAGCGCCTCGAACGATTTACTTGTGTCCTTTTTTGATCAAAATTATATTGATCAAACCTAGGCCACGTAGCATAAAGTGCCTTGACCAAAAATGTTTTTGATACCTCCCGTCAGAGAGAGTTTTAACCGACGACGATCACTGTGTGTTTTTCAGAGCTGACTGAACAGAAGCTGACAGTAGGAAAGATATACGCCGGCTTGCTCATTGCCGAAAACTGGAAGTCGTATAAGGCGACGGGAAAAACTGGTGTACGAACAACGGTACCTATCACGCATTATACTGTCGTTAACCCTTTAATCGCCACACTAAAACCACAGAACACCGGACCATCATATAGCAATATACATGTAGTGATTGCTACACTGGCTGTTGATGGGTGCGCTGTTACAGTTGATACAGCGAGGAGGGGATGGGCGGGGCCGCAGCCCGCCCAGGCCCCTTCTCGTCGGATCAACAGCCTACCGATCAACGGCCAGTGTACCAACTTGTATTATTCGATGCTGTTGCTTTAGTAGTACTTTAATGAAAAAACAGACAGACCGCTGTTACAACAGCACTATAATTGTCTTTGGAGTCTAAAGGGTTAAGAATCGACATATGCCTATAGTTAGTGATACGTATGTTAGTGTTAACTTCTAACATAGTCAACTGATAATTGAAAGACCGGTCTACGAACAACGGTAGCCATCACTCTCTCTACCAACAATAATTTGCGAATGTTGTGAATCGGTGAAGTTATTTCATATTAATCGTATGGGTCCAGTTTTTTTGAGACACAGTGTATGTCACAGATGGTACAAGTTTGTAGTCATTATGGGGCTAACTTTTTTTCAGGACACGCTGTATTTTTCAGTTATTTTTGCCCCGGTGTATTTTTCTTGCCTGTCTGTTGTTTTGATCTCATTAAATTAAATCTCACGCAGCCACGACGTTTGAGCAGGAAAAATTTACACTATAAAAATATCAATATTTTACGTTAAAGTTCGTGTTTTTATTATTGAATTTTCATCAGTATATTTATCTGTTTTTCTCTGAAAAAATTTTTGAGTGTTGTGGAGTACAGAAGATGTCAAATGAACCCTTTAATAGGCACCTCAAAACCGCAGAGCAATGGACCAATATACAGCAATAAGGTGTAAGTAAGTAAGTAAAACATCAGTTTATATAGCGCATCGTTGCAAATGCCTCTGATGCACTATGTACACTAGTACTCTGAGAAAAGAAATGTTTTAAGTGATCGTCCAAAAACAGCAGCAGTATGTGACGGGTCACGCAAGTTTCAGTGTACCCAACGGTGGTTGGTACAGTAGCCGTTGATAAGTGGGCTGTTACATTTGGTACATCGAGGAGGGGCCTGGGCCCCGCCAAGTGCCCTCCTCGCTGTACCAAATGTAACAGCCCACCCATCAATGGCCAGTGTACCAACTTCATTATTCGAGGTAGAATTACACATGTAATGTGCCCTTTAATGGGCACATTACCTGTGCCCATTAAAGGGTTAACATGCAGTGTAAAGTGATTACGCCGTGAATAGTAGTGATATACCGCCAGTGTGTGTTTCAGACGTCATTGTTCAGCAGCGTTCTTGGCGTCGCAAAACCGAACCTTACTCGAATGCGGTCTACGCCGAAACCAGACGTACCGGATGTCCTCGATTTCACATACCAGCTGGCATTCAAACCCATCAAAGAATCGCCTTCGAGGTACCGTGTTTTACCAGTTTTGCTGGAGCATTTGCCTTCTCCGCGTGCTTGAAGTTTCGTGTGCAGTTACACGTGCACGTGCTGAGCCTTCGATGGTGAGATGTGCGACCTTAATAAGATTTATTTATTTACTTATTTAATGATTCTTTCCACAATGACAGTGTTTAAATATATCATGTCAAATGTTCACGCAAGATGATGGTAACGAGATGTTCACAACCGCGTCCATGCGGTAGCCGGTCATGTCCTTATTGTTTTATTTTCCGCGCGATGCTATGCATAAGCGCGGCCTATACCGTCGCGCGGTGTTCGTCCGTCTGTCTGTCTGTCCGTCCATCCATGCCTCACGTTCGTTTATTCTGTCTACACGAATAAGCATGTCTTCATTTTTTCACCGTAGGGTAGCCACACCATTCTAGTTTTCCGCATCAAATTTTATGGCAATAGTTTGACGGGGAACCCCGTAACCGGAGCGTCGAATGCAGGTTGGATAGGCAAAAATCGCGATTATCGACCAACATCCGGCTTTCGGATCGATGACTGGTGAGGTGCCATCGACAATCTGGACGGTCGACCGTGCAGTTGTTTATAGCAGTTAGCGTGGACGTCCGTTTACTGCACGGACCGCCACGCATCAGTGAATCTTGTTTATCACAACCAGCATGGACGACTACGCGCCGAACAGAATTTATTTGTACGCAGCATTAAATCTCAAGCGGAAGTAACCAATAACAGTAGATTGATTGCGTTCGACGTATTGGATTCGTGGACATGTCGCTACTTTGCCAGTTCGCCACCTGGACGTTCACTACCACCTTAGACGATTCGCTACCTCGACGGTTCGCCACCTGGATGATTCGCCACGTGGACGTTTCGCACGTTTGGACGTTGCGATACCAGGACATTTCGCTACCTCCCTGGACGTTTCGCCACCTGTTTGAAAGTTTGTAATTTGCAATACTGTAAAAACTTTTTTGTCGTCCGGTGGTGAAACGTCCAGGGAGGTGACGAAACGTCCTGGTATCGAAACGTCCAAAGGTGCGAAACGTCCAGGTGGTGAAACGTCCAGGTAGCGAAACGTCTAACGTGGTAGCGAAGCGTCCAGGTGGCGAATCGTCTAACGTGGTAGCGAAGCGTCCAGGTGGCGAAACGTCTAACGTGGTAGCGAAAGTACGTCCAGGTAGCGAACTGGCAAAGTAGCGAAACGTCCTGTTACATATTGTACTGTTGAAGCTGCTACAGACAGACGTGAAGCATTGCGCGGCCTTTCTGCGAGAGCTGAGCTACTTGTTTGTCAGCAAGGTTGGGGACAAATGGTTGCAGTTGTCTTCGTAAAATATTCAGCTAAGATCAGCAGTGATTCTGTAATCGCGCTGTTAAATTTTGGGCTAAATCGGAGCACAGTCAAGATCGCCGGGCCAAAAACGGCGTGAATAATGGATAGTGCCACCTGGCGAATATCGCTAAACGTGTGCGAAGAGGTCATGTTTTGCACTGCATGTTTTTGACGGCGTTTGTCTATCGTTTAACAAAAGGTTTATGTATGTATGTTTGTTTGTATGAAAATGATGAAGTAACGGTTTTAATATTTGTTTCTAGCCTGCTGTGAATAAGCAGCATGAACGTGGGTACTGGGTAGTGGGGTGGGGGAGATGCGAGGCCTAGAAACTCACAGAACTCGCCGGGTATCGAGTGTGTCTTGTGCTGCAGTGCTGAGAAGTTGAACGCGGTCAGTACAGCGAACAATCAACCCAGTGCTACGATGAACGAGTCGATAGCCACTTCCATGCTGCACAATGCCGTCCCGCATCGTCCGACTGCAGTGGATTCGACTGTTAGACAGGTGCTCGTCCATTCTCTCACTGTTTCGACACAGTCGCAGTCAAAGCTGTTTTTATTAGTCGTCTCTACCGAGATCACTTAGTTATAAAACCGGTCAAATGTCCGTCCATTCGGTGTTAACAAACATTTTCAAAACCCCAAGTGTCCTGGACCGCTGCGCCGACGTCGATGAAACTTGGCAACATGTATTCTGTGGGTCTGAGGACAAAACTTCTCAGAAACGGAATCTTTCATTTCGGCCAATGCGCCGCGTGAGGCCACCCAGAACTTAGCCCGATCCGGAGCGACGACCAAAATCGAGCGGGGTGCTTATTGTCGATAACTCTAAATTATGATATAGAGGGTATTAAACCGGACGCAGGCCAGGGGTGACATCGCTGATAAAAATCTTCCAGGTCTACATTTTTAGCCAAACGTTACATTAACACTCGACTATTGAGTTCGCTTTTAGGTCTGCCTTCAACGCGGTCGATCTGTGCCAAATAGCCGATTTCTTTCTGGAATTAGTTTATATACCACCAGGCAGACCAGCGATATGGGTCTGCTGGAAACAAATCATGAAAGTATTTACAAGTTTGCAACGGTTTTAGAAATTTTTTAAAGGTAACTTACATTCGTCCGAATATAATACAAGCCCGTTGCTACTTTTGTACTTACTTACGCCATCAAAGCGGTCGCTCGTTCCATAGTTATATGCCGTGACACGTGCAGTACGTATGTGTGATGACATGACGTAGATGTGAGCGCATTCCATTGAGCGATTCTGCGGCCAACCGGCCGCCGATTGGCCACCAGCGACAAATAGAACGCCTGTTGGCATTTAGTGAGTCAAAAAATAGATAATAGTGGATATTTTGAGAGCCACTGTTACGCTCGGCTGATCTTAGCTATAGCTAAGCTTCTTGTTAGTTGTAGGCCTATCACGTAATTTTAAACTGCAAGTTGATATACGTTGTGCTAGCAGCTTAGAAAGAATTGTAAATATTCATTTAAGACAAAAAATAGAGAAAAAACGAACACCTAACTAAATAAAAGGAAAAGAACGCAAGAACACAATGTCACGACATAGCGAATACAGTATATTATCGCGGATTACACATATGTACAATTACTTGGCATGAGGAATTTTCAGATATGCTGAATTTTTCTAAAAATTTCCTTTACTTTATGTCAAACATATCACACATCGTTAACCACTTGAATTTGCTCATACAAAGTCGCACAATCTCTGTTGATTTAATATCAAATATTTTGCGGAAGCAATTATCTACGACGTACTGGAGAGATGCAGTTTGAGACTTGTTAACAGGACATACGTCGACGCCGTAACACAATGCTGGCAAACACTTACTTTTCACAAGTTGTTTTCACAAGTTGCACAAGTTTTTTTTCTCTATTTTGTACTACCAGATTGGTGAATAAAGTTGTGTGTATTTAAGACTATTCCAGCTTCTGGGCCGGACCAGGCTAGCTTTTTTAGGGGTGTATCCTGGGTGTACCCCAGGGGTTAGGTTTTGTGATTCATTATCTGATCTGTATTACTGCAGACGGCAGCTGTGTCGACGGCGGGCGGCGAGCTGAACGTCGCATACAACGGAAGTCTGTCTCAGTATTCCGAGGCAGACAGAACGTTCGACGACAGAGATCGCCTCAACCACGTCCACGTGCCGCAGCCCTTCGTGGGTTTCTTTGATCGATTAGCAGTTTTAACAGAGTTAGCACTATGTCACAAAGCACTGCAGACAGATGTCAGATAACAGACCATTGTTAGCCAAGAGCTGCACATTCGGTCGGCCATCGAGACTACAGTTGGTACAGTTACGTTACGTTGATATCGCGGCGCAGCAAAGCCTATTAATCACTGACCAGGTCAATTTGTTGTCACTATGACAGTGATTGAGTGACTAATCAGTTGGCGGTTTGGCTTAGTGGTAACGCGTTGGCTTCGATCAACGTAGTTGGGCTACGTCAGACCCGGTTAGTACTCGGATGGGTGACCGTCTGTGGACGGGTAAACCAT
>Ga0209339_1000400_pt1 | contig 15958 bp, 5 predicted proteins | sample OlaalgELextract3_FD_187376 | JGI IMG/M metagenome (GOLD analysis project Ga0209339, IMG submission 187376) | Olavius algarvensis symbiont microbial communities from Tuscany, Italy - Type A ELBA extract 3 (SPAdes) (version 2) | ecosystem: Host-associated > Annelida > Digestive system >... | reverse complement strand
CGACGCTTGCAGCGTGTTGAGGGGTCAGCCAAGCGGTTCAGACGTTCGACGGCTCCTCGTGTGTGCGAAGCTTGGACTGCAGTAGCTCTTTAAGTATCCATGTATTTTGAGTGTGTTTGGCTACTGTATTGTCGGTTCTTTGACTGCGTTTTAGTGTTGTTTGTAATAAAATATTTTACAAAGTATATACACTCTGTTGTCGCACACACCTCACCACACTAAGTCACCTCTTAGCAGTCGGGGGCGTGACAGTTAGTTTGTTCATTTACTCAATTGCTTGCTTGCTTGCTTACTGATTATCGTCACGTGTATCAATCAATCAATGATATTTGTACAGCTAATTATGTACGAGTATCGCATTAACTACAGTACGTATAGCCTAATTATATTGTCACACTGTTAGATACAGGTCAACCGTTGTCAGCTCGGCGGTAGAATTATTAAGATTTCGACGTGCGATGTCGATGCGTTGGCATTCCCATCACGACGTGTTATCGTGTGCCAATCATCTGATGGATGCGTCGTCAACGTTACCGCCTGCAGCAGCTGCTGTTGCCGTGACGTTCCTAAATTGAAATGCTCGCGACCGCTCGCAACTCCATTTCCGCACACTACCCGTACGACAGCCAGATAAAAAGTAGAACGGTGATCGCAGTTAAATAGGTCGATTTGCGATCCAATCTTTCTCCCGACTTGGTACTAGAAGCTCTTTATAAACTGTGACAGGTCTTCAGACGCCCTTCGGCGTTAGGCCTACTCACTGCCGCAAATTAATTTCAAGCTATCGCTAATTCGGTTTGGTGGACAGAAGGGTCGATCACATAGCTGATTATCGAAGGTATGAGGGACGACGCATGCCTGTTGGGTGTTCACTCAATGGCGCGATTCTATTCCGCACATAGGAAAAAGCCGTAACAGTTTTGTAAGTGGTTAAGCCCAGAATGCAAAAAGCCGTACCACACACAGTTCAAACTCATCACATCATCAACTGGACTGGACTGGGTGAACTGGACTGGTTCCTGAGGTTCGAAGGCCACCGCCTGTCATGCAGTGACGACACTATATACACTAGGCGTTGTTTTGAGGCGAACGTTACGTTACGTTCGCCTTTTTATGACATAAACCGTTTGTCGTCTGTCCGTAACGTTGTTGCACCCTACGCAGACAATATTTTGCACCACCTAATAGACTGGGACTCCGTGAGTTTGTATTAAAAATTTGAAAAAAAAATCAAAGGGGCTCTAGGTGATAGTGCATGCTAAATGAAAGTTGAGTAAAAATTGGCGTTTTTCGACCAATGTATCGCTATATTTCGAAAACGGTACAAGATACGACCATAGTTAGCCTACAATGGAAGACGAATAGGAACTCGTATGCGATCTATCTATCGGTGCCAGTTCTAATGACCTTGAGTGACCCCTAGCAGGCTAGCCCATATTTCAAGGTCACGCTAATATGGACGTTGAATGCGGCATTGACGGTACAAAATAGACACATGTTATGGCATAGGCCTACAATGAATAACTAGTAAGAACTTACACATGCCCTACTCATCGCTGTAATTTCGACTGACCTCGAACGACTTCACTTGCAAAATTTTTAGTTCATAAGCAAGCGGTGCCGGTGCTGTCTACGCCTAATAAATTAAGTGCGGTATTTGCCATAGTACTATAAATAGCACTATGACGTCAGCTAAGGCGAGTTCTGTAAAGGCCACATTCCATTATTCTAGCTAGCGGCAAACCTGGTCGAAAACCTGGTTTGCGACCAGGTTTTCGACAAGTTCGTGCGGGTTTGCGACACGCTTTCGACCAGCTTTTGACTGTCGTCGCGAACCTGCTGCATCAATCTCGACATGTCGGGTTCGTTGGTTCGTGCGCGTACTAGACAAATGGAATGTAGAAAAAACCAGTTTCGAGCCAGCCAACGAACCTGTTGTAGCTGTATTTTCATTACCCGGTACGTATTTTAGTATTCGTGCTTATCATGACGCAATTAAGTGATAAAACGCCATGGAAAAGCTTGATTTTACATCCAGAGACGTTATAAATTGCGTCCATAATGAACCCGCGTTATGGGACACAGAATGCACCGACGTCCATCCTGAAATTACTGCACGTATCGACTCATATCATTGGCTTTCATTTCTGGAAGTATAGTGCTATATGCATCATATCTGTGTCTGTCTCTGATTATACTGTTTAACCCATGTGGAGTGTTTCCGTTTCTTCTTGCCGCTAACGTCGTCGAGGCACCTGTAAAAACTTAAGATGAACGCAGTACGTGTACTACAAGCGACGACTATGGCGTCTGTATCCTCCATATTGCGAAAGAGATGTCGGGTTTGTAGGTCATATCACACACGTGACTGGAGAAATCACCAGGTTTGAAGCAAGTTTACAGCTGGCTTGCAACCTGCTTTCGACCGGTTTGCGACACGCTCACACAAGTCTGCGAGACCAGGTTTTCAACCAGGTTTGCAGCTGGCTAGAATAATGGAATGCGGCCCTAAACAAGAAGCTTGCAAGCGGCGTGCAAGCACATCGTTCTGCAGACAACGGCTTGGCAAGTTGCTTGTACAACGATGGCGTATTCAAGCGGTAACGTTCGCCTATCTCATCTACTGATTAGTTTCTTGTTTTATCAAATTATCATATTCTAAGGCAGCGTGCCAGCGCGCGTCGCCTGAGTGCATGTAGGTATAACAGCCACTGCTACGGTTACGATTACGATGGCGACGTCACGTGCCGCAACTGTTAATATAGGCCTACACAGTGTTCCAAAAAGTAAACTGTTTGATGTTTGATAACAACTTTGGCAAATGTGGACCGATTTTTAAAATTCTTTCACTAGGTGATTTTTAAAATATTCTCTATGTACATATCACAAAGATTTCCAACTCACCTGCAATGTGTTGCTACACTACCTTATGAAAGTCGAAAATCCAAAAATGATACCAAATTTTCACGCTTAACGTGAGAATTATTATGCTTAACTAAAATTTAATGTGAGATCTTATGTAACCTGCCATAAAATATTGCACTAACGATTTTACTTAAATATGTGTACAACACAGTTACGAAGTATAGCCAACAACGAAGATGGTGCGAAGATAATCACGGTGTAAAATCGCCATGACGCAACAATGTTCAGATGAATAAAGGGGTGTTTATAGCTACACAACTACTCAACTAAACTCAACTGAACTCAACTCGACGTCGAGTTGTCGACACGTTCACAGCGTGAACAACTGTCACCTATCAATGAACGTAGTGACCCAGTCGACTCACTTTGTAGGTCGTGACGTCATAAACAAAAACACGAGTGACTTGGCTGTACGCTGTTCAACTGGGTCAGTTGAGTTGAGTTGTGTCGCTATAAACACCCCTTTAGGTTCAGCTATTGATTCGAGATGTCGTCTAGACAAACTTCAAAATGTTAGTCAGTCAGTCGGTGTGAGCAGTCTTGAGACAGTCTGTCTAACTACTGTTTTTTAATGTCAAATCAAGTCCTCAAAGTGTTCTCAGGAACATGTCAACAGTCTGTTGAGTTGCTGTCAAAATCAGTAACATTTTTGAATTTTTGACTTTCACAAGATTAGTGTAGCAACACATTGCAGCTGAGGTGGAAATCTGTGTGATGTGCACATACAGAATTTTTATACACATCATCTTGTGAAATAATTTTGAAAATTGGTCCACATTTGCCAAAGTTATTATCAAACATCAAACACTCTGCCGTCTGACTTACCTGACATTACTGACACTAACGTATTCAAGAAACGACTTAAAACTGTTTTGTTTGAGCGTGTGTACTGACTTATTATTGTTGTTGTACGGCGCTCCTGGACGGTTCGTGAAGCGGCGCCTTACAAATCTCTCATTGTATTTGTATTTTGTATTTGTAACTTCCTGTTTTGGAATATGGTGTACTATTGTGCGCAGCCGCTATAGCTCCGTCTGTCTGTGTCGGTCTGTTCTGTTAGTAATAGTTTGACTGTTGTTCTGTGGTCGAGTCGTCTATCAACCAACAGCTTGTGTCGCTGTTCCTTTGATCACACATCGCTATTAAAGTTACCGATTGAATTCCTCTTGCTTTGCGTGTAAATGCAACGATTCCCTAGATTTCAGGGCTCGGAAACCCCCATTTCATTTTCAATAGCACGCCCTTTTGGGAATAAGATTCCACCTGGTTGATGATAGGCCTAAGTTATTATCAAATATCAAACACTCTTATTATTATGACAATGGCGCCGGTTCATATATTGCATACGAGTTTCTATACGTCTGCAGTACTGTGGCCATGTATGTATCGTTTGTATTTACAATGGCGGACCAATAGAAAGTCGTATAAGTCTCTAATTAAGCTGTGCAGCTCTGGCGCGATCAGCCACTGAAGACCCAGTCCAATCTTTGATTCATCTGTCCAACATCTTGGCGGTCTGCCTTTATTTGTTATGCCAGGTAGCCTACGTCCGTGTACTGTAGCACGATGTTGCTGAGGTTATCTGGTTGAAAATTTTGCTGTCACTTAAAGTTACTCAAGATCATTCAAATTACACCGTCAAATAGGACGTGTGTGAGTTCCAACCAGTGTTGCATTGTAAATATGTCTATATCTTCTATCGTTGTATACATTGAATAATTACGTGGCCTTGAAATCTGGGTTAGGGGTCGCTCAACGTCATTGAAAATGGCGCCATTTCATATATCGCATACGAGTTTCTATACGTCTAACTGTATTATATCGTTTGTATTTACAATGGCAGACCAATAGAAAGTCGTATATGATCTATTGAACGGTGCCATTTTGAATGACCTTGAACGACCCCTACCTTCAGTTTCAAGGTCACGCCATTCTTTGACGCTGAATACCTCATAAACGGTACGACATACAGACATAGCCTATCAATGAAGTACTTATAGGGACTTACACACGCCCTACTGAACAGTGTCATTTCGAATAATAGGCCTACTAATAATAAAATTTCTATAGCGCCAAATCAGGTACTAAGACCTGTAATCAGAGGCGCTTGAGTTACTTAGCAAAATATTCAATGACACGAAGCGCGCACGGTCTCTCTGCGACAGCTGAGCTTCTTGTCACAACCGAGCCAAAAATTGCTGGCCTGTCATGTGGTGCAAACAGATTCCGCAACAATTCCTCTGTTTACTCACAACTCACGCGCGTTACAGATGGACACTGGACAGACGGACAGACAAGGACGGACAGGCGAAAATGCCATCTCAATACCACAGCGTTTATTACATAACGCTCGCTAAAACCAGTATATTATAACCAATATAATAGTATAATATACTGGTTTTAGCGAGCGTTATGTAATAAACGCTGTGGTATTGAGATGGCATTTGTTGCAGACGTCATCGTCATCGAACATCAATAATGCATATATTCTATGCATTATTGATGTTCGATGACGTCTGCAACAAACGACACCAGAGACGTGAATTGAATATGATACGGTACATAAGTCCCATATAGGCTACTTGCGCCCAAATATGACGGGCAAAACGGGAGAAACCGAAAATTAACGAAGAAATCACTGGCCTGCAGTCAGAAGAAATGAAGAAATGGAAATTGAACAAACTGACGAGCATAATTAAATCGGATAAAAAATTCAAAATTTCCTGGAAGGATGTCGAAGGATACCTTAACAAGAGGTCAAAGTAATTTGACAAAAAGCGCCTCACGGGGGGCCCATTCCCCGGTTAGGGGTCAAACCAGGGGGTCGAAAGTTGTACCATTGAATTCCTGGGGTAGGGTTTCCTATTAGTGTTCCATAGTAACTATAGGCCTAGGATGCACCGTTTGGCCACAGTGCACGCGCGTGACAACCAACCAACGACCAACGACCAACGACGTCACGACACAGCCTATCTCAATAAGCGCCTCTTTTACTAACGTAAAGTGAGGCGCTTAATAATTTTAAGACGAAAAAGGCAGAACGCCGAATCGAAAATATTTGTTTTAATCGTTTTTGCCTGTACGTCTTAAGAGCCAGATTATGTGATGCATGCCAATGTCCGTCCGTCGTCGGTTGTCCGTCCCGTGGCTATATCTCGAAAACTAAGCAAGACAGACCCATAGTTAATATGGATCACTAGGCCTTAGCACGTACGCTGATTCTGTTGCTGTTTTGAGATCCTTCCCAGACGTCCCCTCGGAGTTATTCTGGTTTCAGATATAAAAACGATGTTCAAATATTAACACGGTCTCCTGTTCGACTTTGGCGCCAGACCACAGTTGTTGTCAACCGTCGTCACACCACAGATGTTGTAAATGGGCTGCGACCGTCGTAACCTGTTGCTAACAATGAATCACCGTCTGTTGTATTGACAACACCTGTGGTATGCCGCAGAGGCAAACAGGAAGCGGGCCAGCTTCTTATCACAGTGGCAATATCCTACTATTCCATAGAAGTAAGTAAAAAGTAAGCAAAAAGTCGATTTATATAGCGCATCGTCGTGAAACCTCTAATGCGCTGAAATAGCAGTTCGGTGTCTGCACCAAAATAACCGTTTCACCAATGAAACAAACTGTACGTGGGCTACACTGAAGTGTGTTTCTGAATTAAACAGACGGAATCATCGGTGCACTTCGGCCCTGTAAAGAAATCGTATTAAATCGACGCTGCCGCTTTTGCTATAAATAGAGACGTTGCATTTTCCAGCAAATTCACAGAATGACGGCAAGTCGCAGTGGGGCCCGTTCGCCGACTCGCGTGTGGTCACAGCAGGCGTCGCCGACGGTCGATGGATAATGACGTCGGTATTCGAACGCAGAGACGCCGCAGGACGGACGGTCCACAAGCTGAGTCGACCGACGGCGACGGGACAGCGGGCATCACGGGAGACGGATGGACGCAGTCGGCGTCGTCGTTGCATCGATCAGAAGGACACGGCAGTGACAGCGCCGTAATTGCCGCTTCACAGAACTACAAACTGTCATCATTCGCTCGCCGGCTGCTACAGGTGGACAGCTCGCCGAGAGGTTAACTCGATAAGTGGCCTGCAGTCACGGTCGTCACATCCAGGCTGCTAGACGTCCGCACGGCAGTTGTTCGATATCCTCAACAGGACTCCATCGCCCAATCAGCAATACATACTAATTGACATCAGAGACGACGAGCAAAGCTTTCAGTGTTGAGTACGACAGACAGAGGTCAATTTCTCTGGCCACATGTGTTTGCATTTAAATTATTCCAGGTTCTACTAACCGTGCCACCGACTTCCACATAAAACTCGGACGCTAGCGTCACGGTAACTGTAATGGACATAAATGTGCTACATAAACAAATATAACGTCTTCTTTCAAACTGTTTGTAGTAGCAGTATCGCGCAGAGCATAGTATAATTTAAGGATTTTTTGGACTGCACAACAGGGGCGAACCTGACTTTTCTGTTCTGTTCAACTCTGTAGATTAAATCACGTGATCAATCATTCTTCGCTCTGATTGGTCAATCTCCTCACAGCTGACGAATACCGTTACTATGACCATAAGTATGTCAATATACACCGACACCAGTTATTCATCTTCAGTAATGGATAATCGATGACAGCGACTGTCCTTCAACGCAAAGCTAGCACGCGGCAAAAAGGCTTCCTATTAGTGCCAGCACTTATAGGAGATGTCCAATTAATATACGTTCGGTCTAGCCAGCCTGTGCTAACTAAATTAATATAATAAAAGTATATACGACATCTTTACAGCTGGAGCCCCCTACTTTAAAGCTTTCAGCTTCAGGGGCTTCGCCCCTGACCCCCTGACCAGGCGCTTTGCCCTGGCCCACTGGCGGATGCCCCCAGACTCCCGTTACCGCGCTAGCCATGGCCCCCCTCACTCGTATATTGCTTCCGATGCCACTGGCGTCTAGTGAGTGGGCGAAACACAAAGGAGCGAAACGTCCAGTTACCCACTCGCCGCAGCATTCAACACTTATATAGCCGTCTTTAGTCGTCGTCTTTAGCCGTCTTTAGTATAATTGCACGGACCGCGAACCGAGGCGCCGAGTAGCGAAGGCGTCGAGTGGGGTAGGATGTGGGGAGGGGGTGTCCCCGGCCGCAACCGCATTTTTGCCATCGTTATCTCACCAAACTCGCGGCTTTGCGGTGTCCGAGTATTTCTTTCCCACCCTGATCATCATTATAGATCACTAAATAGGCCTATGACAGGAAAGAGTTAAAAATGGAAATCACCACTATGATTTATTCCTGTAAGTATGGCAAAAGTTGGACTGCACGTTTTCCCATTTTGGACTGCACACTTTTTCGTTTGGACTGCACATTTTGGTTGGACTGCACGCTTATTATTATACTATGGCCCAGAGCACAACCATTATTTATTCTATTGTCTATGGTCACAACAGTCGCGTGATGGTCAAAAGTTCAAAACGACAAACACAGGCCGTATCAGTGGACGAGCCAGACAGAAATGTGAACCTATACAAACTAGAAGTTGTAGTCGTCGCTAGCGCTCTCGACGACATGTAGGGGCCTAGGCTGAAAGCCGTCTTGCAGTTGTTAGCCGTAATCTGCCCCGGCCGGAGATATAGACATTCTCGAAAGTCAATATGGCGGCCGCCCTCATGTTGTATCGTATAATGTAATATTTTTTGTACCCAAAACGAGTACTTTACCATATCTAATGGTATTTTTAAATTCAACTTTCTCTAGCTCCAGTAGTTTCCGAGATAATAGGGGATGTCCCAAATTTACATTAAGGGGCCCTGCGCCCCCCCCGGACGCCCCCTAGCGGAAAAATTTTGACACACCCTAAAGTACTTGGCTATACCTATATAGCTGTAACGTCTCAGCTTCGTAGCTCCATTAATGTGCGACTTGTGGAGAGCTCTCTCTATAATAGGGTTTGCACTAAAAGGTCCCCCAAAATGGGGTTTTTGGATGATTTTCGGGGTAGGGGCGAAGATATTTGGTGGGAAAATATATCCGTCCTTAGAACTGCGCGTTTTCATGCATCTTTGGCCCAGATCTGACGCGCCGTGTAGTAGAATTTTGTATGGGTGTAGCCATTTGCCATAGGCGAAACTTTGGGCAAGTTTTGGGGGTCCCCAGCTCCCCTACCAAAAGTCGGAAGGCACCCCTTTGGACCTTCGACTACCACATGGAAAAAATTTAATTATTCTGCGACGTAACCCCTGGGCTATAGCTGTAGGGTCACCGGAAGGTACGTTTTAAATAGGAGTTTTGTGTGGGGAAAATATGCCAAAATCCGAAAATTGGGCAACTTTGACGCCCCGTAGCTCCCGCACGTCGTAAAGAAAAGTTGACCGATCTCGGAAACTCCCTGACCCTTGGACTAGAACGTGGAATAAACAGTATGTCTGCAGTGCATCCCATGACCTGTAGCCTGCTCTGACTGAGGTGCCTGTTTGACAGACTTTCGATTTTGGGGGCAAATGACCCCTAAAGTGAAAATTTACCAAAATGTCTTGGATTCCGCGACCGGACACTGAAGTACGTTTCATGGCCAAATTTGGTGAAAATCGGCCGTTGCGAAGTTGCCGAAAAGTCGCGTCGCGCTCTGCGGGACTCGTCCCAGCCCCCGTTTTGCCCAAAATTGGCCGATCGCGCCCAAAATTCTCTGAACATTGTCACCTCTTCATATGTCCACGTATACCGAATTTGGTCCGGATCAGCTGCGCTTTGCCGCACTTATTCCGGAAGGATTGATTTTTCGGTCCAAAAAGTCACTACAATAATCCTTGTGGCCCTCATGGTACGCAGACAATACACTGGTATGCATGCTGTCATGGTAGCTTTCAGCCTACATCTAGAACGTCAGACATTACATTACCACTCGCACGCCGCACTGCATCGAAATGTAGCCATTTTCGAACTCGTCCGAGTTTTTAAACATATCTTTAATTGCTCCTGTAAAAATTTCATTGATATCTCAGTTCAAGTATTATCGAGTTTTACAGACACATACACCCACAAACTTACACACACACTACTGGAAACAATACCACTTTCGCTACGGTATCGCTGAGCGAGTGGTAACAAGCCGAGGTCACTGCAAGCACCGTATGGTTTTTAACTGTCTGCATGTCGTATATACAGGTCACTGTTCGAATATCGTAAAGCAACACGCGTCTGCAGGGTAACTGGGTATCACCGCACCAAACCTAATCCCTTATACACCGGACTTACCATGCTTATCAGTTTATTTTTAGTTTTTTGTTCATTTCGTGTGGTAGACAGGCATGGCTCCCAGCTGCATGGCTATCTCTGTTTTTTTACTGCACGTTAAATACACACTATCGCGTCGTTTCATTAATCGTAGTTTTGCGAAAATTTTCACCGTAAGGTTGTGTGGTTGCAGTAACGATCCTTGCGGATTTTACATAATAATTTTCATTTGCAAATGCGAGCGATATGAAGTTGGTGGACAGGTCCAAACTATCGGTTTTTGTTAAATTCTGTAGGAACGAGGAGAGTTAAGCGGAAAATGTTACATTCCGTACAACGCGACCATACCACGAGTTTGTGGGAATGACATTGAAATCAGATAATTCTTTCTCGCAAGTTATATTTGCAGAAAGACAATAACGGTAACCTGCAGTAAACAATCCAACTATTTCTGCTAACGTCTTACTCATACCTCGCTATATAAAAACTTACCCGAGTTAGTCTTGAACTTATTTATGTTGTATCTGACGGTATATCGTGCTGTACCCGATAGCAGGCGTACTGTAACTGGTCCATGAACATGCATCAAAAACACAGCTGAAAACCGTTCTTCAATTACAACTGCCGAGTTTCGTTCTGTGGCCACTTATTCCATTATTTAAGTTGCAGTACTTCAGCTTTACAGTATGATTGATATCACACAATGCAAGGCTGTATACTCTGATCGCACGGTTTTCTCAACTTCTATATCTCATTCTTCAGTGCACATTGTAATACCAGACAAAAATAATTATAAATTCATGTAAATTTTGTTACTTATGCTCAACTTCAATGACTAACTGGCATCGTTCTGCAAATCTCAGCATCATAAAATATCACAAAATTTCACATTTCCGAGAAAACAGGTAGTGGGACCTATTACAATGGTTACAATGTTTGACTTGCAATCAAAAGCTACAGGCATGGCTCCCAGCCACAGCACTACCAGGCAACAATCATGGGCTGGGCCAAATTAGGCAACAGCCAAAATGCAATGATCTGGTGCTGGAAAAGTAACTCTGTGTGTATCAACAAACCAAAAAGTGATTCAGGAGACATGTCTTATGTCTTGTACTGTGGACCACGATATGTATGGTGCGAGTACTTCTACAAAGGGTTTTGCCGAGTTAACAAAATTGCCTTCGCATGACAGTTTCAGTGTAACCGGTTTCCCATAACAGTCACCGGCTATAAAAAATAATACTTTGCCACACAGTCCACAAACAGGCCTACTGTATGCTTAACAATGCATGCAGCATTGTCTTCTGGCAAGCCGTTTCCACGTTTAATCAACATTTGCAGATATCATAAATTGTACTACAGATATCTGTATTTTATTTGCAGGTATGTGCCGACAATGGCATATAACTGAAATTAAATATACACTGTGTTCCAAAAAAACATGTGACCACATTTTCGATGATAAGTTGTAGTAGAACTATCCGTTTACAAAGATTTTTGGCACACTTATTACCAAGAGTATAGGCCATCGACAGGTATATTGTTTCCCACCTCACCTATTTTGTGCAGCTACTTTACCTTGGGAAATTATCGAGACCTAAATATCATGAATTTAGCCTTAAATTGCTGATTTTCTCAATGCTAAAATACTAGGATATTAACTGCAAAATTGTCACCATATTATTTTGCTTACTTATTATACAACTTACGGTTTATAATAGAATGGTAACAAGATTTATTGCAGACGATAACGTTGTTTATCAGTGAGTGAGATGGGAGATACGATTGGCTTCATACAACAGGTGAGCACGACATGATTTCAAGCATGTAAGCTGGAGATCACTGTGAATTATTTTTCTGTATACACTTGAACAGATAATGGCAGTTTCATGCGAAATCTAACGAGCTGATCGATGCCTTTTTGGCTTGTCCTCCTGATTGAGCACAAGGTCCTTCACTATACGACAAACGCGGTCTACCGCTGCCTGGTAGCGGGACAATTGTACCCGTCTTGTGGCTTCTCTTCAGCAGACTGTCGATGCTTCAAAGTTTCCAACCCTTGTCGGGCAATTCGCTCAACAGCCTTTGTGCACCATACTGCTTTGACAGATAGAGATTTTTAATCAGAATCACATCTTCCTGTGAAATTTCCATGATTTTGTTTAATTTTTGCGTCTTGACAATTTCCCAAGGTAAAGTAGCTGCATGAAATAGGTAAGGTGGAAAAATAAAAACACCTGTCGATGGCCTACACTCTTGGTAATAAGTGCGCCAAAAATCTTTGTAAACGAACAGTTCTACTTCAACTTATCATCAAAAACGTAGTCACATGTTTATTTTGGAACACAGTGTATTAAGTAACAGCGTAGAATTGTCTTCTGGTCTACAAGAGTCAAATACTGTTGAATTCCTACCAGCAAATCGCTGGCCAATAGCATTGTTGAGAATGAGACGGCCGTTTCTGTAGTCAGGGTAACCTTCAGCGAGAGTCTGATTGACTGTGAGCAGGTACAGGTAGACAGCATCATACAGGTAGATAACGCACATAACTTACAGGTAGACAGCATCGTGCAGATAAAACGTCACCTTCGAAGTTACATCAGATCCCTACACCGTTGACAATTTTCATTATTATTATTATTATTATTATTATTATTATTATTATTATTATTATTATTATTATTATTATTATTATTATTATTATTATATCATCATCGTCATCATCGTCATTAATCATCATGACGACATTTGCGGTATGCCTCAAAGACATAAAATTCAGATTTTGTTAATTTGTAATTTGTTAATTTGTGTATTTTCACGAATTTTAAGTGGTACGTTTAAGAAATGAAAATTCAGTTATCAGCAACAGGGTTAATCGCTCAGATTTTCCTTTAGAAACTAAACTAAATGTCAAACAATATGCAACAAAAATTATACTACTGCAGTCATAACAATTATTATGGACCCCTCCCGTAAAAAGCCTCATTATGCGCTGTTGCCCGTCTGTCTGTCTATCCGTCTGACGGGCATGGAACTGAAGAACAAAAAAGTCGTAGAAAGTAGAAATCTTTGGAAATATTTCTTGTGATACGTAGAACTGGCGCTGGTGTTGCTAGTTACACGCAAGTCTAAAGTTCAAGCTCAACGACAAGCTCAGAGACAATATGGCTTGTAACTTTAGAACGGGAAACCACAGTAAATTGAAATTTATGTAAATGGCGATGGACCCAAACCGCGTCTGGTTTTGCCGTTACGTTAGGCCTGTTTCAGAAATTATACTCAAAGGGTTTGACGGCAGCACGTTTTGTCGGGAGGCAGGCGCTATCCGGCAACCAATATTCCGACAGGCGCTGTTCCGACAAGCGCGCCAGACAAGCATGTTTAGGCATGATAGGCCTACACCATCCAGAAATCATGTCATTAGAACTGTTACACCCAGACCCCAGGCGCCAGGAACCCACCGTTTATATAGTCGGTAGTCGGTACGCCACTGCTTCCCGATGTATGTGACTCTTTGGAACCAGCTCTGATGGGCTTATGTCCTTCTGGTTTCCAGCCACCTATGGCAAATAAATATTGTTGTTGTTGTTGTACAGTAAGTCAGTCAGGAAAACTGGGAGCAATGAGCCATATTGACGAGAACAAGCTGCACGAATTAAATCGTAGTGTGGCGCCACAGGCTTACTCTGTTTAGATGACGAAGGTGCTGTTAGGTCATATTCTCCGACTTTCTCCTCATCGAATAGCGACACTCTCGCACGGCAAGAAGTCATTCTTATAAATAGCACGGATCTGTCCATCAAGTCATGCTTCCGTCCACTAACTTTTGCATTTCTTGCCTTGAGTTCCTTTCTCAGCTCTTCCAGCCTCATAGATTCGTAATTTTCGACATGTTTATCGTTACTAACAAACGACATACGACCAGCGGCGGTGATTTATGCCTATTGGAGGGGACGAGGCATGGGGTCTAGGGAACGAAGTCCCCCAGAAGCTGTATATTCACTTCAGTGACTGTTTAGTGCAGGTCACTGAACTATGACGGAGTCTTTTGAGTTTTGACGATTGTATGATTGAATAATATTTAATTGTTTAAATTAATTTGATAAGTGAAATCAAGTTTCAAACATTAAAGAAATGATCGATTGCGGTCTTTTCGTCCTGTTTTGGTAAAAAAAAAATTAACGGCGTTAATTTTTTAAAATTGCGATTAATTCTTTAACGCGTAACTAAAGGGGTGTTTATAGCGACACAACTCAACTGAACTTAACTGAACTCAACTGAACTCAACTGACCCAGTTGACCAGCGTACACCCAAGTCAGTCGTGTTTTTGTTTATGACGTCACGACCTACAAACTGAGTCAACTGGGTCACTACGTTCATTGATAGACCTGAGCTGAGTTCAGTTGAGTTGAGTTGAGTTGTGTCGCTATAAACGGGCCTTAACGCGTTCGTTAACGCGTTAATTATACAGCCATAGTCTCTGATAATATTGTCACTCGCAACTGGTGAAAATCATTTTCTGTTGGTATTTTGGATATGCAATGTCAAGTAATTTAACTTTCTTTGCTTACTCACCGCTCCTCCAGAACCCCTAGCTCAAATTGGGAGAAAGGAAAGAGAGAAGGGAAATGAAGGGAAGGGAAGAGGTAAGAAATGGTAAGGGAAGTGAAAGGAGGGTGTGTGAAAGAATGGAAATGGGGAAAAGGAGGGGAGAGGAAGGGGCAGGAGAGGAGAGGGAGCACTAGCTGATTTTCGCTAGGCCTATAGTCTGCGATACAGCCTTTCCCAAATGCTGGATTTAAGTGGCCGCTTGGCAGTACAACGTAGAGAGGGGAAAAGGGAATGGGAAGGAAAGACAGTTATTGAAAGGGAGAGATAAGAAAGGGAGGAGTGGCCTTAGCCCCTCGAAAAAAATTCCTGCGGGCACCCATGGTTCAATTTATTATTATTGGTTTATAGATGGAAATCGTCTTATCGAAACGGATAGTTCGTTCCAAATTTCATTGCGTTTATATTGGACTTGGACACTTCTCTTACACAAATTTTTCACTCAAAGTTAAGACGACCAAACTGTCTTTGGAGAGTTGTTGTTGCAGACATGGACGTGGGTTGGATCTATCCATGGGTTGGATTGGGTTGGGTTGGGTTGGGTTGGGTCGAAAATTTTCCCGTTTTCGTGGGTTGGGTTGGGTTTATTTACGCACATGGAAATTTTTTTGTAAACCTCACGATATATATTTATCTCTCGCTTAGCACAGCTGATCCAATGACGATAAATGTAGGCTTACTTAACTTATTTACTTAATTCTATCCCGAGTTCACTTTTATCCGGAGGTGTTGATTGACACAGTGGAAAACGAGTAAATGATTGTAGTAGACTGCAGTCACTTGTGATCGTGTAACATTCTTTTGTTAAATCTGATGTCTTACTTGCTTGACCAGTATTAGAACGAACATTTTGCAGCTGCATATCACTGTAAGCCTACCGTGTGTAAGAATGGAACAAGAAGTTTGTTTGCATTGTGTATTTTTTAATGTTAATTTGTGACTTACTGGCTTAGACACAGTGATCCATTCTAGTTGTCTGATGACTGTTAGTAGATTATTGCAGTTTGTTGCAAAATCATTCCCAAAATTATTAAGATTGATAAATATTTGCATAAATACTTGACAAATATTTGCGGTCGCGTTTTTGTGGACCACTGTGCACTATGTATGGTGATTATGGCTTCGATCTTCCTTAGTGGGTTGGGTTGGGTTGGGTTGTTCTGCAGGCTTGTTTCGTGG
>Ga0209339_1000399_pt1 | contig 15961 bp, 13 predicted proteins | sample OlaalgELextract3_FD_187376 | JGI IMG/M metagenome (GOLD analysis project Ga0209339, IMG submission 187376) | Olavius algarvensis symbiont microbial communities from Tuscany, Italy - Type A ELBA extract 3 (SPAdes) (version 2) | ecosystem: Host-associated > Annelida > Digestive system >... | reverse complement strand
GTTAGACGAGCGCGTTATCCTATTGTTCTTTGAGCCGAGTCAGTATGTTTCTTACTTAAAAAACATACACAAAATAAAAAACATAAAAAAACATGTTTTTTATACAAAAATAGAAAACATAAAATACGTTCTTAACAACTATGAATTCACTGTTGTCGTACTTTGTGTGCACTGCCTACGCGCGATCAGTTAGCGATAGCTAAGTTTCTTTTTCTATATATAAATCGAGAAAAAAAATCAGTCACACGTATGTAAAGGTAGTGGAGTGCTGTTTATTGTCAAATTTGGTTACAGCCAGAGAAGGGAAGGGATGCAGGCTATCACCGAGAGCGGGCTGTCAATGTCAATCACAAATGTCCGATCCGATCACACTTGCTGCTAAATGTTGACATTTTGCATTCACACACGAGCAAAATTTTCTGCTGCACGCTTTGTAGCAGTGTTTTTTTTAGTTTTCAGTCATATTGTAGGCCTAGTTTTACTTACAGCTTCAGTTTCAGTATCACAGTCAGACTGAGATGTCCACGTACTCATGTTGGCAGATCGTGTGCACAGAAGACAAAAATTCAAGCGATGTCATCGTTGTTTCCATACGTTTGACGACAGCTTTGAACGGACCGGACGGACTGTCGCGGCACAGATTGCTCTGTGCATAACATCGCGATTTGTTCGGCTATAGGCTTCTTACACGGAAGTAAATATTTCCAATACGACTCTTAAGAGAATTACGGTGCTGCTCGGTAAAGTTGAAAAGAAAGGCGACGACGCAGTAGCAACGTAGGCGTTGACCGAAAAATTGACGGAGAGATTTGAGTGAGGTGTCTGCGTTACGTCGAGTCGAGACGACGGCTCGGCTTCAGAGACAGGAGATCAGTGGTTGTACAGTTGTCTGTCTGGTGATGTGTGTGTGTGTGTGTGTGTGTGTGTGACGCATCGTAGCATTGTCACTGGCCTGTCAGCGCCTCGACACGTCGTCGCCGTAAACAGACGAGACAGACGGACAGACAGACAGACAGACACGCAGACACAGACGGAGGTCTTCGGTCTTGTCAGTTGAGTTGGTCGCAGCAGATAGTTTGAGTTACTACTGACAATGCATCACTCGTGCATGCGACTGCGACACGCCCCACTCCGGACAATCGACGTACAAGGTGGACCAAAAGTAAAGCCACTTGTTTTATTGGTCACACAAAGGTAAAGGTAAAGCTCATACTCATTTCCCGTCCCGCTGAGGGTAGGAGGCTGAGTTGGCCTGAGCACACGATAGGTTGCTCAAGGTTGCTTGCAGTGGACCGGGTGTGAGTCTAACCCGCAACCTCTTGGTTACGAGTCCGATACTCTACCAACTGGACCACTGCACCCACATAATACATAAGTCAGTTTCCGTGATCTTCACGTTAACTAAAATCAGTATAAATGACCTCCAAACCAGTCGAGAGTGGACTGTTTAGTGAGACTGGGCGCATGCAGCCATAATACCGGTCCGAACGTTCGTCTGTCCGGTCCGTTCGTCTGTTCGTTTGCTACAAATCTTGTAAACTCGATATTTTGCAAACAAATGAAGCGAGCTGCAAACTGGCACAAGTGGTCCACGGGGCAAGCGAGGCAATGAAACGATCCTCTTGGCGGTCAGCAGGTCGAAGGTCACACAACGCCGTAGTTCCATTTGGAGGCCTGGCGGAGTAGGTTTTACAGTTAACGATGTAAGCAACCAACTAAAATTGCTTCACTTTTGGCCACCCTGTGGATGATCTCAAAGCTTCCGAAGTGTCATGTTCTGCAAAGATCACAAAACGTGCACGATACGATACGATAAGAGACCGTGAATGTTTACGTTCGGTAAAAAGACTGACGGGTATATATCCACTAGCCAGATGAGCTTACCATAGAGAAAATAATAGAAAATTAACGAAAAAATGAACTAAAAATAAAACGACGAGCATGTCAAGCCCGGTCCAGTCCGATGCTCCATGAAGGCTACCAGAAGTAGGCTTATGTTATGGTGGGAACAGTGAAGGACAGGTGAAAAAGGTACGTTTTCAGAGTGGCGTGAAAGAGTGAGGGAGTGACGGCCGCTGAGAGGTGAGGACGAACAAGTTGACAAGCACACGAAGACGTGAATCAGCGCAAACTGGCGACGCTGACGAAGTAATGCGTCTGACGAATTGCAAGCACCTGCTGAGATCATAATCAACACGTACACACGCACGACTTCATTGAAGTTGCGCATCACTTAGTTGCCCGGTCTGTCTGGCTCATGGACGCTGTACACACGTCTCTGAAACTACTGTAAGCGCCTCGACATTTCAGCTTGTATGTTAACTGTACGGCGCCTTTGAACGTTCTGCACGTTAGGACCGACTGCTCTGTCTAACATCATTTGGAATTATTGAGCATCAAGTTACAGTCACCTAGTCACAATGAAGCAACATTGTGATATGTCACGTGCATTTCTGCACGCTGGCGAAGTGACGTCAGCGACTACGTCATACGCCAAGGTCAAAGCAAGGTCAAACCGTGAGAAAGAACGAACTACTGTGTCGCAGACAAGATGACGACAGACAGACCGTAGTCCGGGGTCACCATTAGGCGCGCCATCATCCACGATCGCTGGCCCAACCTCAGCAACCAGCGAGGTCGAACAACCACCATCCATCAGCTGCGCCTGCCAGTAGCAGTCCATGCCACCGGCGCCGTCCGCCGCGTTTTAAACCACCATTACTCACCCGCCGTCGCACCCGGACCCGCTATCGCAATAGCTAGGCCTAATAGCGCAGGTGCGCGCTCGTAATAAACAGTAAATAAGTAAGCCAATGGCGGACCCGGCCACTGCTGCATGGGTGTGGTCGGTCGGTTTCGCCGAACAAGCGGCTCCATTATAAGATGCGACATAATAGCGTGACTGGGTTGTAGAAGCTGGCGGCACGGGAAGTGGAACCTGATCCGGCGGGATGCGGGGCAAGTAGGCCGAGCTGGTGACATTGATACAGAGGCAAGGCAGTCAGTGGACGTTGTCAGTCAGTTGTATTTTGACTGAACCTGTCGTAGTTCGGTTGCCGCGTGTCTTTCACTGTGTTTACCGTTCTCGCTACCGGTCCGTTTCTCCGATGACATGCTGCAATAAATCTCTTACCCGGTGACAGACGGACGACACCGTATAGCTCGGCGTGCGGGCGGCGGTGGGCAGCCTGCCTGCCCTCAGTCGTTGTGCCTGGTTCCTATCAACGAGCGCACGACTTGTATGTACGTTCTTAGTGCATCACACCGCAGACGTCCATCAGTTTCACCATTTCTTGAACAATCGCTAACATATTCATTTCTTTATGCAGGCAACATGTCTGTTGCCAGGCAACATCTGCTGCAGCAGTCAAAGAGAATAAAATAATGCTGTTGCGGGGGCGTAAAATTGTGGAAATGAAAACAGAACACAACAAGAAGCTCAGCTGTCGCAGAGACTGCGCGCCGCTTCGTGTCATTGATATTTTTAATACTTCGCTAAGTCACTCAAGGTCATTCAAAGTGGTACCATTCGAAAGATTGGATGCGGTTTCCTATTCGCCTTTTATAGTAACTATAGCTCTATCTTGCATGAATGGTCGCAAACATGTATGATGTCACTCTGAGTCATTTGCGTTACACTGCACAGAATGCACGGTAACGCAACTGGACATATATATACTGCAGTGCGTGTGACATAAGTGTCTGCTGAGCCTACACTAAACGTTGTAAGTGTACAAGTATAGTTAACTATATAAATATAAAAACAGCGTAATTTATTTTTACAGAATACGACTCAGCTGAAGAGACAGACACAATTTATCGGGTGAAGCGAGGTTTGTCGTCCGTGTTCTGTGTTCTGTGTCAACTCTGCAATGCGCCATCGCTCTGATTGTACACACAAGTCACAGTTGTTACTGCTATTCAGCAACTGATTCTGCTCTTAACGCTGTCGTCTGTTGCACGCTTACTGCACGTACCCTTATTGTCTGTGCGGACTGTGCCGCAGGTGTCTGCATGCATACCTGTCCTTCTGCATGTGAACACGACTTTCGCAAGAATGCGTCGTCCGATTTCCATGAAATTTGGGGTAATTATTGGTAATTGTCTATACGGAATGTAAAACTTCCCCATGACCTCTTGGCTACTACAAAAATGTTTAACGTAAACCGAGATTTTGGCCTATTCACCAACTTTGTCTCGCTTCCATTTGGAAATGAAAGCATATGATCTGATTTTGTAGAAATGTTTAACACAGCAGCAAAGATCGAACAGTATAAATTTCAGGCTCAGCCGCAGCACATGCACTACAGTGCATGAAATCCAATAGCGCCGAAGTGAAGACTGTGACGTCACGGAATGCGGTTGCTGATGCTGGGAGCTGGGTCCAGCTGCCAATCACAGCCAGTCTGGTAGCTATCCCACCAGCCAATAGCATGATACTACCGCCCGGGCCGGCCTCAGCCGCTATCATTGACCAATTCCCTGCTGTGATACACGCTTAGCCGCAGACGTCCTTTTATATCGTTCCTGAATAGATTTTCACAATACAGACATCTGTTGTATATATTTAACATTATTCCAGGCTCCAGTTGATTGTTGGAAAATATTCAACTACTGAAGCACGAAAATATGACACTTATGAAACAAGCGAATTGCGATGATTACCGTTAGACTTCAAATTAAACGCCTTTATTGTTCAGGCGGCGCGATGGGGGGGGGGCAGGAGGCTATGGACCCCAATAATTTGGGCAATGCTTCCAGCCATACATTAAAGGCGCTCGCCATAGCCCCAAACCACGATGTAGCCCAAATATTTTCCAATGGCGCCCCCACGGACTTAATTCATAACATCTTATGTTTAACTTTGAGATCACAGGCGACAGCAGTGGGTCCTTAACCCTTTAAAGAGAACATTAAAACTGCAGAGAACCAACCATTATGCAGACATATACGGTGATTGGTACACTGGCCGTTGATGGGTGGGCTGTTACATTTGGTACAGCAAGGAGGGGCCTGGGCGTGCTGCGGTACCAACTTCAGATTATTTGATGTGGCTGTGCCCATTAAAGCGTTAATTCAACACGGCCTCTACGCTGCAGTAACAAGCACCGCTGACGTCGCTCTCATACAGAAGATAAAGTGTTCGAGGGCCGGTGTGGGTGATCTCCTACTCGCTGTACCAAACGTAACAACCTCCTGTTGAGGATCAGTGTACCAACTTCGTATCGTATTCGCTGTTATGTGGCACAATCTGCGAAGCAATTATACAAGTAACATGTCGGTGACATAAGCTCATCACTGGCAAACTCCAAGCAGCGTTAGCAATGCATGCTGCCTACTCGACGCCCTCCTTAATACCCCGCCCAGCGCCTTTATACGCCATGCTCTGTGTATCATAAAGTTAAGGGGCTACTGACGAAATACTGCTGCAAGTTATTAAACGATACAATTGCCACTGCACTGGATATAGTTCATTGCTTATGTTTGTACTTTGGATCTTTCTGCTTCGTCTCAACTGAGAACCGTCAATGCCATACACGTCCGTCGTCGACGCGCAAATGTGTTTCGCCAAAACGTAAGTAAATGCAATTTGTAAACGCTGGGTAACGTCTTTCCAAATTACGCCACGCACAATTAACATTTTTCTTCTGAGTTTATACAATTTTTTACGAAAAAAATCACGAATTAATGTTTGTTTAAAACTGAACGTTTATTTCAAGCATATGCCCATACAGCTCAGTTCATTCCGGAAAGTAAACTATAGCTCGTAGTCTATCCGCAATAGCTGTATCATTGCAAAGTGTTACAATCGACAGAAGTAGTGTGCAGATTAACACATAATAAGCCAATCGATAGACCTACACGCCTAGCGGCGTTTAAATTAACATATGTTAATTGACATTCGTCATTTGACAACAAACATGGCGGCACGATGTTCACTACTAAGTGCGTCACATTTGCGGAAAAATATTGTCGATCGATTAAAGGCGCATGGTAAATTACTGCATCAAACTGCGATTAACAAGTGAGACCAAGTGAGATTTTTGTGTGGTACCACTACGAGGTGTCACAGCGTGTCGATGATGATGATGATGTGTACGTTTGCTCACAACAGCAGCCGCGGATGAAAATATTGTCGCAATTAAAAGGCAATAAAACGGAGCAAGTGCGGCTCGGTAGCATGGACGTGTCGGTCAGTAGGTAGGTACTGGAGATAAGCGCGTCATCAGCTGTATCAGCGGCGGCCGAGAGCGGCAGCGAGTAATTGACATGGCGGCAGCTAATGACAGCACTGTGTATCAATTTGTCAGGTCTGCTACGGTCGGTTGGCACGGCGCCGTCCTGCCACCTGCTGCCGTATATCGGCCTCCCGTGTGCCAGGCGCTGCCGGACACTGCCTCCCTCCCTGCCTGCACCGGCGGGCGTCAAACTGGTACGAACTCCAAGGACGAAACGGACAGAAGAAGACGAACATCTTCGAGCGTACAATCACGCAAAGTATCACGTACTTTATCACATGTTGGACAGGAAGCAGAAAGTTTCCGTTACAAAAAGCAACCAAAACCTAAATCACAAAGGTCTTAAACCGACACTAAAATGTCGCTATTTGGTAAGAAATCGCGCCATAAGTAGAACGACAACAAACGTGAAACATTTGCACTGCGCCGCACTCGAAGAGTTTATCCGGATGGACGCCTAGCAGCATGCAGTTGGCATGGATACGCGAGCCATTCATGCTGTTGCTGCATGGTGCACTTGAGGCGAGGCTGCCGCTGACTGTATTAACGTTATCATGCGTCTGACTCCAGCAGCTGCGTGCCGTAAATGACCTATTTGTCTGCCAGTCTCTCTGTGTCTTGTGTCTTGACTCGTGATAGGAGTACAACCACGACATTACCCAGCCCTTTAATAGACATGCTGACAGGTAAAAATGATGAAAATGAACTATATTGTCTATGAACTTAATTACGAATGACGTTTTCATTGCTGTCTATCTTACTGACTGTCTGTCATCTTGGTTTGGCATTCGTGGCACTGCAGGCTCTAAACTGGCTTAGGACGTATCTGTCCTCTCGCTGTTTTCATATCAAATGCAATTACATTTCCGCTCTGCACACTTGTCTGTGTCGTGTCCCCAGTACACTTGGCCGTCTACAGTTTGTCATGTATGTATGTATACAACCACACGCAGCACACTCTCATCTCATCTCTGTCCTTAAATAACAACCTTTATGCAGATGACATACAACTCTTCCTCTCCATCCATCCATCAGAATTCCACTCTAATAATCACTCACTTGTAAAATGCTCTACAACAGATGACATGGATGACTGCAAATCTCCTCACTCTCAACTCTTCTAAGACTGAAATTATTCTTATCGGACTTAAAAACAACAACTTTCTAAAATACATGACTCCTCTCTATACAGCCCACTCTACTCGCAAACTGGCTTTATTTTTCACGAACACCTTATACCTTCTCAGACCAAATCTCTGCACTTTCTAAATCCTGCTACTATCACATTCGTGAACTTCGCTGTATCCGCCCATATCTCGACTTCAAAACAGCTAGCACCATTGCCACCTCCATTGTCCATTCTAAACTCGATTACTGTAACTCTCTATACACAAACTTCCAAAATATCAACTTAACCGGCTCCAGCAGATTCAAAACTTTCTTGCTCGTGCTGTTGTTAAGGCTCTAAAATCCTCACATATCACTCCCATTCTCAAATATCTTCACTGGCTTAAGGTCAACGAATGCACTGAATATAAACTTCTTTCCCTTACCTACAAAGTTCTTGCAACCAACAATCTGATTTCCGTTCAACTCCTTCACAGTACCCGCTCTGCATCTGTTGTCACCCTTTCTCGCCCACCAATTCAGATATGCATCACCCCGTCTCTGGAATCAACTCCCTGATTCATTCCGTCAGCCTCGCCATCATGCAGTCACGTCTCGACTCACCTCCTCATTCACTTGTCAGCTCATCTCTGTCATCATCACCACTCTCATCATCCATCACTCCTTCACTCTTTCACTCCAGGCTCAAAACCTACCTTTTCAACAAATCCTTCCCACCTTACACTTCTTTTACCTACCGGACTGTCTTCATGACAAACCTCTTCGCAGTACCCGCTCCTCATCGGTTGTCACCCTTTCTCGCCCACCATCTCACTGAAAATCACAGATCGCTCATTCAGATATGCATCACCCCGTCTCTGGAATCAACTCCCTGATTCTGCGCCCCGATTCTTTTTAAGATCCCTGGCGCAATATAAATTTTATTTGTATTTTTGTATTTGTATTCTTTCCGTCAGCCTCGCCGGTCATGTCTCGACTCACCTCCTCATTCACTTGTCAGCCCATCTCTGTCATCGTCACCACTCTCATCATCCATTACTCCCTCAGTCCTTCACTCCAGGCTCAAAACCTTCAACAAATCCTTCCCACCATACTTCTGCTATCCGTAGACTGCCTTTATGATAATGGGACTGAACCGGACTTATCATGCTTCTCGATTCATTGTAGTTCATTGTTGTGTTTGTCCCGCGGTCAGGCTACACGTACGCCAGCTTTTACTGCACGTTAAAAGTACATGTACAGAACTGTATCCTTTATTTCTCCTTCGTTTTATGTTCAGTCGGAAATAATGCGGCTACAGCCTATAGATCACGTTTGGCAGCAACGGCAAATGACGGCTTAATTGTCTCAAAAGTTTTTTGTCGCATAAAAACTTCAGCACACAAATCTACAATCTATACAATCTATTTCTCAACAGCAAGGAAGCATCTAATGCGTTTATACACACATATGTTGTATAAAAGGTTAAATTTTCGTCAATATCATGAAAATAGACACAGCTAGGGTGGGTGATGGGATAACACGGAGCGGTGGACTAGGGAGATAAAATTGTGTCAGATATCGGTGTCGGATGATCAACATGCTAACGGAGTCGCTAAAGTACAGCTGACAGTGGGCGTGACCGCATCGTCCGAGCAGTGCTATAACTGTCAGTTATGCGGATAATTGATGCCAGGATCATCATCACCATCATCAACACCACCAGGCAGATGCCACTAACAAGTCCTGCATGAACCTAAACTTGTCTTTTTCTCTATAACAAATAGTAACGTACAATTTGTGGAACCGGAAGCCGGAGTGAAGTTGTATATTAATATTAGTCTATTACGATATCGTAATTTGTAATTTGGATCCGGGCATTATAGAGGCAACAGTTTGCGCCTGTGAAATTCTCTTCGTCTACGTCTACGTCAAACTTTTTTTTATTTTATAACTAGAGAGAAAAGCAACTACAGTGTGTCCCAAAAAATGTCATAGCGTCAAAGGAGTGTTGTGTAAACATGATCTTAATTGTTGACGATAAAGTTTTAATAAAAAGTTTGTACCAATTCAGTGGCACATTGGTACAAACTTCTAATTAAAACTTTATCGTTAGCTCGAAACACCATATTTACACAACGCCCCGTGACGCTATAACAGTGACGTGGAAAACACGTCATTTCCGTCATTTCACTTCAGAACATAATTTATAAAGTAAGTAAAAGCGAGGTATTTCAGAAAGTTATACCTGCAGCCGATTTTTGAGTCTCCGCTGATGACATGTGCCAAAAATTGTAAAAATTGGTGGATGTGTGTTAAAGCTATAGCCAGTCAAACTTGGGACATTTTTTGAGACACAGTGTAGGTCTACACCGTGTCCCAAAAAGCCGGACCGCTACGATTAGTATGAAATAACTTCACCAATTCACAACGTCCACTCATTATTTTTTGGCACAGAGATACCGTATTCAATTCTCAATTCAGTAAGTTAAAAAGTTTTAAAATTGGCTGAGAACCAGCTGCGTGGTTTCTTTCCATGGCAACAGTAGCGATTTGACGGCCTGTGTCTCAAAAGACCGGACCGTACGATATTTTGATATGACTCGATCAAAGGTTCTTAAATTTAAATAAAATTTCAGAAATAACATGTGCTCAATATTCTTAATTAAACCATAACGTATGAAAACAGTTGTGTCTGCAGCAAAGAACCAGCTGAAGCGAGTTACCGCATGCAGCAATCCTTAACTGCGCGTCATTCCACAGTTTATGCTGCAGAAAAGGTAAATCGTTTTAAACAGTGTTTCTATCGGAATAATAAAATGTTTTGCGGTATCAACAGTTACGACACGTGTTCGAATGCTGTCTGTCACCACTGACACAGCCCCACAATCGTTTTGTCACTCGTTTATTGTCCTGCCGAAGATAACGTTGTTCGAAGTCGGCCCAGAAATCCGCTGTTCAGGTGTGTCAAGTCGCTACTGTCGTTATGGAAACCACACAGCTGGTTCTAAGCCAATTTAAAAACTTTTTATCGTACTCAATAGAGAATTGAATATGGTCTCTCTGTGCCAAAAATAATTACTATAAGTAAAAAGTCGGTAGTGTGTATACTCGAGCCGTTTACTTTCAAAAGTTAGGCTACTACGCGTGTATTCAGTGCATCGGAGCGAAGTTGCGTAACGAACAAACGATTCTGGTTGTTTCCAAATGTTAACCCTCTATTAGGCCTAATAGAGGGTTAAAAATGTTAACCCTCTATTAGGCCTAATAGATGGTTAACTGGAACATTAATAATATCTATATCGTTAACTTATGTTGTTCATTGCAGTGTGACCGAGCAAAGAATATCTAAAAGACACCTGATGGCCTCTTGTGTGTAAGTCCATCTCTAAACGGTATTTTATTGCAGCAGGCCTATGAGCTAATGGCTCCTATCTGTCGCAAGTTTTACTTTATTTCGATTTGCGTGAAATCGAAAGCCCAGATATTTTACTGACACAATGCAGTAGGGGCCTACTGTTGTGCACTACGGCTAGCATTAACAGTATTACGAATGTCTGTCGGGACTACCTGCCAGCCTTGGTGACGATCATCTCGGTGCCTAGTGAGTCAAATTCATCCCACAATGACTTCATCTCGAGCTGAGCGCCAACACCGAGTAGCTTGGGATGCAGCGGCTTCTCGGGTCTGACGGCTGCCGTTGTGGTCTGGCAGGTACCCGTAGAGCTAGCTCCGTCAGCTGGTGTGGTCCTGCCGTCGGCCGTAGTCTCGCCTGGGCGGTCCTGGTCTGACGGGGCTCCGGGTGACGGTGTGTTGGACCGCTGTTGTCTGTCGACGGAGCCCGACTCTAGCGACGTCCTGACGTCACCGGCAGCAGACACTGACCGACCTGCGAGTGTGTTGACACCTAGCGGTGACGACGTGAAACAGTCTGTTCCGGCAGCGCTTGACAAATACGCTGTAACATCAACCAGCACCATCGACATGTTATTAGTTTCTGTGACACTAGCTGTGTGACAGTCAGTGTTTGTATTGCGAGCAATGGCAAGCTGTTAAGGGCCGAAGGGTTCACGGAAAGGGGCAGTGAACCCCCTCCCCCACTAGCTAGGAGGTATACGTTTTCGATACTTCAACAACATGGGACAGGCTGACTGGGGTTAGAGTGGACCCCATGGTATAGAGATAGTTAGGTGGTCCGACCCCCATACCTTCCCCCAATTCAATCACAGGCGACCACATACGCACAAACTGTTTTCGTCTTGTTCAAAACATATTTGAATCTTTAAAATTCCAAACCGTGTAACAAATATAGACTTATTAATTATATACATATTAGGCCTAATAATGCTTACTCTCGTCAAAACGTAGCATCTGACTTACTTAAACATTTAGTAAAGTAAAGTTAACGTGAATGTGTACAGCGCATCGTCGCGAACACGCCTCTAATGCTTAGAGTGCAAAGGTAATTACAGTGCTATACATCGAATAGTATGAAGTTGGTACACTGGCCGTTGATTAGTGGGCTGTTACATTTGGTACAGCAATGGGGCGATACAATTTGCGACAAGTTTGAACCGACAGACCGACAACGTCATCGCATTTCAATTGGATGTTATGACTTCACAGCGAGGAACGCTTCAACCAGAGTAATGATTGGAAAGTCAAGGCAGATTATGATTAAATCCGTTAATGCGCTTCAGCACATGGTATGATGACGCATGCGCTGCACGAAGGCATAGTTTGCACAGATTGGCGACTTCTCGTATAAGAAAGGAAGTTTAGAAATATCATTTGCATGCACGTATTTCTTGTGGTATTTAATTATAGGATATCAGGCTCGGTGATGTACATCTAAATCCCTAAGAAGTAACACAGATTTCTTTGGGATTGAGGGTTCCCTTTCTCATTTTTTTGGACTTTCTGTCATAAAATTGCATGTTCCGATCAGTCTGACGCATTTTCTGTAGTTCGTGTTGTTTTATCCAGTACAAAATGCGTTATGGGTGTAACTTCGTGGCGGCTACAGTTTATAACACGGTATATAGCCGTGCAGTCCAACCAAACCATGCGTTTGTCTGTATTTACTGTCGGTAAATAATGTTGAGAACAGCTCAAGTCGTGTTCGTGTTCGACATGACATTTGTGCACAGTGCATGCAGTGTCAAGTGCAGCTGCTGTAGCCTGCGTGGCGTGGTGTGGTGTGGTGTGCTGATGACGTTTTGTCGCCGAGGCGTCAGCAATACGCCCAGCGTAAACAGTCCATCAATTTGTCGTTAATAGTCAATCGGAACCTCCACTTCCGTGCATCACTAACGCACATGTGACTGCCGCTAATTACGACAAACACTCAGCAGGCGAATGTGTCCACAGACGACGTCACACTGACGTCATGCAGCTCTACGTGACCTCACGTCACGTGACATCCACCTGAGGCACAGCTTTATAACGATCTGGATTCGTATTTTGCGAAGATGCCATGGAAAGCGCACTAAAAGGTGGAACAAAACGATTTCCTTTTATCGAAGACGTTGTGTATGGTGCACAGGGAAACAAAAATATTGTCAAAACACCCGAAACTTCTTAAAATCGCTAAAATAATCTCACCATATTAGTTATTACAGCAGTCAGTGTGCATGAAAACAATGTGCTGGAAAGGATGCAGAATCCAAGGAAGAGTTTGTACTGATGTCGAACTCAAAGTTGTACAGAGGAGTTCCACTCCTCGTACCAAGACACTACGTCCATCCTGTGCAACCTCAACACTTTCTCAGTCAAGTTTTTCTATGCCATTGTGTTTTGGAAGAACATTTAAGCTGTTTGCATGTAGAGACTGCAGTGTGCAATTGCTGCTGAATTAAGGCCGCATTCCATTATTCTAGCCAGCTGCAAACATAGCTGCAAACCCGGTTTTCGACCAGCTTTGCAGCCAGGTTTTCGACAAGTTCGTGCGGGTTTGCGACACGCTTTCGACCAGCTTTCGACTTTTTTGTCGAAAACCTGGTCGCGAACCGCAGCAGGTTCGCCGGTTCGTGCGCGTGCTAGACAAATGGAATGTAGAAAAAAACCCGTTTTTAGCAAGTTCGCAACTGGCTTTCGACCTGCTTGCGACCAGGTTTTCGATCAGGTTTGCAGCTGGCTAGAATAATGGAATGCGGCCTTTAAGCAGCATAACACAACACCAGTCTGCTGACGTAGATGCAGCACCTTGGTCTTATCACGACGTCAGTACCGATATATACACACGTAAACATTTACCTAGCAACCATGCACGCCAGCCCTGCAGTGGTACAAAACGATCCATAGACGTATGCAAATATGTAGCAAGGAAAAATATTTTCGTATGCCATGGTTTACTACAGTTTTCCGCCGATCACAGCTGTCATAGTGTTTACTGTCGTCCCGATGTACTGAAACGATAACAAACGATTGTATCAGTTCGTGGATGATAATCTTTGTTCGCCAAGAAAGTGGTAGAGAGAAATAGTTAAACTAGAGAAGCTAGGCGACCCAATCCAAACGGGTCGAGAACGACGCCTCCGTCAAATCTATCTGAGCGAGTCGTGTGATCTTGTGACCTCGTGACCCCAAAATTGATCGTCTCATGCCCTTACCGCGCGGACCACTTGTGGCAATCTCGATCAAAATCGGTTTATTTGATCTTTTTGTCGTGTTAACAAGTTTAAGACGAACGAACAGACGGACAGGTTGAGCACATTAATGCCTCCGTCTGCCAGTCTGGCCTGACGCACGGATGTAAACAATAGCCTACAAATAAAATAAAATATAAACTGAACTAGGTGAAACATCAAATATATAGGCCTAGGTCCAGGCTATGTACTGAACTACTGATGGCAAATGACACCATTTTGTTTATTGTGTTATGGGCTGAACATTGCTCAAACATTGCTCCAAAATTAACCATAAGGTCCAGTTTAGGTACGTTGCAACATTAACCAGTCAAAACAAATTATATAGGAATAGCGTAAATGGCTGTGAAAGTTCTGGCCTAAATGTAACCTGACTTTTATGGCTGTTTTGAGATATCACCACATAAAGATTCAAAGATCCACGCCAATCAACCGAACTATCATAACTTCGAAGTGCACGACGAAAATGCATTTATTTTTCTGTTTTTATGCATCGCTTGATAATGTGCGATTGAATGAAACTCACTATGTCTTTATTTTATCATATAATTTCATACACATTACCCTGATTTCGCTTCATGGCGGTTTGGCTTAGTGGTAACGCGTTGGCTTCGATCAACGTAGTTGCGCTACGTCAGACCCGGTTAGTACTCGGATGGGTGACCGTCTGTGGACGGGTAAACCATTTCGGTATTTAACCAGCCAACTAGGCCAACTCAGCCTTTCATCCTTACGGGGTCGATAAATCGAGTACCAACCTGCCAGGTTGGGTGAAAGCGGGGCGGTCACCTCTGTCGGGTAGCAGGTGTGATCCCATTGACAAGTGACGTCCCGTAGTTCTGAGGTGAATTTCACGAAGAACTATACGCTCCTTTACCTTTACGCTCCTTTATGACGTCTAAAACGGTGTTCAAATTGCCAGGAAGATTTGAAGCAGCTGTGCGTTAAATCTCCGTGCATGCGAATAATGACAGTGACTTGAGGTCATGTATCACGCCAAGGACACTGTCTTGACTGAACGACAGGACCTCAAGTTCAGTGTCAGAAAGAAGAGTTTACGACAACGCAATCTCTGCTAGTCTAAAGGGTCAACAGCACACAAAGTATAATGTTGTGCTAATAAGTGAACACTGAGCTGGCGACACAGCAGTGGATACAGTTACGACACCCGGACAGTATAAAACATGGCCAGCCCCGTTATCAGCTGCAGCGTTTCAACGCATGTCAATGTCACGAGATCGTTGACAGAGAACGGTCGATAGCATGCCGCGTTTAAGACCCTTTATCGCGTCGATTGCCACGCGCACTAAACCACATACACCGTGTCCTGATAAAAAGTGGACCCATAGAACATCCGTCATAGCTTCTAGAAATGTTAGCCAATTTAATTGAAAAGCATAGCTGAGAGAATGCTGAATATACATATCTGAAAATAAGTTGTCTTTTTGTTAAGTATTCTTTGTTAGCAGCGGTGTAAAAATGACATTAGTAAAAGTGCCACTACAGCAACAGAGTTTACCACTGAAGATCAATAATTAAGTAAATGCTCGTAAATTAATAAAAAGTGTGAAGCAAACCGCTTTCTTAAGATGTTTCCTGACACAAGAAAGAGTTCTAGCGGATTAAACACTTAACAGAGAAAACGACAGTACTGGCATCATTGACTGAGTTTTAGTCAACACATGTCGGTATCATGCAAATTTGTTTAGGTGTTTTTTAAAGATTGATGAGCAATCAAATCAGTGGTCTTGGTTTGGGCCACTCTTATAGGCCTATACACGGTGAGTCGGAAACATCCAGTCTATTCATAGGCATAACTTTGCCAAATGTTGACCGATTTTTACCGCGCGATGCTATGCATAGCGCGAACTATGCCGTCGCAAGATGTTTGTCTGTCTGTCTGTCCTTGTCCGTCTGTCACACGCCGGTGTTCCATCGAAACGGTTAAATATATCATCAAACTTTTTC
>Ga0209339_1000398_pt1 | contig 15968 bp, 10 predicted proteins | sample OlaalgELextract3_FD_187376 | JGI IMG/M metagenome (GOLD analysis project Ga0209339, IMG submission 187376) | Olavius algarvensis symbiont microbial communities from Tuscany, Italy - Type A ELBA extract 3 (SPAdes) (version 2) | ecosystem: Host-associated > Annelida > Digestive system >... | reverse complement strand
AAAAAAGTTCCGGTTTCGACTTTTGGCCATGTCTCATCTCCGCATGGCCGTGATGCATCTGCCCACCAACTTTTGCGCAAATAGCTCTATCCAATTCGTTTGTTTCCATATTTCTCGTGTTTACACATGTTTGTGCATTTGTACTTCATTTACTGTGTTTATGTATTACATGTGCAACTGTCAAACATTTCTAACAAATACAGGGTTCCCACTCAAATGTCTGGATAAAAATCAGGACTTTTCAGGAACTCAAGATACCAAAAATCAGGACATATTTTAGTACCTTTTTGGCCTCAAACTATGGCTCAGACAGCAGAACAAGACACTGTAAATATAATGCCAAAAATGAAATGCCCACCTGGCATGCGGTAGATATTACAGACTTTGCTTTCTTAAACGTCAATGATGACATACAACAATGTAGTAGTTTACTAACAGAAAATTGCTTCACAACTACAGTGTCACAGCTGACATGCTGTCCTAATTGATATTTCATGACCACTGTGACCAAAATCAGCACTTATTCAGGTTTTTTTCAGGACCAATGCCCAAATTCAGAACTTTTCAGGGTCTGAATTTTTTTCTTCCTTTCTCAGGACTTTTCAGAACCTGCGGGAACCCTGAAAGATTATAGATTACAGATTATAATTGTTATTCCTGTGTAGAGGTGTTAACAAAAAGACGACATACCTTGCAATGTCTGTAGACACTGGCCGGTGGTGATGTTCCAGACTTTGACAGTGGAGTCGGCATTACCAGACACAAGAATGTTATCTCTGAGCTCCATGCCACTAGTCAATGACTGGTGACCAATCAGAGTGTGAAGACACGCCCCCGTCTCAGCACTCCACACCCGGATTGACGTGTCCAACGAGCCACTTACGATGTGAACGCCGTCAAACTGTTATCGACAGTGTTCACAGATACACTGCTGCATCTACCTGACAACGACTCTGCCAAATCAGATCTCAGCTGCCAGTGCTACAAAGGCTGCTTCGATACAAAATGTCTGGCCAAGCTGTTGAGCAATGTGCACATAACAAACACTTCTCTGCAGCTCTGCCTATGGCGCTTTACAAATACGTTTATGTATGTTATATGTTGCTACCAACTGTTATCACAATATCTTACAAATACAAAATATATGTTACCTCCGCCGACCATGGGGAGGTTATGTGATCGTTCTGTCGTTCTGTCTGTCATTGTAAACAAGATAACTGACGAATGTGGAAATGGATGTAAACCAAACATGGCGGGCATGGGCAAGGGGTGACTGTCTAGAAGTGATTGGAAAATGTAATGTGGTAACAGCATTTCTGCCATATTTCTATTTCTGGTGTCTGTGAGTGTGCTATGGTATAGTATAGTACGGTTTAACGTCCCATTCGACACATTATAGGTCATTTCGGGGACGATTTTACGAGTCAGATGACCCAACCAACAGCGTCATAGCAATGAAGGATGATGGTTAGTCAACCACGTCAAGGGCCAATCCAACTAGGATCAGCTCACTAAAGGGTAAACAGAAGGATGTAAGCAAAAAAAAATTAATATCTATATAGCACCATGAAGATCTAAGATACAGAGGCGCATGGAAGACAGAGAGCTAAACTAAGCAAGATCAAAGCCATGGTCGACTGATCTGTAAGAACTGCTCGTACCATTGTTTATCATTATAACAGTACACAATACTGTAACACAGAGACGTTTGATTAATATTCTCCTTCGTCTTGATGTGGCCGAGTAGAGGTAATAGAGGGGGAGTCTGTGAGTGTGACCTAATGACCTTGAAACACTGCTACTTACTGCAGTGACTTCATAGAAAATTATGACGAAGCAGAGCCCTTAATCAATTAAAATTAAAACAAATGGCCCCGCAAAGGCCGTTACTCAATCTCTTCTCTTCGGGGCAGACAGACGTTAGGCTGTCTGGCGCTGAGGCCGCCAATCGGGCCCAATGCGCTGCCCCTGATAAACCAGTTGGTTATTGAAATCTCTTGGTGGTTTTTGCAAACCTCAAGAGAGTAATCCAGTGTGCCTGTTTTAAGTTGCTAGGTTCCAGAAAAGGAACACCGAAATGCAACCTGCATATATTGGCTGTGGAACAGCATTTACCAAGAAAGTGAAGACTTGTTTCCTCCTCTTCCTTGCAGAGAGGACATAGTGGGTCATTAACCCTCCGCATTATAGTAAGATGCCGGTTGAGGGTGTTATGTCCTGGCCGCTACTCAATCATAGCCCTAAACCTTTAATAGGCACATTAAAATCACAGATCACAGCAATACAGTGACTTGTATGCTGGCTGTTGATGGGTGGGCTGTTACATTTGGTACAGCAAAGAAGCGACTGGGCCACCTGTGGCCTCGCCCAGTACCCTCTTTGCTGTACCTAATGTAACAGCCCACACATCAACGGCCAATGTACCAACTTCGTATTATTTGACGTGTCACTATAATTACCTTTGCACTCTAAAAGGTTAACCAAGTACTTGGCATGATATAATTAATCAGTTAACTCATTAAAAGATTAAAGCACGTTCACAAAGCTGAAGTTGATACATTCAGCCAGTATCAATTTCCGACGCTAATGGAACTAATGAGCTACATGACCTTGTGACCTGGAGCCACCAATCTGGAACGACCTCTGGTTATCTGTCACTAACCAAGCCACCATAGATTCACTGAAAGAATTACTGTTAGACATCAGCTGTCATCGGCTATACTTTCTGACGTTTTGTTGGACCAGTACGCCTTTACACCTACCAATATACTCTGATGCTAGTCCCAAGCCTAGGTTAACCGCGAGGGTTGCAACAGGATGGTATGGTATTGTAGTGTTTAACGTCCCACTCGACACATTATATGTCATTTCGGAGACAATTTTACAGCTCACATGACCCAACCAACAGTGTAATAGCACTGAAGGATGATGGTTAGTCAACCAGGTCAAGGGACAATCCCACCAGACTCAGCTCACTAAACTAAAAGGTAAAGAAAAGGATGTAAGTAAAATTTTTTTAAAAATATATATAGCACAATGAAGATCGAAGACACATAGGACGGGACTGGCATAGGTAGGTGGGTGAGCAGTACCTTGTGGGACACATATAATTCCAGAATGGCTGAATGTTCTGACATCAGCTCACCCAAGTTATCTTAAAGAAAGAGATTGTTTGTTGTTGATGTCTATTACTAAGTGACGATGGCCTCAAATGAACCACTGTAGCAATACTGGCTGTGATCAACACACATGTGCCATGTCATGTGACCTGTGTGTAGGAGAGCAATACTGGCTGTGATCAACACACATGTGCCATGTCATGTGACCTGTGTGTAGGAGAGCAATACTGGCTGTGATCAACACACATGTGCCATGTCATGTGACCTGTGACTGTGTGTAGGAGCTTTAAAACAACCACATATTTTAAATCACCAACAATTAAGAGAAGATTTTAGGGGAGCAAGAAATACAATAAAAATGTGCAAAAAGCATAATATTCATCACATCCGGTTTTGGTATTTACGGTGCTGCGGTTGTCCTGGACTCCGGGGTAAGCAGTAATAAAGAAGAAATCAATGTAGCAAACTAGTAAAGAAATCAGCATTCATTTCACTTCACTTCTTGGCTTTACCAAATTTCATCCACAAGTCATAAAACTGAAAGTAATAATATTGAACCTGAAGCGAGTAGACTCTGTTAGTGTGGCCAGACAGAGTCTGTAGACACGTCTCGGACTCTGGATCCCAGATCTTCACCATGTAGTCGTACGCGCCACTCACGACTCGCCGGCCATCATACTGAACGCAGCGAACGGCAGCAACGTGACCAATCAGCACATGAAGACAGTGACCAGACTCGATGTCCCAGACACGCAGTGTCGCATCACGAGATCCACTCACCAGCCTGTGACACAGTACACTCGACATGCCGTACTACAGAGATACTCTCACTGGCTACTGACACACGGGCGGTTGCATGGCACAGTGGTAGAACGTCGGTCTTCGACAAGCAAACTTTCCCTGTCCTGCACTTGACCTGCAACTGACGGGTGACCACTTACCGGTACGTGGGTAAACTGTCCCATATAGGTCAGCCAAAAAGGCCAACAGCCCTTCATCCTTTTGGGGTAGACAAATGACTAGTAGGCTGCAATTAGATGCCCGCCACCTCAGTCAGTGGAGGTGCCATCTGGTGAACGCTTACAAGGTAAAGGCAGGTAATCTGCAGGTAAAACTGTGTGATCTGTACCAAAGCGCCTTGAGTGTGAGCCTACAACAAAGGTGCTACATAAACCCACTAACGTTTTTACCTTTAGCTTAACCGTACCTGCTGCACTGCAGCTATGAACTGTTTCATCGACAAGATGCACACAAACACCATTTTAAAGACTATTTTTATGGTCAATCTGGGTAAGCCGGTTGCCCCCACGATTTTCCTTCTCCACCTGTTCCTAACCTGTGATCATCTCAAACAGGACAAAACAACTTTTTAACACGTTGTGTCATTGTATTGTCATTCAACAATTTCTCAGTCTCTCCTTTACTTGGTCACAATTCTTACCGTTACAGTCGTTAACACGATTTACTTTTACATCATACAACCTAGATTTAGCAATTTTTGCAGCCCTGTAGACATCTTCCTTACTTCTGGACTGTGCAACTCGCTCACGCTCTTAGGTCATCGTTTACTGAGCTGATCCAATAGTTTAAATTGCACTCTCTTGTCTGTTTGTACTTGTTTCTGTTTGTTATTGCTCTGATTTTATGCCAGATCCTGTAACAACTCTTCTCTTCAATGGCATCTACTGACTCTTCATTGCACCACTACATATCAGGATGTCTCGAGTTGTCCTTTTGTTCACTCACATGCTTTCTCTGCAGCTTACAATCGTACTTCACCATATTTCATTTCCTCCATTTCTGAGCTCCACAAACCCTACTACTACCGGTACTATGTACTAACACGAGCAAATTCCTGTTTCATAGTGATATTGGTCTCCTTCAGCCTCAGTAGTTTAGCCTCGCTGTGTACCTTCTTTTCAGCAGCACGTTTAAGTACTACACGTCCAGTTTAGTGGCCAGACAAGCACTGGTTGTCAACATCAGTCCATCCGTTGTCTGTCCTGTGTTATCAACAGAGTGTGACCATCACAAACTGCTGATAACACTCATAATCCATCGTCCCTATCGTAAGGGAAAGCATAGTTCTGGGCCAGCATTTTTATTGCAATGGCGATATTCTTGTTACAATGATGATAAGAAATTTTTCCACAGCAAGTTGTAAAATACATGAATGAAAATGTCAACATAACTTAAATTCATACACTGATCAATCCTGCTTGGATGCAGTGATGCAGACAGGTCTACAGTTTAACATAAACATTACAAATATTCACTGACAGTATTGATAATGTATCAGTGAGACAACCAAACTGTGATTTGAAACTGACCTAGCTTCATGCAGATGCATGCAGCGCACGGTTGACGTATGACCGTACAGCGTGAAGACGCAGTGACCGCTATCAGCATTCCACACTTTGACCGTGCGGTCTGTAGAGCCACTAATAACAGTGTTGCCCGACATTTGTGACGACCACACTCCACCAGTGTGTCCAACCAACGTCCGCAGACACTGATGAAGCACAATACAACACAATACAGACAGAACTTTACATTTCTGTTTACAACATTCAGTGCCACTAGCACTAAAATAGTCAATGATCACAAACAATGTTCCTATCCAGTTTCAAGGTCACGCTGTCATTTAACATCAAATAACTTGTAATCGGTACAAGATAGAGCTATACTTATAATGGCCGATCAATAAATGATCTGTGTCCTTGTAGCGAGACCCAGACGATGTCTCACATTGTTGAATCCTGTCCCCTGACAAAACTGAATGGCGGCTTATCTCGGCTACACTCTGCGGATGAGGACGCTGTTTTGTGGCTGACCAATTATGGTTAAGGACAAGCATACGAGAAGAAGAATAAATGGTACAAGGTAGAGCTATATTAACGATAGCAGACCAATAGTAAGTCGTACATGATCTATCGAATGGCGCCATATTCAGTGAAGTTACCCATGATTTCAATCACATAATTATTTGATGGTGAATATCTCAGAAACAGATGCGATACAGTCATAGTTTCAATGGAATACTAATACCGGTAAATACTTACACACGCCCTATTCAACAGTGTCATTTCGAATGAGTGACTGGGCGGCTGAATGGCGGCTTATCTCGGCTACACTGTGCGGATGAAGATGCTGTTTTGTGGCTGACCAGTTATGGTTAATGACACGCATACGAGAAGAAGAAGTGACTTAGCGAAATATTCAATGACACAAAGCGTCGTGCGGTTTCTCTGCAACAGATGAGCTACTTGTAAGTTATCTCAGGAGAGATGAATAAGAACCAAGAGACTGCTTGCAAAAGTGGTGATAAAGCTACCAACCTTGCCATTGACAGCTGACCAGACTTTTAACGTGTTGTCATCAGAACCACTGACTACTTTATTACCACAGAACTCCAGACATGTGATCACATGATCATCGTGTCCTTTCAGCACCTGTAACAGCAATGAACGACCTTGGACAAATCAGAGACATCACCAGCAATGGCAGTATATGTTCAAATTAGACAAATAAGAAGACTCACACATGTTCTTCTGAAGGTCTTTCTAGCCAATCATGTGTGTGGCACTAATATAAAATAACTTAAACAATAGAGACAAAAAGCAAACAAACCAAAAACTGAACGTGATAAAACTACAGTAGTTATATACATCCAAACAAGAAATGGACCGGGTCTGCCTATTCTACACTGTCCTTGCCAACAAGTAAATAAACCTTTGGTGGCTGCAATGGAGACCGACTCCAGTTGTTTTCAATCATCTTCTGTCGCATGTAGACATTTTTCCAAGCAGTTTTCACGGACAAAGTTGACGGAGTGCAGCTGATGCGGTTCGTAGGCCGACGGCGCGTGACGCGACCACCCCACACCGCTGTATCAGACAAGCCTTCCTCGCGACACTTCTCTCGCCACAGCAGGTTGTCTTCAGCCAATACATGCCAGTAATGACACGTCTGAGACGCCCGCGCCAAGTCACGCGGCTCCAGATATGACAGAACATAGAGTGCCAGCTATTTCAGAAACACAACAGAACAATTGTTCAACCTGCAGAAATGTCGGTATCGTGAAGTTATAAAGTATCAATAGAATCAGTTATGGACATATCTGTTAAACATTAACAAAATTTGAATTGACATGTTCATAAAACCACTGACAAGAAACAGCACCTGCACCAAACAGGCATCTATTACTAATATATGGGCCTACACCATAGACCACAGAGGTACTAATAAAACTGCTAGAGACAATACCACAAATACCTAGAGTTGCAACCAATGTCATAAAATTTATCATCCCAAAAAATGGCAGTCACTTCAAAAGATGAGCTGCTATTGGGCGGAGAGCACATCAGAGCTGGCACACAGTAATCAAGTTCGTGTTTGTGTAAGTAATATTGTTTAAATGCGCTAACTTTTGGCAATATTTCACCTGCCTGCACAAAAGAATATTTAATTGCTGCAGTGTATTAATGTCAAGTTAAAGTTGAAGTTCGCGATTGAATAGCAAGTAGTTATCTCTGAGGTACTACTTATCCACAGATGCCATTTACTGGGAAGATTCCGGTGGTGACACTTTTTGTCAAAGGTGCGGAGGCTGTGCTGTAGACCACAACTACAGAGTGTCCCAAAAAATGAGACTCGCATGATCTTGAATATCTTGTACAGTCGTAAGTCTACTGCAATGAAATTTAGCATATGATATCCTGATGGTCGTAGCTACTAAATGCATACATAATTTGCCACCTCACCTTAGTTATGATTCTACACTACCTGACGTTACACAAAACTTGAAATGCAACACTGATGATCTGAATCATTGACACCCGAGACCATATTCCTCAGGTCAGCACTGACAAAGCCACTGACTAGTGGCAAACACGGCTGCATGCATGTGTAAAAGTGTATTGTGTAAAGGCAAAGGGACGTCACTCTGAACACCTACTAGACATACCGTGACAAACAGTTCTTTTCACAGCCACTTACCCTATTGAGAGGAAGACAACATAAGTTTTTGGTTTTTGTGTAACACCAGGTAAGAAACATAACTAAGGTGAGATGGCAAATTATGTATGCAGTTAATAGCTAAGGCCATCAAGATATCAGGTGATACATTTCACTGCAATCGACTTACAACTGTACGAGATATTCAAGATTATGTGAGTTACATCTTTTTGGGACACAGAGTAGAGAGCTAAAGACCACGCATGGTCATATGATGCCTCGGCCGCTGAATATGCCTGACATCCGTTGCGAATGTATCTCATACCGGCACTGCCATGGTAAATAAAAAGGCGCAATGAAGAAACGGACACATCAAGGCGTCTATGTTGCCTGCTGGAAGATATTTGAATGAAAATAAAATCATCGGCCACATTACTCACTTCAGTTGCATTGTTGTTTTCTTAATGCAACAACTGCAATATAATAACGATGTAATCGCTAATGACAAAGATGACAGTCAACACTACATGTGTTGCAGGCTTGACCAGCTTACCTGCACCGCAGTGTCACCACACACGGACTTGACTTGGCAACTATGCACCGTCACTGTGGGGATGGGATGAGTATGTCGACACATGCTGCTTGTCGCCCGTTAACGAAAGCATTTTAGCAATCATGCCTGGACGTGGCTCCATGCAACGTTGACTGTAATTTTCTCTTCGAATCGGTATTGGCAGTGCTGAGATAACGATTTTCTCAGTGGGTGCCAACGTGAACAGCGTTTCAAGACTCGATCGCGTTCCCGGTAATTCGGATTCTCAACTTGAAAAAAAATTTTTTCAAAAATTAACATCCCTAATACTTACTCATTACTGAAAATACATACATCAAACTTTGAGCAATATTTACTTCTGTCAAAATTAAATTATTGGCAGTTTTGTATTAAAAAAAAAACAACAACAACCTCTTTAGGCAGAAGACAAATGAAGTCACGCTGAAACTGTGGTTCAATGACTTGCATGACATGACGCACTTGTGTGGCATCACACAAAGCAATCAACTCATCCAAAGCCAACAGTCGCTCGACATGACTCCAGCTCTACAAGCACAGTATTGTCACCGTCACAGCACTCACTGTCATCGTCACTATCACTGTCAGCTGAGCATAGGCACTTTCCACACCAACGTTATTCCATAATCTATCTTCCTAGTTTCTATCCACCAGTGTATCCATGGCATACATATACCAGTATACTTATCAGTATTGATTAGTCCAACCTACCCCACAATCCGGCAACCGGGTTTCGAACTCCCTCAGCAACAGTGGTCTCTGCTGAACCGTTTTCGCACGGAACAGGGACACTGTGGTGCCTGCAAAAGGAAATGGCGACTTACAGACACTGATCTGTGTCCTTGTGGCGAGACCCAGACGATGTCTCACATTGTCGAATCCTGTTCCCTGACAAAACTGAATGGCGGCTTATCTCGGCTCGTAGCTGACCAGTTATGGCTTATGAAACACATACGAGAAGAAGAAGTCCAACCTATTCCACTAATAGTAATAAAACAGAAAAATGCTGCCAAAGTTTAGCTATCATTCATAACTGTGGATTGGATACACCATTTGCAGTTATGCTAAATGATGCTTCATTAACAAAACTGAGAACAGAACAAGTTAAGGCCAAGACCAACTTTAAGAGGCCAGACCTACGGCGAGACACTCCTATTTCTGTAACTGCTTGATGTCACATAAGACAGTGACAGAACTCTCGCATTCATGTATGTCTAAATTATCACTTCATTACTTGTAATATCAGTATTAAACAAGAAACTTAGCTATCACAAACAGATCGCATGTCAGCTGCACACACAATACGTCGAAGGCATCTATAGTAACCCCGTGACCTTGAAACCTAGGTTAAAGGTCACTAAAGGTTGTTGGAAATGGCACCACTCGACAGATCATATATGACTTACTATTAGTCAAGTTATCTGACGTTGAATATTATCATAAAGTTTAAATCTGGGTTAGAGGTGGTCATTCAAATTGGTACCATTCAAAAGCTTGGATACGGGGTACAGTTTCCTATTCCCATTCTATAGTAACTACGGCCGTATCCTTAGCCGTTTGATCTATTCAGCATCAAAGAATGTCATGAACTTCAAAACTGGGTTAGGAGTCATTCAAGGTCACTAAAAATGGCGCTGTTCGATAAACCATATACGACTTTCTATTGGTCGGCCATTGTAAATATAGCTCTATCTTGTACCACTTTCGAGTTATTTGGCATTGAATAATAATGACCTTCAAATCCGGGTTAATGGTCATTCAAGGTGATTGAACTGGTACCATTCAAAAGTTCCGGTGCAGTTTCCTGTTCGCCTTCTATAGTAACTATAGTGCTATCTTGTATCGTTTGCGAGATACAGCGACTTATTGTCGATAATCGCGAAATTTTTATACCCCACCTGTATTCAGTGCCCAAGCAGGGGTGACCCCTTGAAATTTCGGGAAGATGTATGATACTCATAAAACTAGGATGACTGAGCTATCGCATGGTGAAGAAACTACGACAATATGTTAACCCATTTCCATAGAATACAGAATGTGACAGACAGACGGACAGTCAGACCGAACTGCTATATCAATATCGCGCCTCAGTGTGCTGATGCGTGATAAATACTGGTGTGCCAGTCGGTCATGAACAAGAAGCTCTGCTGTCGCAAAGAAGCTGCGCGATGTTTCGTGTCTGTATAGCTTCAATACAAAACGTCGAGCGCAGTCCTTTTATTTAAGTTGTTTCGGCTTCAGATATACCACTGCGTACAATTAAATTCTTTTCTGTTTTCTTCTCTTCAGCGTATTCGTCCATGCTGCAGGCCATCACAAATAAACATTCACTGGTGAGTCGCCGACTGTGCGATCTACATTACATGGTCGTCGGTAACTGTTTATGTCACTTCGTAGTTCGCACGTCCAGCAATTGATCGATAGCCAGTGGTGCGTGGCTGACTGTGTCATATATATACTCAGCTTCGTCGTCAGTAAATGTTTTCGGCAATTCGCACATCCAGCAATCTTCGATAGCCAGCTATTAGACCAGAATCGCGATTTCTGCCTATACCCCACCTGCATTCGACGCCCCCGTTAGGGTAGTTCCCGTCGGAATATCCACATCCCCTTCGGTATGGAGAAACTAGAATGGTGTGGCTACCCGACGGTGAAACAATTTTGAAGATATGTTTATTCGTTTCGACATGATCCACAAATGTAACAGACGGACGGACGGACAGACAGACACCGCATGATGGCATAGGCCGCGCTTATGCATAGCATTGCGCGGCAAAAATGGCAGATGCGCACACATATACAGATAAGTAGTTGCCAACAGAAAAAAGAAAATATACTTGCACAATAAAACTAGAAACCTGGAAAGTTGTGAGCCACTGTGACATCATTGGTGGAGGGTTGTTTCGTGAAGGTATTCGTTGTTTCCTATAGACAGGTGACTTTGAAGGATCTCGGCTGTAACTGCGACAACACAGACATACAATGTTACTCAAATAGAAATATCAAGTGTACACGACCACGACCATGAATTCAGGTTAGTACACAAAGAACATATGAACAACTGGAATATGACCAATGATCATACTGTATGACCAGTGGTCATACTGTAAGTTAATGCCTCAGAGCCAGTTGCAGTTGCACCAATCGCAGCTAACTAGTCAGTTATTCATTAACTGAAGTTAGACCCGCATCACACTGCATACAGCACAAAGTAGACTACCTGCCGGCACTTATGCTAGTTAACCACCTGCTAAAATAACTGATCCAGCAGTCAGCATTTAATAACATTTGCCACTTGATGGTATGCAGGACAACTAAGCGCATATTTAGATATTAATATCTCGCGCAGCCACAGAAAGTCCGCTTGTGTCTTCTTAAATCTGTGACAGGCCACTAGAACTAAGTCTAAGGGCGCCTAGACCTCTGGTGCAAGCCAGCATTGGAATAACAGATAAAGCCAGCTCAAGCACTATAAGCAGTGCACAGCCTCATAGAAACCCAACATAGAGGCTTAGCTCATAAAATAATAGACACAAGCCCTTCAATCTCCCCTGCTTCTTCCTTGCACACACTACACACACGCACTACCAGCAAAAAACGTGGCAGTAGCAGCGCACCACCTACACCTGGATACACTCCCTATCCTTCCTTCCCATTCTGGCAGGGCTTGTACATTGGGCCATCTGAATTGGCCTCAGCGTTGTTCATAGAAAATCTAGACCACGGTGGCCCGGATGGTATGGTATGGCCACGGGATGGTACATTTTGTCCTGCAACTGTGAAGAATGTCAGCGGTGGAGCAACAGTGACAGCAGACAAGCTGTATGTTCTGGGCATAGGAAAACGCTGACAACAGGCCACATCACCAGCAGCATGTTCACTCTGCGTTTCATCTGCACTTACTACTAGTAGCAGTTCGGTAGTTTGCAAACATATACTACATGCAGAGTTACTAAACATCTAGTACGGTCTGAGGGGTAGCGCCTTTGTGACAGCTTAAGCTGTAAATGGTTGCGCAGACATAAATTTACTTACTTACTGTGAAGGTTGACATCTATCTTTTATAATCCTGACAAGAAGAACTACATTACCACATGGTTTCCGTGTCAGAATGTGGCATGTCAGATTCACACTGACGATGATCAATCAACTTCATCTACAGCATCACAACACACGGCAGTGACATGCTCGACTAACTTATGCAAAGCATATATCAAATGTAAGTTCAAGCAATTTCCATGACAAAAAATAAAGAACTTCCTTCAATTTTCGGACTCTAACCCATTCAGAGCCTACAGGACTCCCACTCTGATGCAGGCCTCCCTACTACAGAGTTAATTAACAACTTCTTTGTTGGCATCTCAGCCGATCTTCCAGAACTAAACATCAATATACTGTCTAACCTTGCTGACGACTACAACACCGATTTTGTCATCAACCCCTCTGAAGCCGACCTTCGCCTTGCCAAGATTAACATACACACGGCTCCTGGCCCAGATGGAATCCCGAATTGGCTTCTCCATGATTTCCGCCAATTATTGTGTTACCCACTTGCAGCCATTTTTAATGCATCTCTTAGAGAGGGATTCTTTCCTTTAATTTGGAAGTTAGCAGATGTGGTCGCAATCCCCAAGATCCATCCACCTACTTCTATCCAAAACGATCTGAGACCTATATGTCTTCTCCCAACTGTAGCTAACGTTCTGGAAGGCATTGTAAAGGACTGGCTTATGCCATCACTAGACCCACTCTTGGATGAAAACCAATTTGGCTGCCGTCCCGGCAGGTCCACCACGCACACATTAATTGCATTTTGCATAACTGGATGGAAATACTTGACATGACAGGTTCCGTTCGCGCCGCATTCATCGACTACAGAAAGGCGTTTGACCTCGTTAATCACAATACTCTTCTAGGCAAACTCAAGGAGTACAACATACCCCTCTGCTTGCTCAAGTGGTTTGGATCTTACTTGTCACACCGTTGCCAACGTGTTAAGGTCGGTCAGCTATATTCCTCTTGGAAAACACTTTGCGGCACTATGCCACAGGGGTCCCGACTCGGTCCTCTGTCATTTATAGTCCTTATTGATGATCTCAGAGCTGCCTGCGAACTGCATAAATTCGTAGACGATACCACACTGTCTGAACTGATTCCATCAACAGGTTCTGCAAGTACTATGTCATCATACTTTAGTCCTCTGTACTTACCTGGACAGCCAATAATGATATGCAAATCAACACATCTAAAACCAAAGAGATGATCATTGGCAATCAATTTGTCACCTCTTTCAACCTCATCAGGTACAGTCGAATGCGTCGCCACATTTAAATTATTAGGAATTCACCTTGACACAAACCTCTCCTGGTCTGTACACATTAACAGAATTACCTCAAAAGCTAGTAAACAGCTCTATTTTTTAAACAATTTAAGAGAGCGGGAGTTCCACAAAACCAGCTTCTCCATTTCTATACCGCAGTAATCCGCCCAGTCCTTGAATATGCTGCACCAGTCTGGCATCATCTCATCGACCGCACTCAGACTCAGCAGCTAGAATCAATCCAAAAACTGGCTATCCATATAATCTATAACATTACACGTGGCATGTCCTACACTAATGTTCTATTTGTCGCTGAACTCGAATCATTAGAGACTAGACGGAATAACCAATCAAGATCCTTTTTTTCAGGACATTTGCAAACCAACCTCCTGTCTTTACCATCTCATTCCACTTCCGCGAGATACCTCTGTGATCACTAGACTGAGACCTACCACTCCCCTTCCTAAACCCAGTTTACGAACCAAAAAGTACTGTTCATTTATTAACTGTGGCCTTCACCATTACCAACCAAAAAAGTAACCCCTGACCACTGCACTCTGCACATCCCTTCCACTGCACCTATGTTATGTATGTTGTTTGTTTTGATTGTCATTGTTTTATGTACTATTTCACTTGCATTTCATTTGCTATTCGGCCCTGGGGCCACAAGTCTGCTATTAAACTGACTGATTGATTGATTTTGCAGTAGAATGATATCGTATACAATGCAAAACGAATATTAGCTCACCGACAACAAGCAACAGTAAAGTGATGTCACAAACTGATCATCTTCAACTGTAGATGTAAATACGAACGTGCTGCGACATTAAACGGATAAATATTCTTCTGGCTATGACTTCTAAATTGACTAAACTTGACCTCATCCGCAAAAAATATCAGAGATCTGCAAGCGGAACATATACTTACCCAAGGTCGGTCAATGTGACTGCTTGCTGACGACGTCCTCAGACATGAACAGTGGTGGCAGTCAGCGGGACCAGACAAGACTCCGGCATTGTCTGCACTGTCAGTCATGGACACACACTCTCTACCGCTGCTGCAATGCGGTCGGCAATATATATTTTCTCCAGATGTCCAACTAGCAGATGAATTCCCGTCACTGCAGTTCGATTGTAACAATCTACTGGATGTCTGAGAACAAAGTGGCCGCCTGCTATCAGAACTTGTCACACAAGTCAACGCAGAACTTGTACTGAATCGACTTGATCGACTGGAAACGCAATGACTGTCATTAACTTGCACCTTATGTGCACGAGGACTGGATGCTGCTACCTCCACACCACCGTCATATGAATGGGAAATGGACGCTGAAGCACCACAACTGTCTGCAACGGTCTCTCGGTCAACGCCTTCAACGACGCCAGTAGTGGTGCTCACAACAGTACAACTACTATTTGTGTCAGCACTGGCAGCCCTAGGACGACGCATCCAGTATGGTGCACAGTTTGATCGTGGTGAAGCAGTGCTGGCGGTCACACCTCGCCGGTGCTTTGTAGTCCTTGCCGCTATCAAACTGCGAGTCACACGACTACAATAAAATGAACACAACTCAGCAAACAAATGAAATGTAGCACTATGTAAACAGCATGCCAGTTAATGATTACCTTTAGTTTCACGCAACACATCTGCTTAATTGGTCACCGAGGATTTAACCCAAGGCATGATTTTCTAGTTACTCATTGTATCCATGCGACGAGAACAGCCAACTACATAATCAAAATTACCGTTTGCTAAAGTCTACAGCATTAGAAATAAGAACAAGGTAATGCAAAACATGACATACCTGCCACGCTATGCATACACCAAATAAATTCAGGCATCATTTAAAAATAGGCTATGAATCCTGCAAAGCATGGTAGCCCGCACGCCCCCGCTTCCTCCCATCACCCCCACCTCATCCCTCCAGAAATACTAAAGAAGTTAAAATTTAAACAGTGGTCACATGACCAACACCACACACATTTCACAGGGGGGGGGGGGG
>Ga0209339_1000395_pt1 | contig 16002 bp, 12 predicted proteins | sample OlaalgELextract3_FD_187376 | JGI IMG/M metagenome (GOLD analysis project Ga0209339, IMG submission 187376) | Olavius algarvensis symbiont microbial communities from Tuscany, Italy - Type A ELBA extract 3 (SPAdes) (version 2) | ecosystem: Host-associated > Annelida > Digestive system >... | reverse complement strand
TCGGAAACACTCCGGATGACAGCGACCTATTGAACAGTTCGGTGATGAATGGCTCCAGCACATCCGCATTGTCTTTGAGAAGATGCGTTGGAAGTGGGCCGGTGGCGCACTGCTTGGCAAGAAGCTTGCGAATGGCGTCGATGACGCGATCAACGCTGAGAGCGCAGAAGGATGACAAATCGCAGTCCGGTGGCGCAGAGACGAAGCACGGTGGTGGAGCGTCAGAGCGATGGACTTGCGAACTCTGGATATCTTCTCATCGAAGAAGTGGTGAAGTCCTTGTGCGTCGATGGTTGCTTCAGTGCTTAATGATGGAGTTTGCACTATGTAGCGTATAACTGAATAACCAACTAAGAATGAATTTCTATAGCGTAAGCTATTTTAAAAACATCTGGCGCGCTCCATGGACTAATTAAGCAAAGGCAAAAAAAATGTCTCCACTTGATGACACATGAAACAAAATAAGGAAATGCTATTGACTGTAAAACTAAGATGCGCAGGGAGTGAGCTTCAAGTGGTTGGACCGGCCTACTCGAATAGCAACATACACTCCGTTTGTAGCTCAATTGTTTTCATTTTTACACAACTTTTTTCGCGTTATGGCAACAAAATAGCTCACATGATATATGAGTGACACCGGTCTCCCTAAGGCCGAATATATGGATATTTCTCACGGTCCACCTAATGACCAGAATTTGCCCACGGTGCACCTAAGGTCGGATTTTCGAAAGTCATTTCCGGGGTATAATATACCGATATTAAGTAGGCCGACAGACGGTCTTCCTAAGATCGGTATATTGCCGACGAAAACGCTATATGAGTAGGAAGACACCGGTCTCCCTAAGGCCGAATATATGGATATTTCTCACGGTCCACCTAATGACCAGAATTTGCCCACGGTGCACCTAAGGTCGGATTTGTATCTTTATATATATAAAGCCACCGGACTGCGATTTGTCATCCTTCTGCGCTCTCAGCGTTGATGGCGTCATCGACGCTATTCGTAAGCTTCTTGCCAAGCAGTGCGCCACCGGCCCACTTCCAACGCATCTTCTCAAAGACAATGCGGATGTGCTGGAGCCATTCATCACCGAACTGTTCAATAGGTCGCTGTCATCCGGAGTGTTTCCGACGCAGTTAAAGGCAGTATATATCACTCCATTACTAAACAAGTAGCTCTGCTGTCGCAAAGTGGCCGCGCGATGCTTCATGTCTGTCAGTAGTTAGCTTCAATAGTACAAAACGTCGAACAGTCTTTATTGTTAGTTACATACGCCACAGATTTATCGCTGCGTGCAATTAAATGCTGTTCTGTTGTCTTTGGCGTAACGCTGAAACTTCTTGTCATAAAAAAATTTCGCCGTTTTTTCCGCCATCAACAAACACCGCCGCTTACCACCAACGAAGTGTCACAACTTGCAGGACGGTGGTCCGACGACGTCGTATTGACAACACCTGGCTGGTAGCAGCGTCAACAGCATGCAGTAAACTCAGATATTGGCTCAGAATCGCGACTTCTGCCTACCATACCTGAATTCGGCGCCCTCGTTAAGGGGGGGGGGCGTCGGAATATTGCTGTGCCGTTTGGTAAGGAAAAACTAGAATGGTGTGGTTACCCGGTTGTGAAAAAATTCTGAAGATATATTTACTCGTTTTGACAGAATGTACGAACGTGTCAGACAAACGTACAGACGGACAGACAGACACCACATGACGACATAGGCCGCGCTTGCATAGCATCGCGCTGCAGAAAGCCGGATCTGGACCCGTCTGATAAGAAATCATACTGACCGATATCAAGCCTCAGTGTTTTGTCGAAGGTTCTTGAGCGACTCGTTAACTCATCCGACATCTCTGTGAGTGCAAGCTGCATGCTGCCTGAAATGCAGTCAGCGTACCGCTCCTACCACTCAACTGAGACTGCAGTAGCCTACTTCGAGTTGTCAGTTACATCCTCGAAGCACTGGATCGTGGCGATCTTACAGCTCTTACGCTGATCGACCTATATCTGCCGCGTTTCACAGTGTCGACCACATGGTGGTACTTTGTGTCTTCATATGGTATTCGCTCCACTGTTCTTAATTGGTTTACTTCATATGTACACAGCCATCTTGAATTTTAAAAATTTCAATTTTTGGTCATGTGTCTGTAACCGGGTTCAATATCTGATGGAGTGTACTAAATTTCATCAAAATCGGACGATTTTTCACTGATATATGGCGATTTAACGATTTTCAAAATGGCGGCTGTCCGCCATCCTGGTTTTTAAAAATTTGCCGTTTTTTGTGATGTAGCCGTCGTCGACATGCCGTTTTGATTTTTCATACAAAATTTCGCTGAAATCGGACAATTGGTCGATGAGTTATGGCCAAAAAATCGATTTTCAAGATGGCGGCCGCCGCCATCTTGAATTTTAAAAATTTCAATTTTTGGTCACGTGACTGTCATCGGGTTCAATATCTGCTTTAGTGTACCAAATTTTATCAAAATCAGATGATTTTTCACTGAGATATGGTGATTTAGCGATCTTCAAAATGGCGGCCGTCCGCCATCTTGGATTTGTTATGACGTCACAATACTGCATCACCGGACACATTTTCGTTGTCCAAATATTGTCCTGAAATTTCATGTTGATCGGTGTTATAGTTTCAGAGATACTTGCAATATCGTAAGTTGGCCTTTTGGCTGTACATAACGGACCATGGCAATTTTGGGGTTGCGCATGCGCTGTGTCACGTCAGGGGGTCAAAAATTACCACTCGTATGAAATTTTTGACCCCTATTTGCCTATTCAGTCACTATGCCACTTTTAGGCGTCTACGATGACGATTAGGCCTAAGAGGTGTTCTAAGGGGAGCATCCCCATTGTTAAGCGATTTTTAGGCGAAAATTTTCTAAGTCCCGTCAAAAATGGTCCCCAAAATGGCGCTAATTTGGGGAAATGGGGGTCTAAATGTTAGATTTTATGATCGCGACCCCGAAAAAGCACATCCTTGCGCGGAACCGCGTGTTGTGGCATACGTACTATGTACAATAATCGACGGCACAATTACGTTGGAGCGCCGTTTGATAATACGTATTTGGTTGATGCCGAATTGGTTGAACAAATGATTGGTAACATGCACCGTGGTAAAGCTGCTGGCCTAGATGGTTTAACTGCAGAACATTTGATCTTTTGTCACTCTCTATTACCATGCATCCTAGCAAAATTATTTAACCTGTTTATACGCTATGGCCACGTTCCTGCAGCATTTGGCATAAGCTATACAGTCCCTTTATTAAAAGGTTCATCAAACAGTTACAGTAAAAACTTAACGACTGATGATTTTAGAGGTATCTCAATTAGTCCAGTAATATCGAAACTATTCGAACACTGTGTGCTTCGGCGATTTGAGTCGTACTTTGTTACCTCAGACAATCAATTTGGGTTCAAGAAGCAGACTGGCTGTTCGCATGCTATTTTTACTGTTAGGTCGGTAATAAATCATTATACAGCGCATGGTAGCACTGTGAATCTGTGCGCTGTAGATATTTCTAAAGCCTTTGATCGCATGAATCATTTTGGTTTATTCTGTACATTAATGGACCGTTTACTACCGGTAAACATTTTGCAATTGCTAGAAGACTGGTTTGCCAAATGTTTCACATGTGTGAAATGGAATTCAGTAACATCATGTTTCTTTCAGTTGACACGAGGAATCCGGCAGGGTGGCGTGCTATCGCCATACTTGTTTGCGGTATATGTTGACAACGTAATAACAACTGTTGAACATAAACGCCTTGGATGTTTATACAAGTCCGTTTGTGTTAGTATTATCATGTATGCAGATGACATTGTTTTGCTGTCGCCATCAGTTACAGCTTTACAAGAATTGTTACATGTCTGCGAAGGAGTACTTCAAAACTTAGATCTTTTTATCAATCCTAAGAAGTCCGTCTGTATGCGCATAGGTCCTCGTTATAACGTGTCATGTTATGATATAGTTAGCTCTAATGGATGTGCTCTGCAGTGGGTGGAGTCTGTTAGATATCTAGGAGTGTATTTTGTTAAAGCTAGACAATTTAAGTGTCGATATGATCGTGCTACAGCGTCATTTTATCGTGCATTTAATGCAGTTTTTGGTAAAATAGGTAGATCCTCTTCTGAAGAGGTAGTTCTGCAGTTAATTAATTCTAAGTGTATGCCGTGTTTATTGTATGCACTTGAAGCTTGTCCAATTAATAAAACGCAAGAAAAATCATTGGAATTTACTATAAACAGAGTTTTAATGAAAATTTTTCGTACTGTGTCAGTAGATGTGATAAGAGAGTGTAGACTGTGGTTTGGTATACCGGACATAAAGGTGTTGGTTGTTAACCGCAAAAAGAAATTTCTAATGAAATATGCTAACTCTGCAAACGGACTCTGTCAGTTGTTTGGCATTGGTGCTTTGTCAGAGTATTATAGTTAAGTGTATTTTTCTTTTTTACTTATTGCTTGTTTTAGGGGCCTAATTGGCTGTAGCGAGTTGCAAGAACCCCCCAAAAAACGGAAAAAAAACTAACACGTTTTGGTGCGCAAAGTCACGCATGCGCGGAAACGAAACCCTTGGGCGGATCGTGACGAACTTTTGCACAGGTGTAGGGGTCCACGACGTAATCATTTCTGCCAACTTTTATGACTGTCGCTTATGGGGTTTGAGCGTGGTGGGGGGTCAAATTTGGGCTTTCTCCATTGACTTGCGTCGTCGCCCTTACAACACTCTGCATGTCACGCTCTGCATGTGTGATCTGCAGTCAGTGCTCAATGCGGCTGCAAGATTGGTGTATAACGGTCGTAAATATCACCACTTCTGCGCGACTTGTGGGACGGAACGGTCCGGAACGGCGTTCCGCCTGCTCGCTGAATTCTGGGGTAGCGTACCGCCTGCTAATGTTTGATGGAAATGCGGCGGAACGTCTCATTGGTTAGCTTTAAATGGTCGGCGGTTGCATTACCGGACAAGTAGGCTGAACCGTGGACGTCAGTATAAATAGGCTTAATAGCATCTATTATACAGACGTCCATGGATGGACTAAGTTTGTAGAGTTGTACCGCGGACTGCTTAATGACCCAGATTGTAACATAGTTTGTAACAAACATAAACATTGTAACATATAACATAACCGGACCTATTATGCTCATTATTTTATTTTTAGTTTCACATTCTAATTTTTTGTTTGTTCCGTGTGGTAGACTTAGCTGGCTACCCGTCAGCTTTTTACTGCACGTTAAATACCCACTATCGTATCGTATCGTATAAACAGACGGATAGCAGCAGCTCGACAATTTGAGCAGGAGTGCGAGTCCGTTGGCAGCTGCTGGAGTCAAAATGCACTGATCCTACTCCCCAAATGTCGCCGCCACTGCCAGTCACGTTGTCGCAGTCTCGCAGAGCACATTACACTGTTTCTTATTAGGCACGAAAATCCTTAGTTAGGCCTATGTGTCGTTTAAAGTGCGTGCGAATGTGACGTAGCGGAAATTACGTCATCGAAAGTTTTGTGTGAGCGTAAGTCATTAGTTACTCAGTTTGTCACATCATGATGAATGCTGGACGGCCACTCAAACGTCTGAAAGTCTCAACGTATTGTGTGCGCAGCTGACGCGCGATCTGTTTGCGACAGCTAAGTTATTCCATACCAAACGTCATGGCAATATTCCGACGGCAACCACCAATGGCGGCGTCGGATGCAGGCGTCGTATTCTAAAATTTCGATTCTCAACGAATATCTGGCTTTGCGATCGTTAATTGCTGCACCGTGATTAGTTTATCGCACGTAACGGCCGGGTTTTTGTGGACTGCGAGTATGGGACGACCAAGCGCCACGCGCTGTAACAGCAGTCAGCGCGAGATCCACTATTGCAAGCGCGGTCTTGCGCTTTTCACAGTCACGGTCGTCCGTGAATTGTGCTTATGACAGCAAACGCTCGACGTTACGCCGAAGACAACAGAACATAGTCGTTTAGTCGAATTCTACGCACTGGTAAATCTGAAGCCGAAATAACTAACAATTAAAGACTGCTCGACGTTTCGTAACTACAGACAGATAGAAGCATCGCGCGCCCTCTTCGCGACAGCAAAGCTACGGTAGTTGTACACTTTGTATTTTAGCTTCAGTCTACTTTTTGCATTGGATTTATTGGGCGTAGGCAGCACCGACACCCTTGCTTATCGTGCAAAAATTTTGCAAGTCACTCAACTTCGTTCAAGGTCATTGCAAAATAGAGCCAATCGATGGACCATAGGCTATAGGTCTGCCGTTGTCTAGGCTACCTGTATCTTGTCAAAGTTCAACCCTGTGGCTAGGTCACAAGACAACGTTGCAGACAGACAGACGACAGTATTACAGTACGTCCCGTGCCGTAAGGCGAACGTAACGTAGTAGGCCTAACGCGTTCGCCTAAAAAGGTACGTAACTGGTAACTACACGGTGGAGCATAATTACCGGACCACTAGCTTTCAACAGCATATCAGTGTACAATTAGTTTACATGAAAATTTCAGACAGTATAGCTTACATTTTTAGACATGGCTATTAACGCCAGAAAATCGTCATGTATGCGCTTTGGACCGGGACACAAAAGCTGTTGCGCTGATGTCTCAGTGTCGGGTTTTGTAATTAGTTGGACAACGTCGTCTAGGTATCTAGGTGTTTACCTAGAGAGCTCTGTTAAGTTCAAATGCTCTTTTACTAAGAACAAAGCTGGCTTTTATAAGGCCTTCAACAGCATTTTTGGAAAAATTGGACGCAACGCTTCAGAGGAAGTTCTTTTTGCATTGATTAAATCAAAATGTTTACCAGTTCTCTTCTATGGCACTGAAGCATGTCCAGTAACCTCAGCAGATACCGGTAAGCATTCACTAGAATTCACCATGAACAAAGTATTGTACAAAATATTTGGGGCTATGTCCAAGGACTCCTGTGGTGAAATTTGTAAATATTTTGGTATTGATAAGGTAGAAGAATCAATTAGTCATCGTCAGGAAAAATGTGTTACGAGATATTCTGGATACAGTAACTCGTTATGTCACTCGATATCCGCTAGGCTGTGACATGTTAAATTACTAATTTTGTATTATTGTTTGTATTATTGTTTGTGTGTGTTTTTACTTAATTTACGATATTTTCTTTGCTACCATGTGATGGTGAATAAAGTTGTATATATAGCCGAGGGAATGCCGAGTCTGCAAATCTGAAAATAATTTGTCTTTTGATTAAATATTCTGTGCTAGCAGCAGTTTAAAGAGACATTAGTAAAAGTGCTGCTCGATCACTAGTCTGACGCCCTGCCATTACATTAGGTTACATATATATACGGTCCTCCTAAGGCCGAATATATGAACATTTCTCAGTGTCCACCTAATGACCAGATTTTGCCCACGGTGCACCTAAGGTCGGATTCGTATCTTCATATATACGGTCTTCCTAAGGCCGAATATATTGATATTTCTCACTGTCCACCTAATGACCAGAATTTGGACACGGTGCACCTAACGTCGGATTAATATCTTTATATATAGCACGGTCCTCCTAAGGTGGAATTTTCGAAAGTCATTTCCGCGGTATAATATACCGATATTAAGTAGGCATGTGTTGGAGCCAACTGCTGACAGACACAAAGCATCGCGCGGCCGCTGTGCGACAATGAGCTTCTTGTCAAAAAAATTCCCCGCCTCATGGGTCTGTTAGGGTCAGGACCCACGTACTGGGTCGGTTAGGGTCAGAAATATGGGTTGTCAATGTTCAAAAACTTACTCAATGTGTGGGTCGGTTATGGTAAGAAGTATGGGTAGGTGCCAGACTGCCAGTTTTCAATTTTTTTAACACCAGAAAAATGGCCGGGTGGGGGAATGTTTGGGGACTATCTGGGGGTATGTTCAGGGGTTAATGCACTGCACTCATAGGCAAGATATTTTAACTTTATTTACCCGTGGTATGTGACTATCATTACGTGTTATAGGGCAATGATTCATGGAGCGTAGGACATTTCTATTTGGACATTTCCCAGCTTGAAGTTCGGACATATTCCCCGGGTCATTTCCCCCACCCGGACACTTCCCTCTCCCTTTTTACATGGTGTGGAACATTTCCCCCTACCACCACCACCATGCACCAATCTATATTGGTGCATGGTGGTGGTGGCAGGGGAAATGTTCTACACCATGTAAATTGAAGCTCATTGGTGCGATAAAGCGATAAAGATAAATAAAGCGATAAAGCGACAGATAAAGCGATCTACTGCAACTGCAAACTGGCACTAGCCCGCACTCCTAACCCTAACCGACCCACGGGGCGGGAATTATCTGAAAACTGTCACTAACCCGCATTCCTGACCATAACCGACCCACGACGTGGGGTCCTGACCCTAACCCTAAACCTAATCCTAAGCGACCCACACGGGACATGGAATTTTCTGAAAACTAGCACTAACCCACATTCCTGACCCTAATTAACCGACCCAAGACGTGGGGTTTTAACCCTAACTGATCCGTAAGGCGGGGAAATGTTTAGAAAACTGACACTAACCCATATTCCTGACCCTAACCGCTATCAATTTTGTACACGTTAACGGTAGATCGCTTTATATAGATTGGCGCATGGTGGTGGTAGTGGTAGGGGGGAATGTCCTACACCACATAAAAAAGGGGGATTGCCCGGGCGGGGAAATGTCCGGGGAATGTCCCAGGGAGATGTCCAGGGGAAATATTCGGATGCCGATTCATGTTAACCTCCAATGTTAGCCTGCAGCTAGCTTTTCATTGTGTCACCATCATCGACACCATGTAAGGTCTACATTACATGTATTAATTTATCTGAAGTCCACAACATTACGCAAATTGATGATATTAATAATAATGGTGATGCTGTGCCTGCAGGGACTTTTCCATATTATAATAAAAAACAAGTGCGTCAGTAGAACTGAAACCTGCCATTCGCATTTCAAATAGCTTTTCCACGAAGCACAGATTTCACGGGGTTTCTACAGGGAGGGTCAAAAAGCTATATACGCTGCTTGTAAGCCTCGATTTTTAGTGGTTGCTGAGATATAGGGGACGTAAAGGCTAGAAATGGTCAAAAATTCGAATTTTTTTCGAACTTTTGGCCCACCCTGTAGAAACCCCTTGGCCAAAGTGGATGGCTCTGTGCCAGGATGTGCGCAGGTCCGTGGCCTATACATACGCGACCGCACTTGGCGACGCTAAGGAAAACAGAAACTGCAGACGGCTGAGTTGGTGTAGGCGTAAGCCGCAAAACTGGTCTTACGTCACTCACTTTTGGCTCACCTTGTAGAACCCCGTGAGCGATGGGTCATACGATACGATACGATAGTGTGTATTTAACGTGCAGTAAAAACCTGACGGGTAGCCAGCTTAGTCCACCACACGGAACAAACAAAATTAAAATGTGAAACTAAAAATAAAACGATGAGCATGATAGATCCGGTCCAGTCCCGTTGTCATGAAGGCAGTCCGGTAGGTGAAAGAAGTCTAAGGTGGGAAAAATTTGTTGAAAATGTACGTTTTGAGCCTGGAGTGAAAGAGTGAAGGATGATGAGAGGGGTGATGATAATAGAAATAAATGTAAAAAAAACTGTGGTATATACACTAGTTAAAGGCGCATTACACATCGAAAACTGCAAAAATTACAAAAAGGTGTTTTCCCACCAGCACATCGCCTAAGTGTCAATGTGCTGTTGAGTAATAGCACCTTTTTGTATTTTTTGCAGTTTTCGATGTGTAATGCGCCGTTAACTCGTGTATAAACCACATTTTTTAACATTTACATTTGCAGTTTTATTACGTTTCTGTAGCTGTAGTGTTACCCTATTCAGGGTACGTAGTATGTGGTACGGTGTACGTGGTCCGCATCATTTTTGAGGTGCTCCCGTAGCCCAACAGCCACTACCTACCAAATTTGGTATTAAAGTTGTTACTGCAACTTACTATAGTTCAGACTGTAAGAACAGCTTGTACTACCGTACAAGCCGTGATCAACCGTACACGGCGTACAAGCTGTTGTATAAGCTAATGTCCAGTGCATTAGTCCGTAAAATTTGATGCATATATCTTCATCCAGTCCGGAGCTACTGACATTTTTTTATTTCACATAACCTAAAAATCCAAAATGGCGGCAGCTGGCATCTTGTATTTTGAGGTTGTGAATTTGACCATTCCGGCGTGTAGACAGTGTGAAATTTGAGATCTGTACCAAATTTGGTTCAAATATCTGTTATAGTAACTGAGATGCTTAAGACGTTCATTTGATGACGTCACGGGAATTAACTTCCGGTTTCGACCTTTGGTCACGTGGTCATCTCCGCATGGCCGTGATGCATCTTCACATAAAATTTAGTGCAGGTATCTTTATCCAGTCCGGAGTTATTGCCACTTTTCCGAAATTCAAGATGGCGGCCGCCGCCATCTTGGATTTTCAGGTTATGAGAATTTGGCCATTCCGACGTGTTGATAGTGTGGCATTTGTGTTCTGTACCAAATTGGGTTAAAATATATGCAATGGTTACTGGGATCGACGCACTTATACTTCAGACGTTCATTTGATGACGTCACGCGAATTAACTTCCGGTTTCGACTTTTGGTCGCATGGTCATCTGCGCATGGCCGTGATGCATCTTCATGTAAAATTTGGTGCAGATAACTTTATCCAGTCCGGAGTTATTGACATTTTTCCGAAATTCAAGATGGCGGCCGCCGCCATCTTGGATTTTCAGATTATGTGAATTTGTCTATTCGGTTGTGTTGACGGTGCGGTATTTGTGTTCTGTACCAAAGTGGGTTAAAATATACGCACTGGTTACTGAGATCGACGCACTTATGCTTCAGACGTTCATTTGATGACGTCACGCGAATTAACTTCCGGTTTCGACTTTTGGTCACGTGGTCATATGCGCATGGCCGAGATGCATCTTCACATAAAATTTGGTGCAGATAACTTTATCCAGTCCGGAGTTATTGACATTTTTCCGAAATTCAAGATGGCGGCCGCCGCCATCTTGGATTTTTAGATTATGTGAATTTGGCTATTTGGGTGTGTTGACAGTGTGGTATTTGTGTTCTGTGCCAAATTTGGTTCAAATATCTGTTATAGTAACTGAGATTGATGCACTTATGCTTCAGACGTTCATTTAATGACGTCACGCGAAATAACTTCCGGTTTCGACTTTTTGTCACGTGGTCATCTGCGCTTGGCCGTGATGCATCTTCCTGTGAAATTTGGTGCAGATATCTTTATCCAATGCGGAGTTATTGACATTTTGCCGAAATTAAAGATGGCGGCCGCCGCCATCTTGGATTTGTTGGGGAGCCATGGGACCACCCACGAAGGCACACTCGTGGTGCGTACTCCCTGTTAAAATTTCGTCATGATCGGATCAGTAGTTTTCAAGTTATAAGGGTTTGAAATTTTTGTCGTTTAGGCTTGAAAGTCCTATTCACGCCCCCAAAATTTGAGTTTTTGGGGAGTTTTACCCCCAAAATTTAGGGGCACATCATTCAGACCCCCAAAAGGCACATCCTTGCGTGATTTCACGTCTAATGAGCTATCGCGCGTAAAAATCCATCAACCGGTCTTACCAGTATGCGAGTCTCAGAAAAAAAGGTATAAATAAAAAAGGCACAAAAACTTTATATTTCAACCATATGCCCAGAAGCCCCCAGTGGATAGATCTGTACCAAATTTGGTTTAGGGGGTCCTCTCGCGGACTTAATCAATTGTGCGGAATTTTGTTGCAGTCGGCTCATGGGTTTCGATTCTATGAGGGGTCAAAATTCGCCATCTCCCATTGACTTGGCCGGTCGCCGTTAACACAGTGCTGGCGCTACCGCGCAGCCAGTGATGAGCTGACAAGTGAATGAGAGGAGGTGAGTCAAGACATGACTGGCGAAGCTGACGGAATGAATCAGGGAGTTGATTCCAGAGTCGGGGTGATCCAATTCTGAATGAGCGATCTGTGAATTTCAATGTGGAGATGGCTGGTGGGCGAGAAAGGGTGACAACTAATGAGGAGCGGGTGCTGCGAGGGGGTTGAACAGAGATTAGATTGTTAAGATAGCTAGGTTGACTGGTTGTAAGAACTTTGTATGTAAGAGAAAGAAGTTTATATCCAATGCGTTCCTTGACCATCGAGAGATTTGAGAATGGGAGTGATATGTGAGGATTTAGGAGCCTTAACAACAGCACGAGCAAGAGAGTTCTAGATCTGTTGGAGCCGGTTAAGTTGATGGTTTAAAAGGTTGTGATAGAGATAGTTACAGTAATCAAGTTTAGAATGGACAATGGAGGTGGCAATGGTGCTGGCTGTTTTGAAGTCGAGATATGGGCGAATACAGCGAAGTTCACGAAGGTGATTGTAGCAGGATTTAGAAAGTGCAGAGATTTGGTCGGAGAAAGTAAGGTGTTCATCACACACTCGCACGGTAGTGCGAGAGTGTTGTAAGGGCGACGAAGCAAGTCAATGGAGAAAGCCAAAATTTGACCCCCCGCCACGCCCAAATCCCGTAAGCGATCGTAATACAAATCGGCACACGTGATTACGTCGTGGACCCCTACACCTGTGCACAAGTTAGTCACGATCCGCCCAGGCGTTTCGTCTCTGCGCATGCGTGACTTTGCGCACCAAAAACGTGTTAGTTTTTCCGGTTTTTTTTGGAGGGGGGGTTCTTGCAACTCGCTATACAGCCAAGGGCCCTGGACGGATTTTGACGCAAAATACGACAAAACACGTCGTTCCGCCCAAGGATGTGCCTTTTTGGGGTCGCGAACATAAAACCTATCATCTTGACCCCCATTTCCCCGAATTAGTGCCATTTGGGGGACCATTTTTGACGGGACTGAAAATTTTCGCCTAAAAATCGCTTAACAATGGGGATGCTCCCCTTAGAACACCTCTTAATCGTCATCGTAGACGCATAAAAGTGGCATAGTGAATAGGCAAATAGGGGTCAAAAAGTTCATACGAGTGGTTATTTTGGACCCCCCGACTACGGGTCACGTGACACAGCGCATGCGCAACCCCAAAATTGCCATGGTCCGTTATGTACAGCCAAAAAGGCTGTCTTACGATATTGCAGGTATCTCTGAAACTACATCACCGATCGACAAGAAATTTTAGGACAATATTCGGACAATGAAAATGTGTCCGGCGATGCAGTATTGTGACGTCATAACAAATCCAAGATGGCGGACGGCCGCCATTTTAAAAATCGCTAAATCACCATATCTCAGTGAAAAATCATCCGATTTTGATAAAATTTGGTACACTACAGCAGATAATGAACCCGATGACAGTCACGTGACCAAAAATTGAAATTTTTAAAATTCAAGATGGCGGCGGCCGCCATCTTTAAAATCGGTTTTTTGGCCATAATTCATCGATCGATTGTCCGATTTCAGCAAAGTTTTGTATGAGGAAGCAGAACGGCATGTCGATACGGGCTGCATGACAAAAACTGCAAATTTTTAAAATCCAAGATGGCGGACGGCCGCCATTTTGAAAATGGTTAAGACTTAAATCGCCATATCTCAGTGAAAAATTGTCCGATTTTGTTGAAACTTGGCACACTGCATCAGATATATAACCCGATGATAGTCACGTGACCAAAAATTGAAATTTTTAAAATTTAAGATGGCGGCGGCCGCCATCTTGAAAATCGGTTTTTTTGGCCATAATTCATCGACCAATTGTCCGATTTCAGCGAAATTTTGTACGAGGAAGCAGAACGGCATGTCGATACGGGCTGCATGACAAAAACTGCAAATTTTTAAAATCCAAGATGGCGGACGGCCGCCATTTTGAAAATGGTTAAGACTTAAATCGACATATCTCAGTGAAAAATCGTCCAATTTTGATGAAACTTGGTATACTGCATCATATATTGCACTCGATGACAGCCTCGTGACCAAAAATTGAAATTTTTATAATTTAAAGATGGCGGCGGCCGCCATCTTGAAAATCGCTTTTTCGGCCATAACTCATCGATCGATTGTCCGATTTCAGCGAAATTTTTTATGAGGAAGCAGAACGGCATGTCGATACGGGCTGCATGACAAAAACTGCAAATTTTTTAAAATCCAAGATGGCAGACGGCCGCCATTTTGAAAATGGTTAAATCGCCATATCTCAGTGAAAAATCGTCCGATTTTGATGAAACTTGGTACATTACATCAGATATTGAACCTGATGACAGTCAAGTGACGAAAAATTGAATTTTTTAAAATTCAAGATGGTGGCGTCCGCCATCTTGAAAATCGCTTTTCTGGCCATTACTCATCAACCGATTGTCCGATTTCAGCGAAATTTTGTATGAGCAAGCAGAACGGCATGTTGGTAAGGGCTACGGGACAAAAAAATGCAAATTTTTAAAATCCAAGATGGCGGACAGTCGCCATTTTGAAAATCGTCAAATCGCCATATCTCAGTGAAAAATTATCCAATTTCGATGAAATTCGGTACACTGCAGCAAATGTTGAACCCGATTGCAGTCACGTGACCAAAAATTAAACGTTTTAAAATTCAAGACGGCGGCGACCGCCATCTTGAAAATCGTGATATCACCATATCTCCGTGAAACTGTTATTGGATTTTGACAAAATTTGGTGTACTACAGCATATATTAAACCTAATGAGGTTTTTATAAGGTAAAGATAAACGAGTAAAAAACAGCAAATATTAATGGAAAAAAACAACAGTTTAAAACGGTGTGTAAGGACGACAGTCGTTACCTCGCAGAACTAAAACAGCAAAAATCAAAAAGGCTAATATTACTTAGGAGCACATTGACGTTATGGCAATGTGCTGCAAAATAATATCAGCCTTTTTGATTTTTGCTGTTTTAGTTCTGCGAGGTAATGACTGTCGTCCTTACACACCGTTTTAAACTGTTAAGTTTTTTTTTCATTAATCATAGATAAAGCCAAGGTTTCGAGCAGAGTGGGTTGTAGTGAGAGAAGTGTCGTGAATTTTAGAAAGCTATTGTTTAAGTCCAATAAGAAGAAACTCAGTTTTAGATGAGTTGAGAGTAAGAAGGTTTGCAGTCATCCAGGAAGAGATCTGTTGTAGAGCATTTTGCAAGTGAGTGATATCAGAGTTGAATTCTGATGGATGAAAGGAGAGGAAGAGTTGTGTGTCGTCAGCATAAAAGTGGTGATTTAAGGACATAGATGAGATGAGAGTACTGAGTGGGGTTGTATACATGACAAAGAGTAGATGGCCAAAAATTGAGCTTTTGGGGACACCACAGAGACAAGTGTGTAGAGAGATGTTGTTATTGCATTGGACACAAAAACAACGAGAGGACAGATAGGACCTAAACCAGTTTAGAACTTTTTGGTCGTACACATGCGACAGTTGAATAGGGGAGAGATAAAGCTTTTTTCCGTACGCTGCTTATATGAGACTATTTTTAATAGTTTCTGAGATATAGAGACGTAAAGTCTCGAAATGGTGAAAATTCGAAATTTTTTCGAACTTTTTGGTCCACCGTGTAGAAATGCCTTGGCCGACCTTAACGGTTCTACACCAGACTGTGCGCTGGTCTGTGCCCTACATATTGAACCATATTTGGCAACGCTGAGAAAAATAGAAATGGTAGCTGTCCGCAGCACGAATGAGACCACCCCCCATTTACGAGTTTTTAACTCCCCCTCCCCCCGCCCCTCAGGCACCGATGGACGCCAGAGGGGGAGGGGCACATCGGCAGACATTGTCCCTACACAAAAATAAAATTTGGTGTGGATCCGTCCACGCGTTGCTGAGATATCGCTCAAAAACCACCAAAATGCAAAAATTCCTTATTGACTCCTATAGTAACGAAAATATTATTTACCCCTTTTTCCGCCCCCCCCCCGGATGCCGCTAACCCCCAATCCGGAACCAGAGTACGCCCGCATGCAAACTTTGGCGTGAATCGGCCCGCGGGTTGTCGAGAAATCGTTGACCTAACAAAAAAAACATACAAAACAA
>Ga0209339_1000393_pt1 | contig 16030 bp, 4 predicted proteins | sample OlaalgELextract3_FD_187376 | JGI IMG/M metagenome (GOLD analysis project Ga0209339, IMG submission 187376) | Olavius algarvensis symbiont microbial communities from Tuscany, Italy - Type A ELBA extract 3 (SPAdes) (version 2) | ecosystem: Host-associated > Annelida > Digestive system >... | reverse complement strand
AGCCCCCTCCCCAGTAAAAAAAATATACTCATCGATAGCGTCCCGGCAGCCGGTAGTAGAACCGGAATTATATACTGCCGGGAAATAGCGTCCGGGAAATAGTCTAGACGGAAAATAGCTTTTCTGGGCCATTTATTTCCGTCTGGCTCAGACGGAAAATATCACCAACCCAGTGAGATCTCCTTTTTAGCACTGGCTATTTTGTTAAGATTCACAGATAACTAAATTTGCGTTTTACGAAAAAGATACTGTTACACAAAATATCACCATTACCTTCACTGCCACTTTTTCTCCTGTGAACACATGTCTAGCAACCTTTACGACAGCATAATGTCCTCTTCCAACAGTATCTTCCAGGTCATACAGGCCGGCAATTTTGCCATCGCATTTCGACTTCATGCGGTTGCAATTCATCGTACGTATCGCAATGCGCACTTAAATCTATTAGCTGCCATCAGCTTTGCAATATTCACAATAAGGCATAAACTACATTTATCTATCAACTGCGCTAATTATATGAAATTTATCATCATAAAGTAAACAAACACAAACAGTAAAGTGTCATCGCTAACGGCCCGCAAGCAACAGTTTAATGCAAATGCAAAAATAAGCTGGTCGCCGCCACTCCTCACTCATCAGTCCTCAAAATTCGCAATCCCTCTGTTCCATGATGTCCGAGATTTTTATATCCCCACACGCTATGCGTACGGTGGCTCACAAGTGACAACCTTCACCCAAACCGTAACACGGGGGCATAATCAGCCAAAAGTCTTCCAAAAGGCATAATTAGTCTCTCAAGGCTGCTGCTGATGATTATTCTTCCCCACACTGTTGATTTTAATTTAGTTCCTTTTCAAAGTTCAAGCGTACCGTAAAACATGTTGATTTCAGATTTTCTCAGACATTAATGTCATTATTTTTATCGGTTTGTCTTTTATGTAGTTTATGTTCTATTATTACTGTCTTGATTACATGGGCAAATGTGCCTTGCTGTCCTGTTCTTTTATCACTTTACTGTTATTTTATTGTTTCTGTTGAACGACATAAATGGAAATGTAGATTATTTTGTTTTTACCTTGTCCGTCCCGTTGTCCGTTCTGATGTTTCACGCTAATGCGTCAAAACCAATGATCACAGGATCATGTGCATTCCACCCTCAGTAGACAAGGAACTCTTAGTTTTTTGAGACCAATTTTCACACCACAGGTCACAGGGAACCATAACCCTGCAAAGCCCTGCCTGGAAAAGCCACACGTTAAGCATATGCGACCGTGTTTACTGTGTACCACTGAACTATAAATAGACAAAACGATGGCGTACGACGGTACAAGGGTACAGTTTTATTGGCTGCAGACTAGCTGCCGCTTCTGGTTCTGCAGAGTTGTGGATAAGTACGCGAATAATTTGACAAAGACATTCTGCACATGTGCGGATTTGACCCGAAGCACTGTTACATGATGTAAGCAATAGCTGAATCTCTTGAAGAAACTGTTACATTAGCAGTAGTTTAATACATAACGACAGATCTTAAATAATATTCCAATACGTGACTTGCACATCGAGCAGTTACATTTCTGGACAGTATAACTGTTGTCTGCCCGCAACTACTTGCTGTCGGTGCTTGTCCTTTTTTGTTTAATTTTGTACGGTGCCCCAGCAGTGTCTTTGACATGATAGTGTCACCGTAATCAGCAAATTGTTACTTACTTACTTACGTCTTCTGTTCTTTTCTGCTCATTGTCCCGAGCCAGACATATTTATATTCAATATTTCTGCAGACCATATCCCTCAAGGTAATGCGTGATCAACGCGTAATTCATGTTGTCACAGTGACAGGATTCCAGTGTTAGCGCCTTTTTCACACTAATGCAGTTTTCAATTCGTTGCATATCACCAAACCAATTTAGTCATCTACTCATCTTTTCTTGAATGTAGCTTCAAACATATTCCCATGGTATTTCTCACTTTACCTTTCTGTTATATTCAGAAGTGTTTTCAGACAGTTTAATGGAATACTTGCACCAGTTTCTGGTTTGCTTCAGTCGAAGCACGTTTTCTGTACTGCATAGCAATTTAATAACTTACTGTATGCTATATTATTATACTTGAACCATAACACATCTGAACGTTTCATTCATCAACCACGCACAAATGACAAATATAAAATGCAACACTGGAAGTCACAACTCTCATAAAATATTCACTTAACAAGTACACACAGCCAATGGAAGTACATTATGTCATCGACAATATGGAAAGAATGTTACAAAATGGTTGTTTTAGGCTGTAAAACACATCACACTCATCAAAAACGTCATATTATGCCTTACAGAGTTATAACTAATAATTTATAAATAACTGAGTATGTCAAAATACAATAATAGTATCAAAAACAAGTTTACTCAATCTAGTCTTTGCTGACGTAATGTGCTTGAATTTCTCGGAGTCTTACAAAGAGATCTTTACTGGCTACGATTCAGAGAACCAATGTTTCACAAATAATCCAGATAATTAAACCCAACAAAACCAAACTAATTGTCGTTTATTTGGCTCTTACTACACATGGCCAGGAAACATCATGCATAACTTAACGTAAAACTACGACACTTGGAACACGCACATGGTCAATGTATTGAGTTAGCTCATACTGATGAGTTTGCTTTCACTTCCACGTTTACTGTGACTCGAGAAGCAAAACGGTTCAATGACAACTGAACGTTGCAGACAGTCAACATAAACAACAATCACACAATGCAATATGGAAACAATGGTTAACTATAACCACTTTACTCAATGTGGTAACAGGTTCCACAATGCAACACACATTAAATGCTTTCTGTTGAATTTTTGAGACTTACCTTTGGGACAGGTGGTATTACCAACCTAGTGTCGAGGCCAAGTATGCTTCACATAATGTGTGTAAGCTTTGTGACTTAAAATTACATAACATGTACTACAGTTAATGTAGCTGAACATAACATTGTTGCATGATCACTGAATTTAACGAAGACAATGTCTAGAACGTATGAAAATTATTTTCAGTCAAATGTAACATTGTAATACGTACAAAAATTTCTGTAGAGTTAGCTACACAAGGTCAGTAAATTATGTAATCAACACTGCACAGTAACATTTTGAAAACGGCAAAAATACACCATCTACACATCTACAGAATTACAAAATTACTTGTAAGTGTTGTAAATTAAAGTTACACTTGTAAATTAATACTGAGTAACACAAATAATACACTGGGACAACAGAAATGGGCTTTGCATACTGAAGTAACATATATACACACGTTCCATGAGACTGATGCGAAACACAACATAACCTGGTTATTCTAAATGTTGCTACGGCATTCACCGAGATAAAGTAGTTTGCCATCACAGAATCTTCTATTTAGCACATCCAACCATCTAAGATCGTCTCTCTGTAAAGCTACTTCCAACGATGAGATTTCAGCTGAAAAACTGACGTGAAGATGTTGTACGCCACACTCACTGGCAAACCAGCAAGTCTTAGAGCTAGACTCAGCACTGGAGTTTCAACAGGACTCAAATCTGGAACCGAAAATTGATGACTTGAGTGCAAGTGTAACAACTACTTAGTACACATGCACACAAACAAACAGCAATATGTCATTATTAATGACAGCCGACATGATAAAGATACTGTTAGCATTTATCGCCAGTTTCATCAGTCTGCTGAAGCGGACGGAGACCAATGCGTAGTTACCCATTATATCGGGTGGAACTGATAGTAAAATAATACCATCTGAGCATACAACATATCAACACTTAACACTTAACAAGAAAATAAGTCACATATTCTCCGACAAACACGTAACTACAGTACACAGCAATGTCACAATAAAAATAAACTCGGAACATGCGACACATACATTTCGTCGACGTACGGCAACGCACAACACAAATCGTTGAATGATGAAGAAGATGCAGCAGAAACCACAGTATCTGCCATATCTATGCATCTGTCGCAGCATTCACTACCAAACATGGCTGTTTCTTCTATTAATCCTTTAATGCCCACTTTAAAACTGCACAGCAACAGACTATTACACAGCAATACGGTGATTGGTACGCTGGCCGTTGATGGGTGGGCTGTTACATTTGGTACAGTGAGGAGGAGCCTGGGTGGGCTGGAGCCCCACCCAGTCCCCTCCTCACTGTACCAAATGTAACATCCCACCCATCAACAGCCAGTGTACCAACTTCATATTATTTGATGTGGCACTATAATTGCCTCTGTGCTCTAAAGGGTCAATACACATGCTGAAATGCACTACACTGAGCCCAGTGTATGTAAATCATCTGCCATGTCTGCACAGAATAAGGCACTCGCAGTGTAGTTTGAGCTGCAAAACCAAGTACAACATACACAGGCACAGCAAGACAAGCATCTGCATAATAACAGTTTATAAAAATAAAATACGGACTATTTACATCACGACAATACAACAATCCCAGTAACTGACAGACTGCAGCATCACAAAGCCAAAAAATAAGAATGGCTGCTTCACAATGACACTAATGATTGGGCCCAAGATTTTCTGCGGCAAAAAATGCAGTTTCTGCAGCAGACTTCTACATTTTTCCGCAACACTGCAAGCCACACCAAACTGTTCACTGAAGATGCAGCTACAGTGCAGCTTCCTCTGTAAATTAATGCCAAAAGATGCACAAATATGCGAAGCTGCTGTAAAATTTCTTCCATAGAAAATTACAAAAAAAACTCAAGAAGTACAATTATTGTTGTATGAACCAGTATTTCCTACACAGTGGAGAGCTGTATGGACTACGTATTGACCTGCTAGTAAGTAACTGGATAAACAGAATTACAACGGAGGCCCTAGTACAGCTCGCAAGGTTGGATTCAGTCACAGGTTCAGGCCGGCACTGTGTAAACAATCACGCAGGGTAGGACGCTGGTGCAAGTCATGTTCCGCTGATCGTTAATAATCACTCTAGATCCATGTTCATGCATGTGCTCGGGCTGATAAGCAGTGGGGGTCCAAGCAGTTGTCCACTGTAGCTGCTAAATACACAGACTGGTGTTAACTTAGATGCAGGCTGCTTAGTGGGGTGAATAAGCTCAGTAGCAGCTATAATTTGACACAAATTAAACCAAACACTGCAGTATTCCATCATTTCATGTTATTTTTACGGCACTGTGGATCTCCAAGGCATTACCAGAATTCCGTGACACAGCGTGAAATTCCGTGAGCTGTAGAAAATCACGGGCCTTACCTGGTACTAGTGATTAGATGGGTGTAATAATTATATCACATTATGCCCACAACTTGTTAAATTCTATTAGATATTTTTTCAGAAAAAGTTCAAAATATTAGTTTTATATAACACTTAAAAGTTGCAAAAGCTGGGAGTCAGATTAGTGTATCTTATTAATGTTTTTGTATTTCGTTCATGTAACTGGGAGATGCTCAACTGTTACAGGACGATCTAGTGCAACTATTACACACTGCAAAACGCAGTCAAATGTAAAGCAACACCATACATCAATACGTGTCAAGACCTAGTAAGAAGACCTCTTGCAGTTGGCATCGCATATAAATTCATCTAGCACATTACTGATTGCGCCGGTTGGTTGGTTGGATTTTAACAGCACTTTCAATACAAAAAGGCTATACCATGCCTGCAGAAATTAAAGTTTGTTAGAGATCTTTATTTCATTTAAGAAATTAAAGATTACTGATTGGGCCAGGTGTGAGGGGAAGGTATGAATCGATTATGGAATTAAAGGCCGGTTGCACCAATGTCACTTAACTGTAAGTAGAGATTAACTCCGGCATTAATCTCTACTTAGCAAAAATTTTGTTGCACCAACCACAATTTGCCACTAATGGTTTCTTAAATCCTCACTTAAGTTACGCAGCGATTTTTTTGTCACTTAAGTTAAGACACCGTCTTATAAATGGATAATTTATTATAAATACAAAGTTTTGCAACTATCTGACAAGAAACATCGTACTAACGGACTGATAAACTATTCAATGATCATAAATTTGTACCATACAACTAGTTATTTCATAGTAGGCCTAATTCGTAGCTTGTGCGAAATTATACTGTGCGGCCATGTCAGCCTAGCTAATAAATATTCATATGCTTGAGCTAGCACGCTGTTTTCGTCTGCTTCTGGATCCCGGCAGCCAATGAAATTATAGGTCAAGGCCATGCAAGCCTATAGGCTATGGGCTGCCATATGCACGTACTATTTGCAACTTGTTGACATCGGTTATCTAAAAAAAACAGCCAATAGAAATTGTCGTTACATCGGAGGCATGCTTAAACTCCACTTAACTAATCAAGCATTAATGTGTGTCGGTGCAACGGACACGAGAAAGTGATGATTTCATCTCCGCTTAAAGTTAATCAGAGATTAACAAAGTGGCGATTTAAGTAGCATTGGTGCAACCGGCCCGAAGAGGCTAAAACTCAGCAGACAGACCGACAGTAGTTTTCTATAAAGAAGAAAGTCCAATGCTAGACATGAAAATCTATAAACCAGGCACACGACAAACAACTTCAACAAACCAATAACAAACGACAAATTGAAGCAGCAAAGCAAGGAACATTTACCACAGCAGTAGGATATGCTGTGGAGTGAAAAAACACAAAACAATAAATACTCTGTTGCTACATTCATCACAAAAATTAAAAAATGCCAAAATATCTACACTGCTGATCTGGTAAATGTACATAATGAAGACACTGTGACAAAAAAGCATCTAATGAACTGATAAGAAATTCCAGCTACACGTCAGAAAGTACACTGAAGCTGACAAGTTCAAGGATACAAATAATTTCTCATTCTGCTGCATAAAGACATACAGTAAACCACTTTTACGACCATTTTTCAGGCTTAACTGAATTAGATGGATGTCCCCCAAAGGACCCCAAATAAAAAATTTAGACTGTTTAACAAAGAATCATACACTAACAGATACAAATGATCATATAATGTAGCACGGAAAAAGAACGTCACATAAAGACTGCTGCTCTTTCCATTAATACCAGTAATGCAATAACTGCAATGCGGAGATCGTATACCAGCCTCCTAGCAAGAAATTAATACAAATTCCAACAGACTATAAAGTTAGTCAGCCACACACAAGTTAACAAAGTCTCGAGAGTCATGCAACATTATCAGTAAAGACAAGGACTTTTCATCATTGGCAGAAGATATATGGCACCATTTACTGTCAAGCCATCATGTAATAGCAAGGTGAACGTAGTAGTCCGACATTCGATAGCAGCATTGCAGCTGGAGCTCATCCCAGTCTCTAAGTCGTCATCCCACATGTAACTTCATAAGAAACCCGGTGGTAAGCTGCCATTATTTTCCATTAGACTGACAGTTACCTTCCCAGCTGCAAAGCATCAACGTTCTTTAGCTAGTACAGAGGCACATGTCTGTGAACAACTTGTAATAATAATAATAATAACCACGACAATGTTTATGGCGCTGTCATCATGGCAGAGCCATTGCGAGAGTTCACCCGGTTCATTTGATGAATGTAGAATGACGCCAAGCGGCCGACGACCCAAGACCAAGCCAGACGACTTAGGCTGTGAGTCCAACTGTACAGGCTGCCAGAAACTACACCCACCATCGCCATTTATTATTATTACTCAGCCCATAAGCTGATACTCATTTTACCGTCCCACAGAGGGTAGAAGGCTGAGGCGACCTAGCTGGCTGGTTACATACCGAGATGGTTTACCCGTCCACAGATGGTCACCCATCCTGGTACTAACCGGGTCTGACGTAGCGCAACTACGATGATCGAGGCCAACGCGTTACCACTAAGCCAAACCGCCAAGAAGTAGTACAGTAAGGTTTAACGTCCCACTCAACACATTATAGGTAATTTTGGAGATGGGAACAACTTGCGCAGAGTCATTACACTACAGTAGAACACCTGCAGTTTAACCAGCAACCGCTTGATCACAACTCTAGCACCACAGCCATTACATTATTACAAGAGTCAACTATATCAACTGGTTGATTAGACAGCTTTGTGAGAACTGTGCTCAACTAAGAGCCACATGATTTCCTCCAGCAACACAATCATTAAATACCGACATGGTAACAGTGCCACGTGCAAAAAGCATTTATCACTAACACTTTTAGTTAGTAGTACAGAAAGCGATGACTACAAATGGCTTGTGTACTCATAAACATTTACTATCCTGCATAAGTCAACATAATGTTCTCACCAGATCAATCATTATACTACATCGCACTTAATGGTGTACGATAAAAATCCAGTTAAGTAAGCAAGTAGATTAGATGTAACACACTGCGTGTGCCACACAACACAACTAACTGTAAATTGTCACCATGCAACAAAAGAAAACAGTACACCTCCGAAGAGTGCCACACATAATCAACACCAATGTGGCCAGCAGCACCGTTCAGAACGGAATTGTGGAACTGATCCGCAACACGGCAGAATGGAGCATTCACAGTGCCACACATAACCAACACCAATGTGGCCAGCAGCACCGTTCGGAACGGAATTGTGGAACTGATCCGCAACACGGCAGAATGGAGCATTCACAGTGCCACACATAACCAACACCAATGTGGCCAGCAGCACCATTCAGAACGGAATTGTGGAACTGATCCGCAACACGGCAGAATGGAGCATTCACAGTGCCACACATAACCAACACCAATGTGGCCAGCAGCACCATTCAGAACGGAATTGTGGAACTGATCCGCAACACGGCAGAATGGAGCATTCACAGTGCCACACATAACCAACACCAATGTGGCCAGCAGCACCATTCAGAACGGAATTGTGGAACTGATCCGCAACATGGCAGAATGGAGCATTCACAGTGCCACACATAACCAACACCAATGTGGCCAGCAGCACCATTCAGAACGGAATTGTGGAACTGATCCGCAACACGGCAGAATGGAACAGTCACAGAAGAACCACTTTCGATGCAACAGTGTCACCGTGCTCGGCATGCTCTGCAGAACGAAGGTTGACTAGAGATGTAGTAACCACAATCACACCGGCGTATCACTCGAATGTCATCAAATTCACTGCAGACTGCAATGACAGATACACACTCAGCACATAAAGCCAACATCCAGCATCCACACCGACAAGTTACATAATGCACACACGTCCATCAAGTGTCTACAATTGCACACTATACAGTACTACAAACACTATCATATGAATTCTAAAATATCTCTCAGTGCACTTTAAGAATCCTGTAGAAAAAAAAAACAGCTTATAACATTGTGCACTCATAAGAGTGGCCCACCTGCAAACTATATTTTGTGGAGCAATTCTGGCAGGATGCTCTTCATGACACTACTAGTGACTCTTATAAGTCTTAGCGGGAATCATACTGGGTTGCTCAGATCATCCATCTTTTTAAATATTAAGGAACAGCAGCTCTTTAAATGCAGTACAGTTATTATTGTTAACATAACATTACTATTATCATTAATTTATTATTCGTTAATTGGTAAACTTAGTAATCACAGCACTGGCCTGGCTCCATGATCTGTATAAATACACTGTGTTCAGAAAAAACACCCACTTTTGTTTTCTTGTATAATTCTTAGAAAAAGTAACCAATCTGAATGAAAATTTCAGACAAAATAGCCAATAAAATGATGATTCTAACAACATAAAAATAATTTGTATCCTTTTTAAACATTCTCTGCTAGCAGCGATGTAAACCGAATGACAGTAAAAGTGTCGTTACAGCAATGAAATTTACCACTGACGATAAACGTCTCATTAAATGGATACGAGTGAAAAAAATTATGTAGATGTAGTCTTGATGGGGTAAAGACGCTGATCAAAAAATATCAGTGCGAGATCTTTAACTCTGTTGATCTTTGCAGTGGGGTGGGCATTATGTGGTCGACCACAACCGGAACACGACTCAGTGATGCCACTGCTGTCACTTTCTCCGTTAAACGTTTAAACCCATTAGCACTCTATCCTGTCAGGAAACATCTTCAGAAAGTGGTTTGCTTCAAAGTTTTTTATTTATTCACCAGCATTTCATAATAATGTGATCTCCAACAGTAAATCTTATTGCCGTACCGACATTTTTTACTGACGTCTGGTTTACATCGCTGCTATCAAAAAATATTTAAGAATACAAATTATTTTTATGCAGTTAGAATCAGCATTTCATTAGCTATTTCGTCTGAAATTTCCATTCAAATTGGTTACTTATTCTAAGAGTTATGCAAGAAATATAAGTGGGTGTTTTCTGTCTGAACACAGTGTAATACCGGTACTATTTTATTATTGTTTTTTTGTTTTACTATTTTAACTACAGGAATTATACATGAATGAACTGAGGGTGGTTCAAACTGAACAGTTAGAATAATAACACTAGGTGATGCTGGAAGACCATGATGACTAACAGGATGAAGTGGTACCATAGCAGAGTCTAGCTACAAGTAGCACATACAGACCTGGTCCATGGAATTCATGCGGCTGGCAATGTCCAACGATCGACACCACTCGACAGCCTTTGTGTGACTATCGGCACGCAGTTTATATGTATTGCCTACAGAAACAGCAATGACAGGAACCATTAAATATCTTTGGACCTTCTTAAGCAGCTCCACTGGCTTCCTATTGAATGGCGCATCAAGTTTAAAATAGCACTATTAACCTATAAGGCTCTCCATACTGGCTCTCCTCCATACCTTTCCGACCTCCTACACCGTCATACGCCCGTTAAAAGCACTCGCTCAGCCTCCAGTCAGCTCCTCCAGGTGCCTCGACACTCCCTCTTGTTTGGATCTCGTGCTTTCCGCATCTCTGCACCTAAAGTTTGGAATTCTTTGCCTCACAATATCCGTGAATCAAATACATCTTCTACCTTCAGGCGTAACCTAAAAACCCATTTCTTCTCCTCTGCATTTGTGGTCCCCTAGCGACCCCCCCTCTCATGCACCCTGATTCTATATTTAGACTTTGGCGCTCTATAAAACATTTACTTACTTACTTACTTACTTACTTATATAATAACTCACACCTTGTTAAGCGAGAAAATTATTAAAGAAACCTATTAAGTGCCACAGATTTATGCTGAAGCATGAGGTTGGAAACATACGCTCTCAGCCAATGTTAAGATAATGCCTTATTTCACACCGTGTGAGCCACAGAAGCTATAAAATGGGCCTGATCTATTTCCTGGCCGGATGGTATAAAAGGCAAGATCAACCAGGCTTTAGATTCATTACTTTCAGTTTTATGTTAGTTTTCACAACTGGTTGTTAAGGTTTTTTTGTTGTATTAAGTTATTATTATATTTTTGTTACATTTTTTTTATATGTTTAGTTATAGTTGGTTTTCCTAGTACCACGTAAGTTATTACCTGGGAAGGTCACCACCAAAGTGACCGTGATGTGTTGAATGGTACGTTAAACTGTACTATACCACACCATTCCTTACTTTGATTCACATTAAACACTTTCAACAACAAAATGCATACCATGGAATGGATCAGTCAACGTGAATGTTCCCTGCTTGTCTGAATTACTACACAACATCACCAGCCAACCACTGATTGCCACCATCTTCACCGGATCTGTCTTGAACTGCAACACAGCAAATAAGCATTCTCCGCAGTGTACAATTTGGACATATTCTGGCTATCACAGCAATTCCAGGAAGAACTAAATTCATTCAGATTACTGTTATAAATAAAGCAACCCACGTAATTTAAACCACACCTCAAGCTACAAAATACTCTGCTAACGGCAGTCAACAAGGCTTCATAATTAAATGGGACAGATACGTGCAAAATTGCAAAATATTCAAACTGACAAATTTCATTTCAGACTATCAGTTTACCATAAATTAATAAAGGTAACGGTAAAGGAGGGCCTTACTCCAAAGGAGTATAGGCAGGGTGCATAGGTCGTTGAGCCCGTAGGTGGATAAACCACTGTTGTCTGTGACGCATGGCTAGTGCAACGCCACACCTACGGTTACCTTCCCAGCCTAAGCTGGTACTCATGCGCCTACCCATAAAGGGATGGCCAGGCTGAGTGACCTGGGTGGCTGGTTAGATAACGAGATAGTTTACCCGCCCAAAGTCGGTAACCCATCCAGGCACTAACCGGACCCAGCGTAGAGTAACTATGTTGATCGAGACCAATGCATTACCACTAAGCTAAACTGCCAATGGCATGAATAAAAGCACTAAATAGTTCACAGACACACACGAAAACTCACAAACTTAAATAATCTAAGCAGCAATACGCTAAATACAAAACATGAGACTGCAGCCTCTTATCATATATGAGTCTTACAGCAGTGGCAGACTTGTGCAAAATCAGTTAAACCAGAATTTACCGCTTGTCTATCAGATCCATGAAAATACTTGGCTGAGAAGTAGAGAAGTCGTGTTCCCCACAGAGACACCCAATACCTTGTCCACGAAGACATCTGACATATCATCACACAGTCAGACATAAAATGTGCATCACACAACTCAAAACTTTGTCTCAGACTGTTTTTAGTTATTACCTTCAACATGAGAAGCACAGACTGATAAAATTTACACATCTTAATATTTGATGTGGAAGCATGCCACATAACATACACCACTTCTCAGACTGAACCAGCAAAACAACTGATGATACAAACAAGAACAAGATGTATAAAGGCATGAGATATACAGTGTCTCAAACAACCAGACCTCTACGATTCAATTCAAAACATTCACTAATTATTTTCGGTACTTTCACTAATTTTTTTGGCATTGTGCACTCCTACTGCCGCAAGCCAGAAGTGATGACGATGACAATTCAAAATCTACCCAATCAACAGACAGATCTGTTCTACACCACCTTCAAGTGCACTGTTACAAAGGGTCATTTCACTTTTTGGATTAGTCTTTCGCTCAGCGGAAACACTAGTATACTCACAGGCCGCAAGGAGTAAATTTATATTAATTACTGTGGGCATTTACATGTCCTCAAATATTTATCATTATTATACTAAAGAAGAAAGGAGTGAAGCAGAAAGTTTTGCAAAAATATCGCGCTTAAATGTCTGCAAGTGCATACGTCTGCGTAACACCTTTCTGCTTAAGTATATTAACTCTTTTGGTGCTGATGTCGACCGAAGTCGACATAAGGGGTTGAGTGCGACATCTAGGGGGTGAGTGCTGTAACATGCAGTAGCCGTCGACAAAACAAAATGACAGTCAAATAGTCAAATAGTCAAATATAAAAATATATTCAGCACTAGGCAAAAAGTAAAAAAAAATTATTCAGCACCAAAAGAGATAAGAATAAATAATAAATATTTGAAGACATGTTAACAGACAAGAAAAACTTCTTTCGTTAACGTTTTAACAACAATTTCTATAAAGAGGCCACTGTCAGTCTTTACCTTATAGGCTGACACTAAAGTAAACAGATTAGATCATATCAGATTACGGATGTGATTGTAACAACATGTTACATCATAAGAGAAAGCTTGAGGACGTATCACTAGTCGTCAAATAAAGGAAAAATATGGCAGCAGCATTTGCCTTCACATGCTTTTGTATGAATAATCGCTGGATATTGTACCTCACGTCCCACATGCTTACACTGACTGAAGCAGTCAACAAGGCTCAGAACTGCCCACTCTGGAGGCTGATGATGATGATGATGTGTGCTGGTTATGACTAGGGATGTGCGGAATAGATCTTTTTAATCTCGGTTCGGTTTCGGTTCCGAAAAAAACTCGGATTCGGTTCAGACTGAGTTTGGTTCGGTTTGGTTCAAAATAACTTGGTTTGGTTTGGATATTATAGTTATTTACTACTCATGTAATAGCAACTATTACAGCGACGGTGGATGACATGACTTTAACGTCACTCACAACGATGACAACAAGTAAACAATGTAACTGCATTCTAAAATCTATATGCTAAACTCTGTTTCAGTCATGTTTTAAAATGTTCTTTACATGAACATTTAGTGCGAGTAAAGTTACTTCTATTAACTTTTTATATGAATGGCGGATTGCATGCAGTTTCTGTCGGAAAACCGTCTAAACAAATGTCAAATTTTTGGACGGTTCAGTTTTTAAAAACCGAATCCAAACCGAATTTCGGTTTTCCGCACATCCCTAGTTATGAGTGGTGCTAGGTACTACTGTGGTGCAAGCCAGAAATGACGGTGACGACGACGATCATGATGACAAAGATGAGTTGCACAGGTACTCACCGCTGGTTTTTTGCCATTCTTCAGCAACGTTTTGCGTCGCAGACAGCCTTCACATTCGTACCTAGCCATGTACAAGTCCGCTGAGATAAGTTCAGACGAGTTTTCTCTACTGCAACACATACACATTACACACGTTCATAACTACCAGGTAACATAAAAACACTGAACAATAAATTGAATCAGCAGGCTCAGCTAAGGGCAAAATGTCCCAAATAAATACAAGACATCTTGGAGCATTACGGAGACTATCTGCCAAATGTAACATATAAACTGATCAAACATATGAAAATAACAAACGACAACTGATTATTAACAGTTCACCTCGCTGTCTTGTGTTTCTCAATATCTGACGTATCAGCGACAGTGTCACCTACAACAAACATGGCTTATATACAACAATTAGTTAGTTTATACTGCTGCCAATTGTTGCACCGAGCTCAGCTGAAGATAATCTTGGGTTCTCCCTCACTCTCACCACAGGTTAGACGTAATTATGTTGCACCATTACCATTTATGTACGCACCTGTAATTAAACCTTAGTTAAGTTTAAACAGCTGTCATTTTCCGGCTGAGCTCCAGTTCTCTCTCGTGAAATGTTAAAAATGGCCGATGCAAATGACTTATTGTAGTTCACTGATTTTTGAATGACTATTGCAGTAACCACACAGTTAATATTGCTGAAAATCAATACACTTGAACAACTTTACGTACACAAAGAGAATATTTCTGTTTCATGCAATGCAAATTGATTTAAGCTTCTGTTAATAAATAAATCTAGGTTAGTTAACCAAAGAATTGTGTGCTTGGTGCAACCAGTGCTTAAACAGCACAGCATAACATCTATTAATTGGCTACATTAAGGATGCAAGCACAAGAGCAATTTCAATGCCTGAGAAAGTCATCAGTCACTGAAAAAAGTAACAACTTAAGATAAATGATAAGAATAAATAAGTTTAATAAAACTGTGCACATCAACATCAGATAATAATAACACAACAATAGAAGTGAAACTGTCAACATAAGCACAAATTTTTTTTAAAAAACAAGACAAAAGATGAGGAATGAGTACCAGCAGCTTGTAGTGAGCTCTGACTAGAAGTACAAGGAGAATGTTCAAGAATACTGTCGTCCAGTAAGTGTCGTTGACCCTGCAGGTACGCAGCCATCAGCTGGCCACCGGCAGATGCACTACCTGGGTGGGATTTCACGTGACTGCTGGCATACAGTAATCTGCATACAACACATACCATACTAAACGTGGGTGCAGTGGTGTAGTGGTAGAGTATCGGACTTGTAACAGAGAGGTTGCGGGTTTGACTCGCACCCGGTCCTCTGCAAGCAACCTTGAGCAAGTTGCTAACCTACCGTTTGCTCAGGCCAACTCAGCCTCCTGCCCTGAGTGCGACGGGAAATTAGTAGCTATGGTTACGGGGTGAAGGCCTAGTGTGGCTGATTGTAAAGGTGTTAGATGCCCACCAATATTTTCGTTATCTAATTTAAATAACGCTGGCTGGCTAGTTAGAAAGTGTGTTGATATATATATACATCCTTTAATTGCTGGCACTAATAGGAAGGCCTATTTGTTGCATGCTAGCTTTGCGTTGAAGGACAGTCACTGCCAGTGATCATCCATTACTGATTTTACTGTGGTCCAACAACTGATGCCTGAACATTTACATACTTATGAATTGTCATAACGGACATCGCCTGAAGGCGATTTTGACCAATGAGGACAAAGAACGATTGGTCACATGACCTTGTTGAG
>Ga0209339_1000391_pt1 | contig 16060 bp, 8 predicted proteins | sample OlaalgELextract3_FD_187376 | JGI IMG/M metagenome (GOLD analysis project Ga0209339, IMG submission 187376) | Olavius algarvensis symbiont microbial communities from Tuscany, Italy - Type A ELBA extract 3 (SPAdes) (version 2) | ecosystem: Host-associated > Annelida > Digestive system >... | reverse complement strand
CAGTATACACTCACTAACGATGCAACCAGCGTGCTGGCAATCCTCACTGCCGCGTAGCAGTGTACAGCATGATTGATGCTGCCATCTGGCGAATGATTGCTGGTAATAAATGGGACCCACCGCGGTCAAAGTGTTAACTCATCACAAAAGATTTCCACCTCACCTGCAATATGTTGCTACATTGCCTTGTGAAAGTCGAAAATCCAAAAATGTTGCTGATTTTGACAGCATCCTCAACAAACTGTTGACAAGTTCCTGAGGACACTTTGAGGACATGACTTAACATTTAACAGTAGTTAGACAGACTGTCTCAAGACTGCTGACACTGACTGAATAACTAACATTTTGAAGTTTGTCACACATCTCAAATCAACAGTTGAACTTATTCAGTTGAATATTGTTACATCATGGCAATTTTTTCACCACGACTGTTTTCGCACCGCATTCGTTCTTTCTAGGCTATGCTTCTATGTTGTACACATATTTAAGTAAAATCATTAGTGCAAAATTTTTGTGGCAAGATCTCATGTTAAATTTTAGTTAAACATATTTTTGTCACATTCAACGTGAAAATTTGGTAACATTTATGGATTTTCGGCTTTCACAAGGTAGTGTAGCAACATACTGCAGATGAGGTGGAAATCTTTGTGATGTGTACATAGAGAATATTCTTACGAATCACATAGTGAAAGAATTTTGAAAATTGGTCCACATTTGCCAAAGTTATTATCAAACATCAAGTGGCTTACTTTTTTGGAACATGGTGTATATTATATAAAATGTCAAATTTAAGGTGTAGCACCTGTGATATTCTCCAAGGAAACTCTGATATCGACCATGTATATTGCTCCCGAAGCAGCAGATATGGCTCAGAATCGCCCTCTGTGTAGGATGCTGTCAACGTATGGCGCTACGCAATCCTAGAGTTTGCATGCTAGAAATGACGACAACATTGTCACGACTACCATTGGCAAGACGGTCAATTTGCAGTATTCAACTGCTAAAGGCCCATTCACATAGGGTATGTTCGTGTGGAACTGTGCAACCGGAATAATCAAACATGTTGAAGACCATGTTCGCACTTCTCATGTCTGCAAACTGCTTTCCAAAAAAAAACCAAACATATCTCGATTACTGCAGACCGTTGCATACTTTTTGGCACAACTGTCCACATGGAACTGTGCATATGCACACAGTCACTGGCTCATTGAGCCTATGAGCTGAACTAAAAGATCAAGTGAAAACTTTATATGACGTTAGGTTAAAGATAACATGGACTGCCAAATTCTGATAGAAGCTGTTCACAAAATGGGAAATTTAATATTGTTCATGTCAAACAGTGTTCTAAAATACACTTTTGCCCTCTCCTAATACACTTTTGCCCTCTCCCAGATAATGTCAAACTAGAGGTTTGTCAGCCTAGATAGTTCCACTGCTTAATAAAGCAACCAAGAGGCATCACCTCACAAAGTGTAAAGAACCTGCTATGAAAAGTCAGGAAAGGAATTCAATGGCTGCATGCCTGCAGCAGAGCTAAACATACAGTCTGCATTGCCCCTGTGCCACAGGGGAGGTGCTAAAATTGCAGAATTCAATGAAAATTTCAAACTGCAGCCTACATTTTATGCGATCCTGACCAAGAACCGTTAATGTTACCACACCCCCAACATTTTTAGTAGATGCTGTCCAAGGCCAAGTACGATGGCAGTAATGCGATTTCCCTACAACTGTGAAATCTGGTCCCAAATAGGGCCCTGTAAAAATTTTGTTCCCTGTGGCAGACAATTTTCGGGGCTACCTCCAATCTCTTGCCCTAGTTTGATAATGCCCAGGGGTCTCTACAAGTGCTGAGAAGGGGACATCCTTGGGGAGATATGTGGATTTTTCATTTTGGGCAAAAATGAAAGCAAAACTAGTTATATAAAAATTTTCCATTCTCAAAAAAATTCATATTTTGTCTGGAAGGTCATGCCTACCTTACGTGTAAATTGCGTTCGAATCCGTTCATCCTAACTTTTCAGCCAAAGATAGCAAAACACAACTTTTCAGTTGCGGCAAATTTGGAATCTGAGCAGATGCAAGCTGTGTGGATTTTGCAGCGGTCCTCGATGGACATCCAGCCACGAACAAAGTTTGGCAAAATTCCAAACTGTTTCAGGAAAAAAGGGGTCTTTCGGCCCTATGACTCCAAATTGGTGGGGTCAGCCCCCAGAAAAGTTACAAAGTAGGCTTTGCTGAGGGTAATAACTTGTGTTTCCCGACACTAGCATGCTTACAGTGTGCACACAACATCATTCATGGAACTTTTCATTGTATTCCCCTATGGCAAACTGGATGGTGGCACATCATAATACATTTAAAAGTCACGAATCCACTATTGATGGAGTCGTATACTAAATTGCTTCACGCACTGCATGTGTGTAAATAAAGCACACATCTCAGCCTGTACATACTCTATGAGTTGCTACTACTACTTTTGGTTCTGTTTACGTGGTAATGGTACACTTTTCCAGAGTTACTCCAGGTAGGCCCAGGTTCCCCAAACGGATACCTTTAGAAACTACCGAGAGGGACTGTTTATACAGATGAAGCCTTTCCCCGTCATCCTTTGACAGCATAAAATCTATGGTACAGTATGGTATTATTGTAGGGATCAGTATCTCACTCGACACATTATATGTCATTTCAGACACAAGCATAAAATCTATGAAAGGTACCACAGTCTACCTTACATGCAAATTTGGTTCGAATCCATTCAACACTAATTTTTGGCCAAAAGATAGCAAACATTTCAATCGTCACGCTCAGCATCAGCAGCAGTATTGCATTGCACTGTATTACTGCAATAAAGCATAAAATAAGTGCTTACTCTGAATCCAACATCCATGAGCTGCTGAAGCATCCGAGTTCTCGTTTGTGGCTGCTGTAATAACAACAACATCGACTGAAACATTCTCTGCTGAAACAAGAAAGTCGGCTGTCGCAAAGAGACTGCATGATGCTTCGTGTCACTGAGCATTTCACTAAGTCACTCAAGATCATTCAAAATGGTACCATCCGAAAGGTTGCATATGGTTTCCTATTCGCATTCCATAGTAATTATGACTCTTATCTTGTATCATTTCCGAGATAAAGCAAGATAATGGCCAAAAATTGTGAGCTTTTCATAGCCCCTGCATTCGACGCCTACATTGGGGTACCCATCAGAATATTGCCATACTGTTTGGTATGGAAAAACTAGAATGGTGACAAAAGTTTGACAACACGTTTAGTTGCTTCGACAGAATACCGGCGTGTAACAGATGGATGGACATCTTGCAAAAGCATAGACATGCTACACAAATCATCGCACGATAATAAAACTTATAGTGCAAAATAAACAGAACAAGAAACTTAGCTATCGCTAACAGGTCATACTCAGCATCACAACGGTCCTTCCAAATACCACAGCAGAAATAATTGTTCACATATCAGAAACTGGAAAAGTAGGCTACACTTATTTCATTCCAGAAAAAAACCAGCTGAAATGACCTTGAGTGTCAATCAAGGTCACTGGCGACGGCACAATTCAATAGGCCATATTATATCACTTTCTATTAGCGGTCTGTAGTAATTATGCATCTATCTTGTATCGTTTCTAAGACAGTCAACATTGCATAGTGGCATGACCTTGAAATCTGGATTATCGGTCATTCAAAGTCACTAACAATGGCACCTTTCGACATATCACATAAGACTTCCTATCAGTCTAACATTGTAAGCATACCTCTATCTTGACATTGAAAAATATTGTGACCTCAAAATATAGGTAAGGGACCTTCACCATGTCAATTTATGGACAACTGTATACAGCTAAAATCTGCAGACCTAGGGCTATCTTTTGCCACTGATAGTAGGAGTGTATCTCCATTCACTTCGACGCAGTGAGCCCCAGATAAAACTATGGTGCATTGTCATCGCTCAAGGACAAAGTATAGAAATCAATACCAACTGAAAGCCCATATACGACTTTGTATTGGTCTTCGCTTATAACTATATGTCTATCTTCTATCATGTCCGAGATATAATGATTTCTTCGTTCAAAATCTTTTTTGCCATATTTATGCATCTCCGTTTCGTATGGAGCTCTGGGACATAAGGTACAAACAATGGTAGCAAACACTTACCTCATTGCACCAACCCTAACCACGCTCTTTAAGTAGAGATTAACTCCACCGTTAGAAATAGGCGTTAATCTCTATATATGGCTGGTCCAATCAGCCCTTAGTCCCTGGGCTACCCGACGGCAAAAACTGCATGATTCTATGGTTATAAAAACACCACTCCCAACAGCGAGTGCGCCTTTATGCACCGAGCACTGTCCAATGGACAGTCTGTCTGTCTGCTGCCAAAATACGTTCATAAAACACAATTTTCTCAAAAACCAAGCAATTCAGAGCTATGGTCTCGACTGACAACTGATAGGAAGTCCTACACGGGCGTTTCAAAAAACCCACTCTCGGACCCCTAAAACTCAAAATGACGGACATCCGCCACCTTCAAAATAGTCAAATCTCCATATCTCAAGGAAAAATCGTTACACAACAGCATATTTGGAACTTGATGACAGTCACATCACCAAATGGGAAAATTTCTAAAATTCAAGATGGCAGATGGCCACCATATTGAATATTGTTAATATTGAATATTGTTTTTGGCCATAACTTAGCATCCAATCTTCTGATTTCAGTGAAATTTTTCACGGGTAAGCAGAATAGCAGTGCGATGGAGGTCACATAACATAAACTCCAAAATTTCAAATACAAGATGGCGGACATGTGCCATCTTCAAAATCATTAAATTGCCATATCTCAACGAAAAAGACATAACATTCTGATAAAATTTCTTACAAAACAGCAGATTTGGAACTCAATGACATCACATGACCAAATATGAACATTTATAAAATTAAAGATGATGGACGCCTGCACGGCTTCCACACTGAAAATTGTTTTTGGCACTAACTCAACAGCTGATTGTCCAATTTCAGTGAAATTTTGGACAGTAATATAGTGATAGATAGGCAATTCCACGCCGTGACGGAGTGACACCCTGACCACATTATGTCTTTTGTAAGAAAATAAATAAATATATGGTATATTTGAAACTCATGTGGGAATCACTCTTAAGGAACTATTTAACAAAATACAGATTTAAAACTGTCCTTGAATATTTCTTGAATTATGGTTGAAACGATACTCGTGACGGAGTGACATCAGTTTGGACATGCACATTAGGGTGTGCATGAGCTTTCGAACATTTCTACTCTCGCTATAAGAATATGAAGTAAATGTTTTCACTAGTTGTAGTCAGTGATTTGTAGATTATGTGTTATCAATCAATAGGAATATACCTGATCTTAAACGTTGTTTATTGGCAGCTATTTCAGTGTGACGGAGCGACACAATTTTTGTGACGGAGTGACAGTGTTGGCTGTGACAATACTGATAAACCTATAATGGAAGAGCCTAGAGACTGCTAACTGTCACAAGTTGCAGATTTACAGCAAACTCTTATAAAAAATCTGTTGTTTGAATATGAGCATGTAAGTGCAAAGTAGTGAAGTACACAGTAAATGTTCATCATGTAATTCAGCTCAGGAGTCTAAAAACGGTTAAGACAGCTGAAATGGAGCCTAAAATAATACTGAAGTGACTAACTGCATGAAAGAAAAGCGTAATTTCTCATCATCATGGTATGTACACGAATTAGTATCGATTATCAAAAACTACATGACATGCAGTCAAGAATTCTGCGTGCAAGTGCTAAACAGATCTTATGTGTTTGGTAATGCAATTGAAAATGTGTAAGTTCACACTGCAATTTCTGTCACATTGTAATCATACAAGTGAAATAGAACTTAACATTACTACAATTATACACCACTCACTCAGCATCAACCAGTAAGTATCATAAAAAGTTCACATTTTTGTTGTCTCTTTCTCTGCCATACTTAAGTCACAAACAAATGAACTGCAGCTATCACTTGTATACAACACAGAACCTGAGAAAGATAACTGGGCAGTTGGATACAAAAGGGAAAAGAAAAGAAACTTAGCTATCACAAACAGGCCGAGATCAGTTGCACACACACATATGTCGAGGACAGTAATTCCGTGACCATGACATCTAGGTTAGAGGTCACTCAAGGTCGCTGGAAATGGCACCATTTAATAGATCGCATATGAGTTCCTATTAGCGTTCCGTAGTAACTATTGCGCTATCTTGTATCATTTGACGGTTTGCGAGATACAGCGAGTTATTGGTAAAAAATCACAAAATTTTTATACCCCACCGCAGGAAGTGATCTCATCGGAATTTTGCTAAGACGTTTGATATGGTACTCATAAAACTAGAATGACTGGGCTACCATGTAGTGAAATTGTGACGATGTTTTAAGCTGTGTTCACACAATACTGGAATGTGACAGACACAGACAGAACTGCTGTATCAATATTGTGCATCAGCACAGTGACAAGCGATAACAGTTGAGCAGCTAGTTAAAGGAGTTTATGTGTGCATGTGAAATTTTAGTAGAATTCTTCCAGCAACGTGCACTAAGCTCCAGTTATATTACAGTGAAGACTGGAATAATTGCTAACATTTTTACGGACTTTGTCATTCAGTAACCACTGCTGTTATCTTGGGCAGCTGGTCACTCCATATGACAGTGTGGCGCCACCTATTAAAAGCCATTTGACTGTGTATTTGTGATGTGCTGAGGTTGACTGTATGAAAACTGTAAATGTTGCTTTATTTATTTATTTATATATTTAATTACTTATATAAATTTTATGAGCAGGCAAGACGAACTGCCAGTTTTTGTCACTCCGTCACATGACGAAGTGACAATTAATTTTATGCATGTCACCAAGCCTACATGGCAGCAAAATGGCCCATATCGTAAATCTGTTAAGTTGACCACAAACCAGCATTGTATTAGGAAAATAGCATGAATTCAAACAGTGTAGAAAAAATCACATGAAAAACCTCTTTAAAGTTGTGATGGAGTGACACGTGATGCAGTGACAAACGCCACCAACATAAAGTCACGTATATTCGGCTGACCAAATATTTGCCAGTTATCTTTTTACAGTGTATGAAAAGGTCAGTCATTAGTGAAATCTGTGGCACAAAGACTTCAGATTATTTAATAAATTTACAAGACATAGCTCATAATGAAACAATGGTGGAAAATTGTAATAAAAAAATTAAAACTTATCAAATACCAGCACTATTCCACAGTGTCTAACATGCATAAACAAACCGATAAAAATATCCTTTTACATTTTCCTGAGGTTCAGATGGTGTACTTTACTGCCCAACATTGAGATGCACTAAATGTCAATTTGTATTTTTAACCATAGTGGACCTTTCTGTGTGGAATTGCCCAGATGTCACACGACATAAACTCTAAATTTCGAAAATACAAGATGGTGGACGGCTGCCGTCTCAAAAATTTTTTAAATCGCTGTATCTCAACGAAGCTCTGCTGTCGCAGAGAGACCGCACGATGCTTCATGTCTGTCTGTAGTTAGCTTCAGCAGTACGATACCTCGGGCGCCATCTTTTATTATTAGTTACTTCGACTTCATGTGTACAATTAAATTCTGTTCTGTTCTCTGCGGCATACCCATCGAGTGCTAAGAACGATGTTAAGCCTTGCTGTCATATAACACACACCTGACGTGTGGCGATCGTCATCGGTATTTGCTGTGATACACATTACTCCACAATCAAAACTGCTGACAACACTCACCAGTTATCAATGCCAAAGCCAGATACTGGTCAGAAATCTCGATCTTTGCCTACCACACCTGCAATCAACGCCCCTGTTAGGAGGCCCCGTCGGAATATTGCCATAATGTTTGGTATGATAAAATCTAGAATGGTGTGGCTAGCCAACTGTGGAATAAGTTTGCTGATACGTTTAGCCATTTCAAAAGAATTGCGGCGTGACATACAGATGGACAGACAGGCATCTTTGACAGAAAAGTCAATGCTATACATAGCATCGCACGGTATAAAGTGAACTGAAAACTGCACACTTCTGTAATACAATGTTTTTATTTTCATCAAATCATTTCAATATAAGCAACACCATTTACAATGGACCTCAAAAGTAAGCAATGTTAACAACCTTGCGAGAGTTCCAATCATCACTCCAATTGGGAGCAGCCGAGGGTGGAGCCTTCAATCTAGTTGCATCAATGCCAGCAGGTGGCCACTGAGCTGCAGGATCACCCCAACCACCAGCAGCAGCAGCATTAGGCTACATAAAGCCATAACATAATGCTAATATCACGCACAGATCTTACACAAACATCAGTCTTCAAGGAACAGTATGGAAAGTATACGAGACTCCTGTAGAAAATTGCATTTTTGGTCGTGTAAAATTGTGGGCCCTAGTTATAAACCATATATTCATATGACTGTTACTGGATGACCTTGTGCAGCTATTTCTTGTACCTCTGTCTGTGTTTAGGACTTATCAGTCACAGTCACTCAGCAGGCAGGCAGACAGGCTGCCAGGAGGAATCAAATTTTGACGAACAGGAGTAAACATACTCTCGTATAATACAACAACAAACTGTGCAACCCCACTGAATTCTTCTTAACTGTGAAAAGTTTCTCTCTACCTTCAAAAATGAAAATAATGCAAACATTAACAAACATACACAAAACATGGTACTTACAACAGCATCATAAACATGTCAAAAGTGAAATGTAAATTCATAATTAAAGTGTGTCCGAGAAAGGAACACAAGTGTGTGTGCCGCCGTTTATTCCAACGTATAGTACGGACTACAGAGTAACTGCACAACAAAGTGCAGATGTGCATGGCGCTTCCAGCTACAAGGGCAGTCCAGGGTATCAATGATAGTTCCTGTGACGCTGGTATGGAGAGCATGCACACGTGTCTGTTCACTTACTGTGGATTGTGGCCACAGCAATCTCCGTCAGTGAATATTAGTTTGTTATAGTGGCCGTGGCCGCACTGAAATCTCCTTGCTGACAATGGCCTATCCAGGGGTACAGTGACATGTATACATTAGGGTTACCGATCTACTTGCATGCATGAAAATAATAATGTGCCACTGTTTGTTCTTTTCATTGATTGACATTGCTTTTGAGTTTCTTACAGTTACTGTTGTAATTTAACACCACAGTTGCTCGCACAGTTTCGTATAATAACAGCATATTCTGTGCACTGTCTCGTCTATCTATGGTTGATGGGCAATATTTGCTCTACTGCCGCCAACAGCTGCAAAATCTTGGATACGCCTACCCGTACACATTCTGTTGTGCTCTTAGTACAAGCCAAGGTGTCATCTGCATAGCTATGCAATACCGTCACACATAAAAATATGACCCTTTAAACTTTTCTTGTGGCCTCATATAGGCTCATACTTTTGGCCAGTCCTTGCTTGCTATCATGCTATGAAGTAAACCAATGCCTTAACAAAACTACATATATCCAAAACAAGGTAATGCAAAGCATGACATAACCAGACCACGCCCCTTTCAGGGGAAATTTTTTTACCCTTGGGGTGGGACTAGCCATAGTCAATCCACGAGCCAAATTTAAAGAATGTAGCTTCATCCATTCCAGAAATATGATGGGGGTTTAAAATTTTAAAAGGATCACGTGACCCAGACCACGCCTCTTTCGAGGAGAAATTATTACATATGGGATGGGAATTGCCATAGTTGATCCACTTGTCAAATTTAATGAGCGAAGCTTCATCCATTCCACAAATATTTAATGGGGTGTAAAATTTAAAAAAGCAGTCACATAACTCAGACCAAACCCGTTTTGGGGGAATTTTTTCCGCTGGTGTGGGACTCGCCTTAGTCGATGCATTTGCCAAAGTTAAAAAGCATAGCTTCATCCATTACAGAAATAGTGAAGGGGTTTAAAATTTTTTAAAAGGGTCACGTGACCCAGACCATGTCCCTTTTGTTGGGAAATATGTTTACCCCTGGGTGGGAGTTGCTGTAGTCAATCCATTTAACAACTTTAAAGAGTGCAGCTTCATCCATTCCAGAAGTATTGAAGGGGTTGAAATTTTTTACATGGGTCACATGACCCAGACCATGCCCCTTTCATTGGAAATTTTTCACCCCAAGGTGAACTCTGCCATACTCGACCCATTTGCCAAATTTGAAGAGCATAGCTTCATCCATTCCAGAAACATTGAAGGAGTTTAAAATTTGCAGACAGACAGATACCACTAACAACATCAAAACATTACCTGCCATGCCTACTTCGTGGCATGGCAGGTAATAATTTACTAGTACATGAGTATACCAATACTGTATAATGGAAGTAATTTCTTGCAATGCATACAGAAATCCACTCACCACTCGCGTTAACACTATTACAACAAGAAGCTCAGCTGTCACACGACGCTTCTTATTTTGCTAAGTCACCCAAGGTCACTCAAAATAACACTGTTGAGTAGGGCGTGTGTAAGTCCCTATTAGTATTTCATTGAAACTATGTATCTCGTACCGTTTTTGAGATATTCAGTGTCAAGAAATAGCATGACCTTGAAACTGGGGGTAGGGGTTGATCAAGGTCATTGGAAAGACGATATACGACTATTTATTGGTCCGCCATTGTATATATAGCTCTATCTGGTATCGTTTTCGAGTTATTTGACGTTGAATAATATCGTGACCTTGAAATCTGGGTTAGAGGTCACTCAGTCATTCAAAATGGTACCATTCGAAAGCTTCGGTGCGGTTTCCTATTCGCCCTCCATAGTAACTATGGCTCTATCTTGCATCAGTTCCGAGATAAAGCCTGATATTAGTCAAAAATTGTGATTTTTCAATTTTCATACCCTCCTTGCATTTGAGGCCCCCGTTAGGCGGCTCCCCATCGGAATATTGCCACCATTTGGTATGGAAAAACCAGACTGGTGGGGCTACCCATCGACGGATGGACGGACAGATGGACATCTTGCCATGACACAGTCCACGCTATGCATATGCGGTAAAAATACCAGCAATCATTTACTCATCATATATTTTTGTCTTTCTGAAGCACAAATATGCATCATCAACTTCATATGTGTGTGACTATGTGCACATTGCTGCAGTGCATATAAGCTTACCAATTTGACAGACAAGGAACCCCACTGTCCAGCAGCTCCAACATCCTCTTGACTACCAGCACGACTACCTGGTCGAAATCCAGGCTGAAGTGATGGTGGAGGCACTCCAAACATACTGGCATCACCACGTTCATCTGGTCTGGGTCTGAATCCAGCTTGGCCAACAGACTGAGCAGTTGGTGGACGATTAACAGAGCGCCAGTTCTGCTGACGACCTTGGTTAATGAGGTCTTCTACTTCCGCCGATGCACCACCTGCACTGTTCCAGCCTTGTTCATCACCTGGCCAGTTTCCAGTTGACAAGTTACGACGCAGTGGCTGTTGTGCTACACCACCAAAATTTCCTCTTGTATCCTTACGATCATCTTTCCACAAGTTTTCACCTGATTCCAGATTTCCGCCCCACGCAGTTGATGGACGGTCAGCAGGAAATGCAGAAAGCAGGCCACCTGTACTAGAAGATGGCCGCTCCACTGGTGGCCTGAAAGCAGACATACCAACCACACCACCAGCAAATTCTCGTCCTACACCAGGTGGGCCTGCGCCAGCAACATTGAGACCATCAGGTGACGAAATACTCCAACTTCCACTGTCTTCCCTGCTTCTTCCAGTGCCCATCCACCCTGTGGCAGCACCTGCAGCACCACCTCTCAGCTGTTCCCACGCTCCGGTACCAATACGGCTAATTTGAGCATCTGCAGGATCGACGGTAGGCAACTTTGGTACAGATGGTATGGGTTCTCGCACTGTAGGCTCTTCATCAATAACCCACGGAACATCCTGACGTATGGGAGTTCTACCCCATGGCTCATTGCTGTTGATAGCCTTTGCAATAACCTCATCTCGGGATAAAACCTGTGGCATACTGGAGGCAGAAGAATTATCGGTCTCACTGGTTTCAGTCAAGGATGTGGTCGTTGTTGATTCGGCAGTTGTTGAGGTACTGGATGATGTGCCTACAGATGGCTGTGATGAAGCAGCACTCGATGAAGGAACACTTGTATTGCCATTCTGACTAGATGCCAGATCGGCTGATATATCACCCCACGACTTGGGTCGAATGTCCCATGGCAACTCTCCTGTGTCTCGAATGATAAGACCATTCTTTTGCCTTATGTCTATATCACCCCACTGTGCAGAGGGCTTGTTCTGTGGCTGACCCCACACTCCTGACGTTACACTGGGTTGCTGGGATTCCCATGCCATTGTTCCAATGTCTAAGTTTACATCAGAATCTGGCCTGTCCCAACCGGACTCCTTTCCAATTGACACAGAAACTGACCCCCAGCCTCCTGCAGTCACATCAGGAGATGCACTATCTCCTGTTAATACGACCATTCTATTCTGCTTTAAGCCTGTTAATTCACTGCCACCCAGTCCTCCTGGGGCTGAAGCTACTGCTGGCAAGCCATTAACAAGACCAGTCATGTTCCACACAGAGCTCGCTGTCTGTGGTGCACTGGCTGCATCATCAGATCCTGTCAGACTACTACTGTTCTCCCAAGCACTTGCTGCCATTAAGTAAACTTACATTAGACTCTAATTAATCCAAATAGGATGAACACAAATCTTGCTGTTAGTAATCCAACTACGAAATGAACTTCAGCTGTCGTCTACAGCAACTGCTACAAACATCACATAACATCACATAAAGTACATAAATGGCGATGGTGGGTATAGTTTCTGGCAGCCTGTACAGGCAGACTCACAGCCTAATTCGTCTGGCTTGCCACTTGGCGCTGTTCTACATTCATCAAATGAACCGGGTGAGCTCTTGCAATGGCTCTGCCATGATGACAGCACCATAAACATTGTCGTGCTTATTATTATTATTATTCTAAATACGTCACCACTTGTAAAGAAAATGCTAATCAAGAATACAAAATAAATTTAGATACTGAAATATTAGCATATTATCACAGTGTAATCAGTAGTGCAACTAATAATGCACGATGCTAATGCAGGGTACCATAACGCTAATTTGTGAATCAAGTTGTAGTGTTTTTCGGGTGTGCTCTAAGCCTGTAACAGTTTTCATGTGTTTTTGTCCTCTGGCAAGTAGTTATGAGTTACACTGCCAGGAATACAATACAACTGGCTACTGTACTGGCTGCTGGGACTCTATTAATTTTGGCTGCTTGCAGTATTGGGGCCGGGACGCTCTGCAGTCTGCACAACGATTTATGGATATGGTATATAGACTTGTTTTGTGGGTATCACGTACGCCGTACTACGTACCATGTACCATGTAACAGCTACAGAAATGTAATAAACTGCAAATATAAATATTAAAGAACTGCGGTTTAGACACGGGTTAACGGTGAATAACACATCTAAAACTGGAAAAATTACAAAAAGATGATATTACTCAGCAGCATGTTGACATTTAGGCAGTTTTAGATTTGTCATTTGCCGTTAACTCGTCTAAACCGCAGTTTTTTTACATTTATTCAAATATAGGTCAATTACTTCACCGATGTAGCAGACATTTGCAAAAGTTTTTATTGCCAGTTTAGTTTTGTATGACCTAATGTTTGTGTTTCAAAGAATGGATTTGTAGGATATAATGTCTGCATAACTTACAAAACATTTCAAGAGGTGCAGCATGCTATTAGTGATTTCAGTCCTAAACATTAGGCCTATCATCCTATATGTTTCCTTGCAACAAGAAGGAAAGTGTTGGCATGTACAACAAATGGATCGGAGAACAGTACAGAATAACGAGTTTGGCTAATGATGACATTTTTCTCATTCATGTAAGTAGAGCAGAAAAAGCACAAATTATTATTATTTTCATGCATGCAAGTAGATCGGTAACGGCTTGCTGAAGTTATGGGTTGCCATTAGACTGTTAAGTTAGAGCTCAGGTTGAAGTTAGGTTTAGAATTGGGGTGTCCAATTTTACACCGTTAATTATATATTGACCATGCGATTGCACAGTTTGTGCTTTTCTACTTTTCTCCTCCTACTTACATGAATGAGGAAAACGTCATCATCAGCCAAAGGTGTAAAATTGGACATCCCAATCCTAAACCTAACCTCAACCTGAGCTCTAACTCAACAGTCCAATGGCAACCCATGTCTTCGGCGGGCCGTTACCGATCTACTTGCATGCATGAAAATAATAATGTGCCACAGTTTGTGCTTTTCTACTCTACTTATATGAATGAGAAAAACGTCATCGTCAGCCAAAGTCATCAGCCAAAAAGCACAAAGTGTGGCACATTATTATTTCCATGCATGCAAGTAGATTGGTAACGGCCCACCGAAGATATGGGTTGCTATTGGACTGTTGAGTTAGAGCTCAGGTTGAGGTTAGGTTTAGGACTGGGGTGTCCAATTTTACACCGTTAATTATATATCGACCGTGTGAGTGCACGGTCAGTTTTTACCACACTCGCTCGTGCATCATTTAGGCACAGGGTCAGCTCAGGACTGTTCAACTGCTCATTTACTAATTCCCAGTCGTGTGTCGTGCCATTATTAAAAAGATATTTTTTCTTATTCTGTTTATTATTTGACGTTAATATCGAGACAGGTCAAGTTCTAAAGTAGTAACACATCTTATCTGAAAATGATGTGCTTTCGAATCGAATACTGATTTCATTAGACTACCGTAATTGTCTGTGAACATGAGAATGGGGACTCTTGGATTTCTAAAAATAGGCTATTGTTGGTCACTGGAGGCAAACCTTGAACCGACTTGCGATATTTTTTATATTTAATTGCAAATACTGACGTTTGTAATGGTATTTAAAAATGTTTGTTATTGCTTTCCTTTTTTGGTATACTGACCCAGGATGAGGAGCGCATTGAGCACAAAGCACTGGATCGAACTTCAGCTGATGTTGCTTCCGCGTGAAGGAAAGAAAAGGACCCAGACACTTGTATTCATGGTCGTAGCTGGGTTTTAGTGTCTGTGTGTCCAGATTTCTGGAGGTCTGACAAGTCCCCCAGTGGGGTCCAGGTGCAAAGGTGGGAGTCTGCGGGCAAAGAAGCAAAGTTTATACTATAGATTTATGACGCAAGAAAGGCTTTTAGCATATATGCATGATATTTTCTCTTTGTAAAGGTAAAGTATAGCGCCGCTTACATGAGTCAGACTCGAGACCAGCAGGCTTTACAACCTCGGAAGTGGCAGCTGATTGGCATGAGTCAATGGTGCTGCAGTGCATTATGTGGCCATCCATTGCCCACGCTAACGCACAATTGGACCCACGGTGCAGCTAGCAGACACACCATCGCCCTAATCAGCCACATTAGGCTTTCACTCCTCCATAAAGGGAACAGTAAAACATAGTATTAAATGCCAATTAAGGAAATTATGACCAGTCAAGTGTTTTACTTTTTCCCGTTAATTTGTTGCCTGTTTTCTCAATTCATACATTAGTTTAGGTTAAGTCTTATAACGACTGCTTCTTTAGCAGTCATAACACTTTTTGTCACCTTAATACACAGACAGAAATGCTTACATGCATCTACACCTGTGTCCATAATTAATGCATTACTACTGTATTCGCTGCAACCTTGATTTATTACTGTCTCTCAACCATTTTCCGGTTCACGAGCCCCAAATTAGGTTCCCATGTAGCACCTTAGTGTCTCTCTGCAGCCCTGGAATCTACTTCATATATGGTAAATTTTGTATTTTTGGGTCGGTTTCGGTTGGTTTCTGTTTGTTCCGGCCAGTTCCGATATAACGTGGGACAGACCTTTACTCCTGAACCACGAGGCGAGGAGCTCCCGTTTTGGATCTTAGTTAAGTTTGTTTTAACTCCCCATTGAAAGTAGGTAAAAATTTTCCGTGACACTAAGTGTAGCCTAAGTAAGCTATATTTAGTTATAAATAAGTAAATGTTATTGCCCGTTTTAATAGTAATTAAACAGCACAGTTTAAT
>Ga0209339_1000389_pt1 | contig 16092 bp, 9 predicted proteins | sample OlaalgELextract3_FD_187376 | JGI IMG/M metagenome (GOLD analysis project Ga0209339, IMG submission 187376) | Olavius algarvensis symbiont microbial communities from Tuscany, Italy - Type A ELBA extract 3 (SPAdes) (version 2) | ecosystem: Host-associated > Annelida > Digestive system >... | reverse complement strand
TTGTCTGCGTAGGCATGAGGAATCAGTTGGTGGTGCTTCACCAACTGCAGCAGGTCAGCGGTGTACAGAAGGAATAGGATTGGTCCGAGGACCGATCCCTACGGTACTCCGTACAGAACCGCTGACAGTGTAGAACAGGCCGCTGATGTGCGTACGTGTTGAAAACGGCCACATAACCAGTTCAGCACCTGCCCGCCAAAACCGTAAGACTTTTGCAGCCGCTTCAGTGCATTGCTCTATATGCCGACTGAAGATCTGGAAGCAGGTCATTGTCCTTGAGGTATTTCACAAGCTTCGAGCTAACGAGTCACTCAAGCAGCTTGGAAATGACGGACAGGTTCGAGATCGGCTGGTAGTACTCAACGTCGGCCGGATCGAGATCTGCTTTCTTCAGCAGCGGCGTAATGTAGGCGCATTTGAAACTCGACGGGACCGAGCCGTGCTCAAGCGAGCAGTTGAACAGTTGGCACAGGAATGGTAGTTCGTACTCAACAAGATGACAGGTTGTGACAGAGATACTGTTCAAAAGGGCCGTCTGTCTGTCCGTCTGTCTGTCACATGCTGGTGTTGTGTCTAAACGGTTACACATATCCTCAAAAATTTTTCAGCATCGGGTAGCCCAACCATTCTAGTTTTCCCACAGCAAACGGGATGGCAATATTCCGACGGGGACCCCCCTAACAGGGGCATTGAATGCAAGGGGGGATGAAAAAATCACGATTTTCGCTTTATCTCGCAAATGATGCAATATTGAGCCATAGTTATTATGGAAGGCGAATAGGAAACTGCACCCAAGCTTTCGAGTGGTACCGGTTTGAATGACCTTGAGTTACCTCAAACCCAGATAATGATTTCAAGGTCGCGATATCATTCAATGTCAAATAACTTAAAAACGGTACCAGATAGAGCTATATTTACAATGGTGGACCAATAGAAAGTCGTATATGGTCCATTGAACGGCGCCATTTTCAATGACCTTGAACAACCCCTAACCCAGTTTTCAAGGTCACGCTATACTTTGAACGGTTAAATATGGCCATAGTTACTATGGAAGGCGAATAGGAAACTGCACCAAATCTTTCGAATGGTACAAGTTTGAATGACGTAAATGACGTACAGTGACCTTTTCAAGGTCACGATTATTCTACATCAAATAACTTGAAAATGGTACAACATACAGCTATACTTACAGTGGCCGACCAATAGAAAGTATATATGATCTATAGAACGATGCCATTTTTAATGACCGTGAACGACCCTTACCCCCAGTTTCAAGGTCATGCCATTCTGCTAAATGTCTCGTAAACGGTACGACATACATAGTTTCAATGAAATACTAATAGGGACTTGCACACGCCCTACTCAACAGTGTCATTTCGATTGACCTTGAGTGACTTAGCAAAATATTCAATGACACGAAGCGTCGCACAGTCTCTGCGACAGCTGAGCTTTTTGTTGGCTGGACCATTCGATCTCTAGAAATGACCTATAATGTGTTGAGTGGGACGTTAAACCCTACTATACCATACCATACATACCCAGCAGCCTTCGCATAACTGCTGTGAAATGTGAAAGCGTGTGAAATTCAAAGTCTGTCGCCCACATTATTTGCTTCAAGTGCTCATGTGTCACTGAGTTGACCAGCTCGCGTCGACAGTGCGTCCAGGCACTTGACTTGGCGACTTCACACCCACAGTGGGGGAAGGAGGGTACAAATATGTTGATAGAAATGACTCATCGCTCCACCCGTTAATGAAAGGATTTTAGGACTAATGCCTGTACGCAGCTCCACGCAAATCAGTATCGGCAGAGCTGAGATACTGATCGAGACTTGATCGAGTCGAGTTCCCGGGAATTCAAATTCTCACCTGGAGAAAATTTCTTGAAAATTAACATTCATGCCTAGCAAAATTCAAACATGACTTGCTGATATATTCACTCGTTCAGATAGCTCAATAGGTTGGATTATAGCCTAAGCACTGTAGCAATGTTAACCAGTTCTGCATTCACATATACTGAGTGGTCCAAAAAGTGAATCCCCACTGAATGATGTGCCAACAAAGCTACCATAGTTTTCATTTGTTAAATTTAAGTGCCAAACAAGCACTATAATATTACACCATAAGTTGTTATTAAATCTTGAATTATTTTATGCATGATGTAACAAAAGGTAAAAAGGTAGGTGTATTTATATAGTGCACTTTATGTAGTACCTCACTCTCAAGGCGCTTAGGCATGGATCACACATGCTACCTGCAATTACACCAATGCCTGCCTTTACCTCATAAGCATTCACCAGATGGCGCCTCCCCAGACTGAGGTTGCGGACGTCTAATTGCAGCCTACTTCTCATTTATCTACCCCTAAAGGATGAAAGGTTGAGTTGGCCTTGGGTGGCTGACTTACAGCAGACGGTTTACCCACATAAATGGTCACCCATCAGCTGCAGGTTGAGCACAGGATAGGTAGAGTTAGCTGGTCAAAGACCGACGTTCTACCACTGTACCATGCAACCAACCAAGCAAGCACACAACTTGATGTCATGCATGTAGTGGTGGGACGGGTACCCGGCGACTACCCGGTTCCGGCCGGGTATTGCACTACCCGGCATTACCCGGACCCGGCCAGGTATTACGTCAAAATGTGGCCGGATCCGAGTAACCTGAGCAGTGAGCAACTCGATCTCGTAAGTGCAATGGCAACAGGAAGTGTCATCTGCGTTGCTGTTACATAACGACGAGAACCAATGAGTGACAGCTCAGCCCCAGTGAGCACGACGAGTGTTGCAAGTAGGCCTACACAGTCGTCGGTAATCGAGGGGCGTCGCTTTTGATCGCGCCTTAGTGCAGTGGCGTCGCAGGAAGCCGGCCTGAGCAAGTTGATCTCTCACAATCTTACTCACCGTGCCACCTGTAAGTGCAATGGCGACAGGAACCAATGAGAGACCGCGCTTCATTGATATTGAGTTTGACTGAAGTGGATTCGTTTGTGCATGTAGTATGCTTTCGAATTTTTGAAAAAAATTTTAATTATCGCATTTTAATATAAATGTAGGCATGACTGCCTGGTGCCGTGTATATGTTTCAGTGACTTTTACTGTCATGCGAGATGGCACTTCCTTAAACAGCGGGGGGGGGGGGGTACCACACAAAAAAACAATGTCACGCGTCATTATATGTTACATACGCGGATCCGGCAACTACCCGGATCCGGCCGGGTAGTAACGACCGGGTACCCGGATCCGGTACCCGGCGAAATTCCCTACCCATCCCACCTCTACATGCATGTAATGCAGATCAAGTGTGCACAGCTTGACGTCATGCATAAAATATTTACTTCATAGAATATTTAATGACAACTTACAGTATAATATTATAATGCTGTTTGGCACTAAAATTATTAAGGAAACAAAAATGGCTTCGTTGGCACGTTTTAATACTATTTATTGATAATTCAGTAGGGGCTTACCTTTTTGGACCATTCTGTATTCAGTATTTATATTATCAAGTATAGGTTAAAGGTCGACCACATATAACGGTGTAGCTGCAGGCGAACTGTCTAGATTTGATAATTGGTATCTCCGATATTGTACGATTTGGTCTGATTTGATAATTAGAGTTGCCAGTTATGAGCACAGGCTGTGTTTCTGTCCTTGCACCATGTGCAGTAAACACCTCAAACAGAACGTTATGACTTGTCTTTGCAAGATTATTGCATCGGTACAGTTGAACTGCAGGGGCGGGTTCAAGATGCACACTTCTAGCATAGAACTTGTTTCCTAGCCTAGCAAAAACCTATTGAACGCACTGCTAACAGTTAGGAAAAAATTCCTACCGTAGCAGAAAATTTCTGTGCTAGCTGTTTTGGCCACGCCCACTTTGGCCACACGTCTGACACACTGCTTTTTACTGCTCGCACGTCCTTTCGTTTTTTGTCTTTTTTGTTTTGTAAGGTGTCCTAGCAGTCTTTGACATTATGCCACCTTAATCAGCTTCGTTCACTAACTAACTAACTTATGGCGAAGGTGAAAGAAAAGTTTGTGTTTATTTTTTTGTATTTAAATATTTCAACATTTGTGTTATAGTATGTTCAGAATCTAACCATTTGAATAAAAAACCAACAAATTATTTTAACGGTGGCCTGTAAACATTTCGGTCACGTGACGTTCTACGCAGCAAACGAAGAAAGTGGTTCAATATGTTTACGCTAGGAAAAAAATTCTACCGTTCATACTGAACCCGCCCCAGGTTATTCACTGATGTCCTATGTGTGCATGCGTCTACAGATACATTGTGCTGATATGACTTGCTAGCAGAAGTGCAGTTTGAGAAATATTCATTGTGTGGTGAAGCATAAAATATGGGCACATTATACATGTACATGTATGCTGTTTGTGTTGACATTATAATGAACTGTTTGTGTAGCATCTGGAATGGAGCAGTTGATGCGAGGACTAGGCCAGGGTGGTCTTGGTGGGATGCAGGTACGTTTGATAGCTTTTGGTTCTAGAGTTTGTTGATACTGTGTTAATAATCTGGTGCATAATGATGGCAATGATATAATGTAGCATTGATGCCGGCATCAGTAGGTTTAGTGTGTACTGCTTACAACCATTAGTGGCCCTTATCCAGGACAACCAAGGTCACTGCCACCTTCACTGCCCTGAAATTTCTCACAAGCACCCCAACTTTCCCTTACAGGCCTTCCAGTCTACTTCTAGGGCCTAATACTAACGAGAACCCCGGAGGCATATTCGCACATGCTAACCAATTTTGGCACCAATTTGGCATCTATTTTAGCAACACTGTGCCAAACCATAAAGTGTGCCGTAGAGTCCACAGAGCTGTAAGTAGACTCAGACGTCAATCTACAGCACATCTTATTTGTGCTGAATGCAGTGTCAGTCGTGAACACTGATGACAGGAAACCCTACCGGCGCTTGTATTTACATTGCCTTAATTTTTCACTGTAATGCTGTCGCTGGCTTAACAAATGTCATTAGAGCAGTCAACTTAGCTCTTACAACCAGTCTGTATGGTATGGTAGTAGGGTTTAACGTCCCACTCGACACATTGTAGGTCATTTTAGAGACGATTCTTACTACCAGTCAATTTAGCTATCTCCATAGCCTTATCTCTGTTCAACCCCCTCGCAGTACCCGCTCCTCATCTGTTCTTATCCTTTCTCTCCCACTCGCTCATTACCTCTGACAAAGAAGGAAGTACATGTTTTTGCCTGTGTTTGTTTGTCTGTCTGTTAGCAAGATTACTCAAAAATGCGTGCATCGATTTGGATGAAATGTTGCATGTTGACAGATGTCGGGATATGGACGAACTGATTAACTTTTGAGCCCGACCCGGATCATAGTTCGGATGCCGGAACCGCATTGCTTTCTCCAATATCGTATAGGCTACGGAACTTTGCAGCCGTGCCTATGCTGCCAGCAAGCTGTGCTGCTATGCAGAATTTTACGTGTGGGAAAATCCCACATATATGTATTGGAGGCATGGCTGGTGCGCCGCTACAGCAAGTCATGGTTTTAAAATGGTTTTATTTACTGAGCCGTTGGAAGCTCTTTGTCGGTGGTAAATGCACTCTATGAAGTGCCCTTCTAGTTTAGATATGCATCACCTCGTCTTTGAAATTGGCTTCCAGATTCATTTCATCAGCCTAATTAATCCTGTCTTGATTCACCTCCTCATCCACTTGTCAACCCATCCTTGTCATTATCACCACTCTCATCATCCTTCACTCTTTCACTCCTGGCTCAAAACCTACCTTTTCAACAAATCCTTTCCACCTCAACTTTTCCTCGTACTCATTGGACTGCCTTCATGATAATGGGACTGGACCGGATTTATCATGCTCACCAGTTTATTTTTAGTTTTCATTTTACATTTTTTGTTCGTTCCGTGTGGTAGACTAAGCTGGCTATCCGTCATCGTTTTCTTGCACGTTAAATACACAGTGTCGTATATCATATCGCATAGATTGCATGCAAGTTGCAATTAAAGCATCGTCAGACGACGAAGATGTCCACATTTAAGCGATGCGAACATAGTCGCCATGTGGTAGCATGCATCACTCGTCTGGGGTTCCAGCAGATTTAAATTGGGCATATTCAAGGCAAATGGCTTTTAGCTGATTATACACTGTGTTCCAATAAAAAACATGTGACCACTTCTTCGATGATAAGTTGGACTGGAATTGTCCGTTTACAACAATTTTTGGCACACTCATTACCAAGAGTGTAGGCCATCGACAGATGATTTTATTTTCCCACCTCACCTATTTTGTGCACCTCTTTACCTTGGGAAACTGTCAAGACCTAAATATCAGTAAAAATTAAACGAAATCATGAAAATTTCACAGGAACATGCGATTCTGATTACAAATCTCTATCTGTCAAAGCAGTATGATGCACAAATGAACTGTTGAATGAATTGGCAGACAGGAGTTGGAAACTTGGAAGCATCAACAGTGTGCTGAAGAGAATCCACAAGACGGGTACAATTGTCTGGTAACCAGGCAGCAGAAGACTGCGTTCGTCGTGTAGCAGTGGAGGACCTTATGCTCAGTCAGGTGGACAAGCCAAAAGGCACCGATCAGCCCGTGAGATTTCGCGTGAAACTGCCATTCTCTGTTAAAGTGTGTACAGGATAATTCAAGGTGATCTCCAGCTCAAATGCTTCACACAACGTGCTCAGCTGTTGTCTGAAGTCAATCGCATCTCCCGTCTCACTCACTAATAAACAACCTTGTTGTCTGCAATAAATCTTGTTATTGTTCTCTTGTAAACCATAAGTTGAATAATAAGTAAGTAAAATAATATGGTGACAGTTTTGCATTTAACATCCTAGTATTGTAGTTTAAAAAATCAGCAATTTAAGGCTATTTAGTTCTCAACAATTTCCCAAGGTAAAGTAGCTACACTAAGTAGGTGAGGTGGGAAAGTAAAAAATACCTGTCAATGATTTATACTCTTAGTAATATACGTGTGCCAAAAATCTTTGTAAAAGGACACTTCTAGTTCAACTTATCATCAAAAATGTGGTCACATGTTTTTTTTGGAATACAGTGAATATTGTTATTTTTTATAAGTCATTTTTACCGCACGATGCTATGCATATGCCGTCATGCGGTGTCTGTCTGTCTGTCTGACTGTCACATTCGTGGATCATGTCAAAACGAATAAACATATCTTCCAAATTTTTTCACCATCGGGTAGCCATATTATTCTAGTTTTTCCACACCAAACGGGGTGGCGATATTCCGACGGGAACCTCCCTAATGGGGGCGTCGCATGCAGGTGGGGTATAGGCAGAAATTGCGATTCTGGTCTAATAGCTGGCTATAGAAGATTGCTGGACGTGCGAAGTGCCAAAAACATTTACCGATGACAGAAGCTGAGTATATGACACAGTCGGCCACGCACCACTGGCTATCGATCGATTGCTGGACATGCGAACTATGAAGTGACAAAAACAGTTACCGACGACCATGCAGTGTAGATCGCACAGTCGGCGACACACCAGCAAATGTTTGTGACGGCCTGCAGCATTGACGAATACGCCGAAGAGAAGAGAACAGAGAAGAATTTAATCGTACGCAGTGGTATATTTGAAGCCGAAACAACTAATAATAAAAGACTGTGCTCGACGTTTTGTATTGAAGCTATACAGACACGAAGCATCGCGCGGCCTCTTTGCGACAGCAGAGCTTCTTGTTATTGTAGAAGTTAAAGAGCTAACTCAACTACCAATTAATATATCACATAAATGATAATTTTCAGAAATATGATACCCTCTGCACAAATAACAAGAATGTTACATCAGGCATTGGATGCTGATTTCAGCTATTGAATTTGTTGCTATTTTTAATTTTTCTTACGATAATGTTACGACGTTCTATGATACGTTTTATAAATCAAGTTACAATTATTTTAAGAAAATATTACGATTTATTAACTCGTTAACTTACGATAATCTTACGACAGTACTTAGGTAAATCTTAAGATAAATCTTAAGATTCTTTGTCAGTTGGGCCCAAGAAGTACAACTCGGGTTATTATGTTTCATCTCTGTTCTGCACTGTAAAATAGAACAATGTTGTTAGTAACAACATTGTTCTATTTTACAGTGCAGAACAGAGATGAAACGTAATAACCCACGTTGTCCCCAAACCTACCTACAACGTCCTAGTTCGTGGGGGCGGGCAACGCTGGGCGTCAAGATGTAGTGAGCCATGTTCACACTACATTTATCCAGCCAGCAGATGTAGGTAGTCACCATCTAGAATATTAGACGATGGTGTTTTCCTCAAGGTTAGGTACACTAAAATCTATCCTACTAAACAACTTGCTGGACCCAAATAGTAATGAGCCCTTTTCATACCACTAAGTGGAGGATATGCTCATTACTTTTGTCCAGCAGTCTAGTAGGCTCTAGTCGCCATCTAGAATACTTAGATGATGTTTTCCTTCTTCTCTCATGAGATTCCAGAGGGCATCTTGTTTGCCGTGAGATGCGACCCGTAACGAACGATGGAGACGTCTGGTAGTTGAGTGGGGCCCTGCCTGCGGGCGGGTGTCTTCGCAACACACTACTTTGGCCCTCAACATTGTTCTCAGATTGGAGGGGGAGTAGGTCCAGCTCCTTCAACCGGCTCAGTTGGTCACAACTACAGTGGCAGGTGATGGCGTAGGGAGGGGAACTGGCGATGGGACCCCATACCTGTTCTGCTATGACAAGTCATGGTCTCACGTGACCCGGTGAACTGAACTACGCCGCTGCTAACTCCCGCTTGATACCCTTGTGGTAGTGGGATCTCGAATCCCTTACACCAGCGCATTGTTCCATGTTCTAGGATGTCGAGCACTGAAGGTGTAACTATCACTCTTTCATTGCTCGACATCTTACAGCATAGACGGATTGGGCTCTGCCCCGCTGGTGCTACCCTTTATGGGCTCCGCAGTGGGTGGGGGGTCGGCGGGACGAATATAAATAAAAACATGGATGCCGAATCTCATAGCAACCATCGCAGAACAGCCAAGAGATCAAAGGCGGATGACTCTGAGTCGGATGGGCCTTGTTCGGCGCCTGACTCTCATAGCTTCTCGAGATTCATTATCATAATGCCAACTGATCAAAAAACGATATCAGAACTGTCGCCGTTTTGGATACAAAAAGCTCTCCAGGCCAACAATGGCACCATTACATCTCTCAGGAAAACCCGAGCTGGTCATCTGTTTGTCGAAACAAACAATGCTCGCTATAGTCAGAAGCTCTTGGCCCTCACAGATCTTGCGGGAGTCCCGGTGAAGGCTGAGCCCCACCGAACTCTCAACTCCTGCGAAGGGGGTCATCAGATGCTCTGACTTAAAAGGCCTGACAAAGGACGAGATTGTTGACGGCCTGCGCTCGCAGGGAGTAACGGACTGCTTTCATATTACAGTCAGGTCAGAGAATAATAATACTGATCGTTGCAAAACAAACACATTTATCATCACATTTAACACTGATACAGCTCCGGCTCACATCAATGTTGGATACCTTTGCGTTAAGGTGGATCGATATATACCCAATCCACTCAGATGCTTCAAATGCCGCAAGTTTGGCCATAGTTCCAGATTGTGTAGAAATGAGGCAGTCTGCCATCGCTGTGGCGAAAAACATACAGAGGAGAACTGCAACAATACTGCCAAATGTATAAATTGCTCGGGGCATCATGGCGCCTCCTCAAGGGAATGCCCGGTGTGGCTCCGAGAAAAAGAAGTTCAGAGGGTGAAAGCGGAGAAGAACATCTCTTTCCCCAAGCACGACACATTGTCACCCAACAGCAGAGCACACTACTTCGTAGTGGGCCTCCCTCTGCGGCAGTAGTGTCTGCGGCTGTCTCAGTCCAGCGACCCTACCGTCACTGCAGCTGCACCGATAAAATCTATCTCAGTGGCAGTGCAGACTGACCTTACATGGCCATCTGGACAGGAGCTGCCTGTACAGATACCTCACAAGTCCATAGCCTCACAAACAGTCTCACCAAACCGCCTAATGGGTGGGGCCTCAACAGCCTCAGCCCTGCAACTGCCTGCTGCTATGGCTAGCAGCAGCGCTGCAAAAAATGATTCGCCTGGGAAGGGACTGTCCGTTCATCGTCCTTCTCCCACTGCTTCTTTCAAAAAAACTCCAGAAAACTCAGTCTAACAGCAGACAAAAATGGTAGGCCAAAGCTCAGAAGACACCAAGGTCGGACTCAAGAGCTCCCTACAAACAACCGATATTCCCCTCTGGAGACGGAGGTGGACAATGCGCTTTCAGATTCTGACAGCCAAAATCCTTTTTGATTTTTTATGCCTATGATTTTACAATGGAACATTCGTGGTCTGCAGGCCAACAGGGAAGAACTTGATCTGCTTTCCTCTAATTTATATCCCACCGTTATTTGCCTCCAAGAAACTTTTCTGAAGGAAAATAAAAACACCAATTTCAAATACTACTCTTCCTATCATAGGTATGCTTCTGAAGCAAACGGTATTGTCCATGGGGGATCTAGTGTTCTTGTTAAACCAACAACACCACACAGACAAATTAAACTTCAGACTGGCCTGCAGGCCATTGCTATTCGTGCTACTTTTGGTAAAACCATCACCATATGTTCCATTTACCTTCCCCCTACAGTGGTTTTTAATTCTACAGATCTTGAGAATCTCATTGCTCAACTCCCTCCCCCATCCTACTGTTTGGGGACTCCCCCATCCTAGTGTTTGGGGACTTTAACGCCCACATTACCTTATGGGTTGACTCTAAAACTGATCTCCGAGGAAAGATGATTGTAGATCTCTTGTTAAAACTCAACCTGTCTATACTAAACGATGGTTCATATACATATTTACACCCGGCTACTGGTTCCTTGTCTGCAATAGATCTGAGTATTGCATCCCCATCACTTTATTTAGATTTCTCGGGAGGTTGCTACTGACCTACATGGCAGTGACCACTTCCCTATTTGTATCCACTCTTGTAGTACTGCACCTCCAGTTACAAATGGCACCTGGAAGCTATCTAAAGCCAACTGGACCACCTTTTCTTCAAAAGCTTCTTCAGATCTGGGAATAAATTATTCCGATGATTTGGAAGATCCAAAGAGCATTTTACTGACATCCTTACCAATATAGGCAATAGTACTATCCCTAAAAGCAAACCGCGATCAAAAAACGTGATCCTATTTGGCTAAATGATGAATGCATGAACTCCATTCGTAGTAGAAGAAAAGCTACTCTAAAAGTATAAACATCCCCTACTCCTGCTAATATAGAAAATCACCGTATCATCCGGGCCAAAACCAGATGCACTATAAAATCTACCAAACGCAAATCCTGGCAGTCTTTTGTATATAAAATGAATAGTCGCACTTCTATAAAGAAAGTCTGGACTATTTTACGCAAAATAACTGGAAAGCCTTCTGCCAGTCCAATCCGGCATTTAAACAATGTCGAGGTCTCAGACTTCCTTGACATTGCAAATACTATAGCCCAGACTTTCTCAAACAATTCATCACCTGAAAACTACAGTAATAAATTCCAATATTTCCGTCGCCAGGCAGAAAACCAACAGCTCAACTTTAAATCCGGCAGCTATGAAAATTACACCAATCCATTGTCCTTGGATGAACTCACTGATGCTATATCCAAATCTCATGATACAGCTGTTGGCCCGGATGATGTCCACTACCAAATGCTTAAACACCTCCTTAATGATGCTCTGCTCACTCTACTTAGCATTCTTAATAACGTCTGGGCTTTGGGAAAATTCCCTACAAGCTGGTGTACTTCTACAGTTATACCAGTTCCTAAACCTGGTAAAGATACATGTGACCCTTCTAACTATCGCCCAATTGCTCTCACAAGTTGCATTTGCGCATGATCAATAGCTGTCTAGTTTGGTACTTAGAACGAAACAAGCTTATTTCTCCTATGCAATGCGGCTTCCGCAAACAACGCAGCACTACTGATCATCTGATACGGCTAGAATCTTTTGTCAGAGAAGCTTTCGCTCAGTGACAACATGCCGTCAGGGTCTTTTTTGATCTAGAGAAAGCTTATGAAAGTACATGGAAGTTTGGTATCATGAGAGATCTCCATAATGCTGGTCTGCATGGCAGACTCCCCCTCTTCATAGAAAGCTTTCTAAAAAATAGACAGTTTCATGTTCGACTAGGCTCTTCCTATTCAGACGTCTTCGATCAGGAAATGGGTTTACCTCAAGGCAGTATCCTTTCAGTCACTTTGTTCGGGTTAAAGATTAATTCAATAGTCAAGGCTATATCCCCTGGTGTCGAATGCTCTTTATATGTGGACGATTTTCTGATCTGCTACAGATCTAAGCATATCCATATTATCGAGTGTCACCTCCAACAGTGTCTCAATTAACTTGCAGACTGGGCTGACACCAATGGATTCAAGTTCTCTCCCTCTGAAACCGTATGCATACACTTCTATAAATTGCACAAAACCCACCCAGAATCCACCCTCCTACTCAATGGTACACCCGTTCCTGTGTAGAGGAAACTAAGTTCCTGGGCATTGTCTTTGACCGCAAACTGTCTTTCATCCCACACATATAAAACACTTGAAAGATAAATGCACAAAAGCTCTAAATTTGCTACAAGTCCTAGCGCACACTTCCTGGGGAGCAGACCAAGAAACACTGCTTCACTTGTATAATCTCTCATACGATCCAAACTTGATTATGGCTGCATTGTTTATGGATCTGCTCGTGGCTCTTACCTGCGGATGCTTGATCCTATTCAAAACCATGCTCATTGTTTGTGCATCCAGTTTATGAGTGGAAGCAAATGAATCTCCTGTCTATTTTAGGCGTAAAAAACTTTCACTCCAGTATTGCTTAAAATTAATTTGTAACTACAACAACCCGGCATACGCTACTGTTTTCAATTCTAAATTTCACTCTATTTGAAAAAAAACCCCACTCAATTACCTCCTCTTGCAATCCGTGTTTCAGGTGATCTGCAAGCGGTTGGTTTCAAAAAGAGTGATGTTATTACATCTTCTATACCAACCACACCGCCTTGGCTTTTAACTCGCCCTGCTGTTAACTTCACTCTACACTGCCCGGACAAAAGCAACACTCCTCCCGAAATATTCAAACATCGTTTTTATGAACTCTGTCATGAGTTCAAGAATTACTATCGCATATTTACTGATGGCTCTAAAGAAGGTAGCAGAGTTGCTGCTGCTGTGGTCCATCAAGACAATACTAAGTGTGTTCGATTACCTGATTCAACAAGCATCTTCAGAGCTGAATTATATGCCCTTCTGCTTGCGATAGGTGTGGTTTGATGCTCAAAAGAAAAGAATTTTGTAATCTTTTCTGATTCCATGTCAAGTCTGCAATCTATCTACGGCTTTAAGCTTGACTCAGATCTCGTCCAAAATTTTCTGAAGGACTACGCTATCCTAGCAAAAAATGGCAAAAACATTATTCTTTGTTGGATCCCAAGTCATGTGGGAATACTCGGTAATGAAAAAGCAGATGTAGCTGCAAAGTCGGCACTCTTCTTACCTGTCACTCGTATGAAGCTCCCTGCCACAGACATGTATCCACGTATAAATAAACTGATATTTGACGATGGCAGGAAGTATGGAATTGCTGCGCTGGAAACAAACTACATGCTATTAGACCTACTGTAGGTGACTACAAACAGTAAACATGTTTATCGTGCCGTGATTCAGTATTGCTAAATAGATTGCATATTGGTTGTACTCATTTAACGCATTCTTTCCTACTCTCAGGTGATGATTTAGCTGAATGTGGTACTTGTCAGTGCCCACTAACAGTGAAGCACATTCTGGTCGAGTGTGTTGATCTTAATAAAGATGTACGAAATAAACACTTTGTTGCTTTTTCCATTAAAGATTTATTTGATAATATTGAAGCATATAAAATCGTTGTGATTTTATTAAAGAAACTTGTATTTATAAGCAACTTTAATGTTTTTATATTAATGTTTGTTATTTGTTTTTTTATTCTATCTTAATAGCCTTGATCTTACATTCATAGGTTTTGCTACCGTATAAGTTATTTTGATATCCTATCTATCATATAAACCTTGAATGGCACTAAATAGCCTTTTTGTGCTGATGTGCCGTTAAGAAACTACACACTCACTCACTCTGCACACGTTCCATTTCACTCAAGTAGATAAGACTGTCTCCACAGCCTGAAAAAGTGGCATATGGCGCTAATGACCTGCACCATGTGATTTGGCGTTGTGTCTGTTCTACGATATAATCAGTTACAAGTAAGCTATGTATAACTTTTGTGCGGCGTTTATTCCCACCAACTGGCCTTCCTGCAGGTAGTTGTGAGATCATACGACTGACTCCTGTTCGTCACTGAGTTGTGGACGTATAAGCTGCATGCAGATTTTTCTCTCCACATGAGTCGTGACTGAGTGATGACTGATGAGTAGCATATGTCAGTATTAATTAGTTACCCCTAGGCAGACCTTAGGAGCACATTGACGTTATGGCATTGAATGTGCTGCAAAATTAATATCAGCCTTTTTGATTTTTGCTGTTTTAGTTCTGCGAGTTAATGACTGTCGTCCGTACACACCTTTTTAAACTGTTAAGTTTTTTATATTAATAGTAGTAAACATTGACGAATCAATGTTGGCGGGACTATCGTGACATTTTATCCCGCTACCACGGGATTACCGCATCTTACGCTCCTGTTTTTGCTGTTACCGCTGTTACTGTTTGGATCCCAATCCCGCAGGAGTCCTGCGGGATTTTACCGCTCCCGCTCCCGTGCAACACTCTACTCTTAGGTCTACCCTTGGTTAATCACTGGTCAATACTCACTTATGCTTATCACACTATGACTATGACGCAGTGTGCTTATCACTGTATGACCATTAGCAGGCCAGCAGCAGCCACACAGATATGAGAGAGTAAGCCCAGTTGTGCTGTTATGATATGTTAAATACTATTTTCAATTGCAAACGATATGATAAATAAAAAGTATTGCGATAACGATGCGATGCAATAATTCTTAGAGAACGACTGACTCAGTGTTTTAGACCGATGTTGTATGTGCCGATGTTAGCGTGGAAGAATCGTTCAATAACGATGTTTATAGTGCCGGACCGTCACTGTGGTTGAGAGAGTAGTATACAGGGTGTTTCACAAATGTAGCCCCCTAAAACTTTATGGAATATTTCTACTTACTACTAAAAACTTCTTTTTTAAGTGAAGTTTCGCATATTTGTTGACAAGTCATATCCACAATACCTTTACCAATTTTTGTAGATTTATCTTAATATTTCATCAAATGGCATTAATTTTTCCACGAGTACCCACATTTTTACCCTGTCAAGTTTTGAGTAGGCCTGTTCACCCAGAAAATGAAAATGCAGCTTTTCGGAAATAACATCATTTTTTCGTCATCGCGCGATCTCTCAGTGTCCGATAATTCTGCTTCTCGTATGCATTTCTTGAGCCATAACTGGTCAGCTACGAAATAGCGTCTTCATCCACAGAGTGTAGCCGAGATAAGCCACCATTCAGTTTTGTCAGGGGACAGGATTCGACAATGTGAGACATCGTCTGGATTTCGCCACAAGGACACAGATCAGTGTCTGTAAGTTGCCATTTTCTTCTGCAGGCACCACAGTGTCCCTGTTCCGTGCGAAAACGGTTCAGCAGAGACCACTGTTGCCGAGGGAGGTTGAAACCCGGTTGTCGGATTGTGGGGTCACACACTAGGTGAGAATTGACCACCTGAGCCAACTTCCAGTTATGCCTCCATCGACTTTTGATGTCAACTGTTTGCAAATCTAGCCACAACGGCTTCCTGGATGTCAGTCGTAGCAATGGTGGGCTAAAGATATCAGGCTGGATTGGCCAACTGTCATGTTTGATGATTTTTCTCCACCAGCTTGTCAGTGGCAGCCTTCCTTCGTAGGGCTGGCGGTTCAATGTTGGAGAGCACTGGAAGCCATGGGAGTGGTGTAGAACGGAGGGTACCAGAGATGAGGCGCATGGTAGAGTTCAATTGCACATTGATGTGA
>Ga0209339_1000388_pt1 | contig 16108 bp, 10 predicted proteins | sample OlaalgELextract3_FD_187376 | JGI IMG/M metagenome (GOLD analysis project Ga0209339, IMG submission 187376) | Olavius algarvensis symbiont microbial communities from Tuscany, Italy - Type A ELBA extract 3 (SPAdes) (version 2) | ecosystem: Host-associated > Annelida > Digestive system >... | reverse complement strand
GTGATAATATTATTTTGCGCACTTTAGCTGGTTTGCCTAGAGTTCGTTTTGAAATGCTAGGTATTGCAGCTAAATATGATATAGATGACTTACGTTACTCAACTGAAACTGTCAAGAATGCCGCGTGGCTTAGTTTTGTAAATAATATTAGATTTTAGCTACGTACGTGATAGTCTTTTATTGCTTTTATGTTGTGATTGATGTGTTTTGTGTTATTGTGCTGCATTAGTTGCGTATTCAATAAATATTAATCGTTTTGCATTTTATACGTGGTTGTTCTCGCCGCCAAGTTCGAGAGTTCGTATCGATAAATATGTAGATGTTTATGCCACCGCCATGCCAGACTGGCAGGCAGTGGAATTATGTTCTCAACTTCTCAGCCTGTCTGTTTGTTCTTTTGTCCGTCTGTTCGCAAATTTGTGTATAGATCATACGCGACTTACTATTAGTGGAGTTATTTTGACGTTGAATATTATCGTGACCTTGAAATGTGCGTTAGAGGTCACTCAAGATCATTCAAGCTTGGATACGATTTCGTATAGTTATTGGTCGAAAATCGCGAAATTTTTATACCTTACCTCTATTTAGTGCCCCCGAAGGGGGTCACCCCGTCGGAATGTCGCGACAATGTTTGATACTCATATAGAACGATTGGGCTACCGTGTAGTAAAGAAATTATGACAATATGTTAAGCCGTTTTCATAGAATACCGGAACGTGACGGACAGACAGACGGACGGACAGACGAACAGAACGCCAGTAGTGCTCTAGCATAGCAGTGGGCGACAAAAATGAGGCAACTTTGATCGAGAACCTCGGTCGATTTGTACGACTTTTGGCACACATCAACAGCGTGTTTTTTTCCGAACACATTGTCATATCTGTCAACTTTATTTTCATCAACTGCGCACAACAAAGTGTTACCAGATGACTAATGAAAACCACTTAAACACATCACTTATTAGAATTCAATAAATTATAGCAACAAATCAATCAGAATAACGTCGTTGAAGCAAAATTTAACTAAAACATAAATAAAGAAGGAGGTCTATTTTACAACAGAAATCGCGCAAATTCATTTAGGTATTTTATTAGATGTGAGCATTAAAAAGTGCATGGCCTCATTTATTGGTACACTCTGTACATCTACTAACAAGCAAAAGTCCACTGTGTTGTACACTGATAGTGGAAGTATAAGTCTATTAATAAACTTTTGTTGGCAAGTTTAATTCTTCAAAAATGAGGTAGAATTAGATACTGTACAACAGTTCCACAACAACTCAATATGTCAGTTAATCAACTCGTTGACTGGTGACAATTCGTTTAAATAAAAAAAATGTTTATAGTTAAAATAACAAAACTAAACGACTACTTTAAAACAGAAATTCCGTTTCCGCTGCTAAATTTGATAGAATAAGCACCAGAAATTACATCTATTACTTAATTTATACGTCTCCTAAGAGCACTGTTGTTTTAAATTGAACGGGTGCCTGTTTCTTCAAACAGTGCAAAATGTAGCATATATATTTAAAATTTAAATATAATGAACTTTGTACCAAGCAGCGGCAGCTTAAGTTCTGTTTTCATTCAGTGTCACTCAGTCAACAGCAACATGCACCGCAATCACAATGTATGCACTAATCACACAGACTGTACATGTAACTACAGAGGACTGAGACAGTGTAAACCTCTGCCAAGGTTGAACGATTGTTTCTTGTCGCTAAAAATTTAAATTCATGATTCATCCATAACTTTCTAAGTAATTCTGCTGACAAGAAAGACTAACACAGACAAGTCAACCAACCAACAAGCAAAGTCCTTCCCGAGTCACAGAGGCCCGCCGGGGGGGGGGGGGGGGGGCTGATCTCCGTTTCATTTGCGTATTCTGATTGATTTTATTGTTTTTATTTTAATTTTTTCTTCTGTATTAGTGTTTATTTTCCATTTTGTACTGCTGTGTTTTTTGTTTTTATGCTGCCATCTGGTGTAATAAAGAATGAGTAGTCCTCAGCCAGAAACCAGCTCACACTGCAAGACCACGGATACGGGCTAGTGTATCGCGCGGTGTACCTCTTTACTGCCCAGCATTCGCTGGTACTCACCGCGCCTACCCACGGAGGGATGGCCAGGCTGAGTTGACCTGGGTGGCTGGTTATACACCGAGATGGTTTACCTCCCGCTGAGGGTTACCGATCCCAATACTAACCGGCCCCAGCGTTGAGCAAGAAAGATGATCGAGACCAACGCGTTACCCTTAAGCCAAACCACCATGCAACTCACAGACTGAGACAAGAACGTAACCTTGGCGGGGGTAACAGTAACATAAACCACGCATGAATCATCACAGCCATGAGCTGTACTGACTGCCAATGAGATGAAAACCAAGTCTTTTAACAGCTCAATTAAATGTCATTCTATTTGGTGTATTTACATGTGAAATCCAAGCTAGATTAGTCTCACAGAAAAGCAGCTAAATGACGTAGAGTTTCTTTACGATGTGAACACTGTCATCAAACGATGCATTTTGGTACTATGCAAAGTCGACAGAAACGGAAAGTTGTGTTCGGTTAAAAACATTAAACAATTTACGAGTACGCAGCGTAGGGCGTTATGTAGGACGGCAGGTGCGCTGGGTGATGGTGCGAGATGGCCGTCGGACTCGGTAGAGTCTGGTAGAGATTCGCCGCCTGACCGCAGGCGCTCGCTGCTGCCGCCGCTTGCGACCAGTAGCTCGGCGATGACGCGAAGAACGGTGGTGGTGGTGGTGGCGGAGGGGGAGGAGGCGGTGGAGAAGACGGGGACATCGGGTGGGCTTTCATCGACATGAGGGACCCAGCGGCGCTCGAGTGATGGTGATGATGGTAGCGATGGTACGCCGGCATCAGCAGCGTGTCGGCGGCGTACTTGTAGCCGACGGCGGCCACCGTCGACGGATCAGTCGGCTGCATCGACTGCGCCAGTCCGGCGAAGTCGAACTTGTACGCGTACCGCTTGCCGTGTACTTTCGTCATGATGTTCTTGTCGTAGTAGTAACGCAGAGCGCGGCTCATCTTGTCGTAATTCATGTTCGGCTTGCTCTTGCGTTCACCCCAGCGTCGAGCAACCTCGTCTGGATCAGTCATCTTGAACTCACCCGACGTGCCTTCCCACGTGATACACGACGCGTTGCTGTAGTCCGACAACAATTCCAGGAGAAACTGCCACAGCTGGATCTGACCGCTGCCTGTCAAAGTAACAATGCTGGAAATTGTATTAATCGATTAAACAGGTCACATGTTATTTCGACTTCCAACTAACTACTTATTAAGTGATACTGTCATTTAACTGGTATAACTCTTGCAGGCATTCACTGTAATTCAAAACTGCTGGATGCAGCTGTAATTGGTCGTATTTTTCTGTTCATTAAAGTTAGGCCTACTGCTCGTAAAATTTCCCAGTAATTGACGACAATACGTAGTTGCAGAAAAGTAGTCTGCCTGTGTACTAAGTCAACTACTGCTGTAAAAGTAGTCTGTAACTACCAGTTTACTACTTTAGAGTTAATACGTCGTACTAACTATAACATAAACGTTTCGCCATATACTAAATGCAGTGGCAATTTTTTTGAAGTGAGACTAATACATATTTTTACGTCCTCAAATGAGGTAATGAAGCTGCCTCAGTTTGTCCGTTAGCAACTTAGCAGGAGTACTCAAAAAGTTTGTGTATTTTCTGGGAAGCGTTCAGTCTTGAAACAAGGAACAATCGACTACATTTTAACGGTAACTGAATACTGACCCGGGTCTATAGAAACTATACGTTTTATACTATACTATACGAACTGAGCTCTTTGGAGTGATGTTTACTATACTGCGGTCAGTTGTGCGGAAGGTAAAATTTTCCCCTAGCCCCCTGGTTTACGTTACGTAAAATTTAACAAACTATATTTTGGGCCTATTCGTCAACTTTATGTCGCTCACATTTGCAAAATAAAGCATCCACCTATATGAAGAAAATTTTGGACAGAAAATTTTCGCTATCCGATCAAAAGTGTACAGGAGGAGTTAGGTTTGGCGCGGGAGCACCCACCAACCAATACTCGCTGTTGCTTTACGTTACTCGAACAGTCGACAAACGGCGTCAACGGAAACACAGGACAGGCAATAAGGGTGCTCGCAGTAATCCGGTTAGTGAAAATGCTAGCACACTTGACAGTTGACAACACTGATCAATCGAGCGGCCATACTCCTTGTTAAAGTCCTTCAAGTTATCAACTTTAAGTAATGTAAGTAAACTGAGACAGTCGTCGCGCAAAAAATACTGTGAAGTATAGCACGCGCGTCCATTAGTTGTAATAATGAGCTTTTAAGTTTTTTGTCAGCTATTATCGGCCTGCTTATTTGTCAGAATGATGCGTTGATGACAGGCGACGGCAAACAAAACGTCCATTACGTCAGCGACGCGACACTGCGAGCACCTGCTGATGATGCTCGTCGTTGGCCTGACAACCGCCTCTGCATCTTTGCGTTGAACGCTCAGACTGAAACGTGAGCCCGGTGTGGCGCGGTGCCGCGCAACATGTCCGGGCAAAAACGACGTGGAGGGAGGACGACGGAACCAGTCGAGTGACGTCCAAAAAGGCGTCCCCGGCCGTCTTCAGTTTCAGCCCGCCAGTAAAATTACACGTATAGCCGCCGTCGCCGTCGACATCATCGGCGCCCGCCACACCGCGCCGACGACACTCGGATTCGCCTAATGCATGTACTCGGAAACGTGCCTCGTCGTCGTTGCAGGCCTCCTGCCGACCGTCCACATATGTCAGCAAGCGACGCAAGTCCTGGTCCTGGAAGTCGCCACGTGAAGCCACGCCATACTGCTTTCCGCCTTACGTTACGTGTCGGACGCGTCCGCGATTATCGCTCATCCGACTACCACTCCGGCAGCAGTCGGCGTACGTACGGACTGCAAGTCATGCAGCTTCCATTTGGCGCTAACAGCGCGAACCCACTGCGCGCACCTGCAGCAGTTTGCTATCTAGTTACTTACGACATTGACAGCTCACCGCCGGTGGTCTGTCCGACGCCACAACGTCTTTTGAGCTGACTTAACATAAATGGAAGTAAAATAATTATAATGATATAATTTTATACCTAATACAGTAATAATAATTGTTCATTTGATGTTATTTACCTCCGACAAAGGAGGAGGTAAATGCGTTTGCCCGCGTTCATTTGTCTGTCTGTTTGTCTATCTGTGACTGAGCGAGATTACTCAAAAAAACGCGTGCATGGATTTGGATGAAATGTTGGGTGTCGACAGATGTCGGGACATGGACGAACCTCCATGATTAACTTTTGAGCCCTATCCGAGTATCCTGCACGAGTTAATAGTAGTATACTGTATTTGTTAGTACTATAGTATACTAGTAGTAGTTACAACAAAAAATTACAATGATGACGCCGCTGATGATCGCAGTGAGTGAGTTGAATATATTTTATTAGATGGCGCCGCTCGCTGCACGCTATATTTTAGTGGCCGTTCTGAATTTTTTCTTTTGACGTCTTTGCGGCGTTATTCGTTAATTGTGGTACCCCATGAAAATCGATCCTCAAAAATGTGGGGCCCAAAACGTCCATTTTTGAGCGAAAATTCAGATTCCGCCGTCTTCGGACGGCTGCTGCGCAGAAATCAGGAGGAATTCTGGGAAAACTAAAACAACTGATATAACCACAATATCTAGGTTACATCCACGTTTGGTGAAATTCGGTTCGGGGGCATTTGAGTTATAGGGGCTCATAAGTTGTGCATTTTGGCTAACGGCCCAAGCGCTTCATTGGACCGGCAATATCTCGAAAACGCGGCAAAACGTACAGAATTACCAGTCGCAGTTTGCAGAAAGCTGAAAGTATGGCCTTTCCGAATTCCGATAGTGTAGCCCTTTGTGGATTATTGCCTCCGTTTCCTAAATTTAACCATTTGTTGCTTTTTAATTTCTAATGCGCCTACAGCGCCGTGTTATATACAAAGCCATAGAATGTAATGGAGTGGCTTTAATATCTAGTGGTGAATACAATAAAGCTATATTACGCTTATGCGGTTTTATTGTTGGCAGACCCATTATAAACTTGTATATATTACCAGTTTCATATATTTTAATATATCATCTCCATATGTTAAAACTGCTATTCTGTTTCAGCTCAAGCACCACTGTTTAACGCGTATGTGCAGCGTGTCGGTGCAGTTTGCGGTCATCGGCAGTCACCGTTGACAGGATACGTCGTAAAGCAACGACTGCAGCATGTGAACTGCACTCGTCCTTTTTATACTTATACCACGCGTTTTTTCGAGTAACGCTGACCTCCCATGACCGCGTATAGCCTACTTCAGAAAAAGAACTCATTAACAAGCCCGATAATTACTACTGTCAACTGGTGCAGATGCCGCGTGAGAAAAGATAACTTCAGCAGCAGCAGCAGCAACGATAGAGCGTGACGGCAGCTTACCTTGCGGTCGCCACGGCGTCGATGTATGGGAACCGCTGAAGCAGGACTTTCGCACAGCGGCCGCTGCTGCCACGGCGGCCGCCGTCGCCGTCTGGTGCGAACCTGTAGAGTCCCTCTCATCGTCGAGGCCGCTAGCCGAGATAGCGCCGCCACCGCCAGGGCCGCCGCCGACTGGCATGTGAAGAGACCGGTGACCAGACGGCGAGTAACCTGCACGCAACGAATTCAACTCGTACACAAAGCGACAAAACCAGCCGCGCACGAAATGAACGCTGGTGGATCGCTTCTAAACGATCACGGCATTGATCTACCGTCACCGGGAAGGCACGCGCGCGCGCTGCTTGACCCGTACAGTGCTATTATGCGACCGTCTTTCATCCGGAATCGATACACAATAACAATGAGCGTGTGGTGTGCGATGCACGCGTGCTGCATGCCCTCCTGTACAAACTAACACGCCGGCCGGGCCTAGCGAAGGGCGGTGAAAAGACAACGGTGAGGAGAGACAGGCAGAGGCAGGGTTAATTTTAGCACGCGTAGTACGCGTAAAAAATGAAAACGGTCGGAAATTTATGCGTAAAAAATAATGGCGACGGGTAGGCTTACGCATTTTAAATGGCAACACAAGGGTATCATTAGGCATTCTACATTACTACATATGCGTAGTAAATTAGTAGTTTTGGGTGAATGATGGTTTCTTTTCGCAAAAATGGCTAACAATGGACGCATTATGCCACGCTAAATTCGCCAATCATCATTGTTGGTTCGATGCGTTAGCGTTAATAATGCAGATAGCGGTGGATCAATGATCAATCTCCTTAGGTCGCTTAGGTGTTTGAGTGAATGTCGAACATCGTATGCTATAAAAACCACTTGGTTTCATCATCATTATCATCAATTTATTGGCTCAAAAACACGATAAAGTAACATGTGCAACATAGCAAATCGAGCGGGACAGCAAGGACACTGATGCTACTAATAGCTGCCCTAGAAAAGTACAAATAAAACTAATCCGTAACACACTTCAGAAATAAAGAAAAGTCTATAGAGGTATACAATGGAACGTTTGAAAGCATTCAGCGTATATACTATAGTATGATTGATTACACGTTCAAGAATAGCTACCCCTTTTTATATGATCAAGGGATAGCTGACCGTAGCTCTACCATTTTTACAATGGCAAAGGGTAGCACTACACCTTTTTTCAGAGGCCTAAAATAAACCCTGGGCAGAGGCTTTGCGTGTTTTCATGGCAGTAGATCTACATGGCGGTGTAGCTTTGCTAACACGTCTCTATAACAGAATTTCATTGGTCGGTTTTGTACATTTTTACCGAGCGATGCTATGCACAGCGCGGACTATGCAGTCGCAAGATGTCTGTCTGTCCGTCCGTGTGTCTGTTATGCCGGTAGGCCTATTATGTCGAAACAGCATAACCTCAAACTTTTTCACCATGGACAGCTACTAGCTACACCATTCTAGTTTTTAAACACCAAACATTACGCGGCGGGGACCACGGGGGCATCGAATGAAGAGGGTATGAAAAATCTCGATTTCGACCAATATCTCGCTATATCTCGGAAATGATACAAGTTACTATACAAAATACGAATAAGAAACCGTACTCAAGCCTTCGAAAGGTACTATTTTCAACGACCTTGAGTTACCTCTAACGCAGATTTCAAGGTAATGCTATTGCTTAATGCTGAATATCTCAGAAATGGTACGAGATGTAGAGATACAATGAAATACTATGGACTTACATTTGTGTCATTTCGAATGACTTGAGTGGCTTAGCGAAATATTCAATGATATGAAGCATCGCACGGTCTCTCTGAGCTTCTTGTAATTATTACTTAGGTCAGCAAAAATAACTGCAGTTAAACGAAATGGATCACAGAATCATCAGCGTAGTGTTGTGACTGTCGCAAAAACTTAGAGCTATTTCAACGGTGTGATTATTAGTAACCAGTACAAGTCGATTACCTTTGCTGGGTATTGTGTGCGGCGAGGCCCACGACGCTTTTCTTACGCTGCTGTACGGATCTGAAATGTATAAATAAACGGCGGAATATAGATGCAGATGATAGAATGCATCAAAAATTCTCATTATCTTTTATTTCAAAATAACACCATTATCACCTACTAAAATATGCTATTTACCGATTATAACCGTTTCAATAATAATTTGACTATATATACAACTGTTTTAAATTGTTTTATTGGCGAACGCGAATGCCAGTTTATAAATACCTGACGTGGGAGAGAACATCATTCGCGGAAGTTGGAATGAGCATGGAGTTCGGTAGAAATCGCTCGGAGACGCTTTGGCGGCCACCGCCGCTACGGCAGCTGCCGACGTCAAGCCCTTCATTGAACGCCAGTCCATCAGTTCCATCGCCGCGCAGGTCAAGAGGCAACGCGGAAGAGGCAATTGAGGCAGATCACGAGACAATCGCCGGTCGACGGAAGACCTTTCTGCGCGTTAAGTTGTTGATCAATCGCACAGTGATCACGCCGGATGCGCTGTCACGTCTGTCTTCGTCTCGTTGCTGCACAACGCGCGCAAAACTCCGGTAATTGCGACCGGCGGCGGAACTTCCAGGATGTCGTTGCCGGATTCGGCTCCGGATTCTCTTCCCTTTCCGCGACCGGTTGCGTGACGACGGATGCTCGTAGATCGCTTAAATATGCTCGCGTCGACATCAGCGGCCCGCGGAGCCCCATTCGCGGGGTTGGCGCTGCCGCCGGTGCCGTGGCCCCAACGCTTCCGACGATCTGCCTGGGCGGAGTCAGCGACGCTCAGCCCCGCCTATCTTCCGCGCACCTGCAGCAGCATCCGTCGGCATCATATCGCCGCCGGCTTCAGTTCAGTGGTATTTCTGGACGCACACATTGTGACACGGACTGGTTAGGAAAGCATGAAATGTCAAACGGACGCAGATTTCATTGTTCCAGCGAACATCAAAACAGTCATATATGACAAAGTTTTTAGTAGTTATGTCTAATCTAAATATTAGGCCTACATTTAACGAACGGTTTATTGAAGTGCCATTTAATTCTCTTATCGAACTACGTCGATACTTTATGTGGCTATACACAGTGTACACACTCTAACAACTTTATCTTTACTATATAAAAAAATCTTTTGGCTGCACAACAACAACTAAAGTATAATCGCTCAATAAATTTTAAGATTTGGGAGTGGCTTCCATACGATAATCTAACAGTATCGTATTAGGCCACTCTGAAAAATTAAAAATCTCCATATTTATTGCATACGATGCATTTACCTGCAGTCAAAAACTGACGGGTAGCCAGCTTAGTCTACCTAACGAAATAAAATAAAAAATTAACAAAAAATAGACTAAAACTGATGAGCATAAAAAGTCCGGTCTATGAATATTATCATGGGACCACTATGTGCCAAGAAAAGAAGAAAAGATTGCTGAAATATGTTCAGTTGATAAAAAAAATCTGTAGAAAAAAATATAAAGAAAGGGGCAGAATTTACATAGAAAAAACGTGAAGCAAAGAGTACGAAGAGAATATCTGAGTGTAGACAGTTAAACAGTAGTTAATTTAATACTTAAAACAGTTAAACATACATCGTCGAAGATGTGGTCACATGTTTTTGGAACACGGTGTACTTTTTATAGTTATCACATAAACACGTGAGATTATACCATACTGAAATGACATCTATCGGAAGATATCTAAGGTCGGTTGGTATTTTCTATGAATACCTTGAAACATCGCTGCAACAACGTAATCAAAGATGTAACAATAGGTATGCTGTAACTGCATCCTTTGTCGCGAGCATCGCGCGACCCTTGAACTGTCGATCGGAGTCACGTGATGGTCGATCTAATCTCCATCATATCTCACGTGCGATCCAGTATCGACTTTTTCTCCTCTTCGCCACCATTAGCTTCTTTTCACACTCTGTATTTTCACCCGAACGAGGTTTTTCGTTGGCAGTTAAGCCGAGGTTGCGCGTGTGGCACGCGTCACTGTCTAGTGTCCGAATGCGCTGTGGGTGGTCGTATCGAGCCGCGCTCACCAACACGTGCCCGCAATCAATTTCGTGTGACGGCCCTCGATGCGTGTCGTCGGTCACTGTGGGAACTGGTGAAGTCTCACTTCGCACGATTCCTGGCAGCGCGTACACGGCAGAGCAGCAGCGACAAGCACGATCGTTGAGGTCACCATTCGACTATAATTTGCTGACAGCTCATTGTTGTGGGTGCAGTGCCCGTTACGTGCGAGTGGATGCAATGAGAGCAACAGCTATTTTAACAACGTAATCCTTCTCATTAAAATGAAACTCTCACGGTGTATGTGGATCATATAATTTGACGAATATAATTTAATATTTTATTTGTGTAATTAAAAAATAGACATCTTTATTTCACCACTAATAGTATCAAACACAATAGATTGGAAAATTAGCTAACACACACGATTATTCCACGACAAAAGTAATGATTAGATTCATTATATTCATCCAAAAACTTCCTATTACGTTACGTCCAAAACAACGCAGTATAGCTTAGCGTCTTTTAATGTGTCCTGTTGTTTTAGGATCGGTCTGATAACATTTGTCGTTTGTGGAACGAAATGTCGTCTCGTTAACAAAAAAGTACTAAATATATTCGCAAACGACGGACGGTTTTGTAATAATATTAGTGCAAGTGGGTGGTTATTGATTCAAGTAGTCACACTATTCACCTGTACAATTCCACATAGGCCATAACAGTAATTTTAAGTTTTCCGATACACGTGCTGAGTCAGCCTGAGTGGTTCATCATTGTATGTACTGTACGTTCTTTCTTTTTCCTTTCTTTTATAAAATTATGAACATGTTACACGTTTGGCCATCTTGATAATACGATAAACGATGACGTTGCAGTCTGTTGTACGTGCTTAGGTTATATATAATGCGCTGTCAGAAAACCATGTCCCTACGAGCGATATTTTCTGCATTCCAAATTAAAATTCTGGCCACAGATCGCGAATCTCGATGCGTAATGACGCCACTGCGTGTTTAGGCTGACACGCTGCCGGCGGCAGTGACTAATAATGTCAGCATCATCAGCATCATTACTGGACATTGACCTTTGACCCACGACACACGTCATACGGTTGTGCGACACACGTTAAAACAGTCACTGTCAGTGACGCCGGTCAAATCTCGAGCACCGTACAAAAGCACAGCGCGCCATGCATCACGGGATGCCTGTCACGTTCCGCAATAGCGGGCTGTTGTGCGCATGCGCAGACGCGTCCGTTCCGGTCGACTGAACGCGCATAATCGCTGCCGGTAAAGTCGTATGTTTTGCCGCGCTCGACTGGCGACCGCTCGAAGCGTGACGACAGCCACGACGTCTGGCGAATTATCCACGAAGCGTACACGCGGCAGGCAATGAACACGTCGCACTAACACATGCACGTATACAATTTTTCGACATTTGACAATTTGTATACAATATATACACCGTGCTTCAGAAAAAATAAACAACCCCTTTTGTTTTCTAGCATAAGTCCTAGAATAATTAATTAATTTTAATGAAAATTTCAGACAACAGAGGAAAATGTTGATTCTAAACATCTAAAATACTTTGTCTTCTAATTAAATATTCTTTGCTAGCAGCAGTCCAAACAGCAAAAATGCCGTTACAACGGGATTTACAACTTAAGATTAACATTATACTGTTGCCAATGAGTAAAAACTGTAGCAATACGATTACTTAAGATGCTTTTTTATCGCGCGCCAGTGTGCTGACGCGCGATATTGATATAGCAAAAATTATGTCCGTCTGTCTCTCCGTCCGTTTCGCTATTTAATGGAAACGGCTTAACAAGTTGTCATACTTTCTTGACCACACGATAGCCCAATCATTCTAGTTTTATGAATATCAAACATCTTCGCGAAATTTCGACGGGGTCACCCCTTTCGTGGGCGCTAAATGCTGGTGGGGTATGAAAAATTCGTGATTTTCGACCAATATCTCGCTATATTTCAGAAATGATACAAGATAACGGCCAGATAGAAGTCAAATAGGAAACTGCACCCAAGCTTTCGAATGGTACCAGTTTCAATGACCTTGAGTGACTTCTAACCCAGATTTCAAGGTTACGAAGTTATAGCCCTCTACGCATATTTCACTAAATCACTCAAGTGCAGGGCATTCGAAACGACACCATTGAGTATGGCGTATAAAGTCCCTATCAGTATTCTATTGAAACTGTGCATCTCGTATAGGGGCCCTACCGTTTCTGAGCTGTTCAACGTCGAATAATGGCATGACCTTGAAATCTGGGTTAAGGGTTACTCGAGGTAATTTTTTATACCCCACCTGCATTCAACGCCGCCATTAGGGGGATCTCGGTCGGAATATTGCCATTATGTTTGTTGCTGCAAAAACTAGATTGATGTGGCTACCCGACTGTGAAGAAAGTTTGATGATATATTAAGTACCGTTTCGACAGAATACAAGCGTGTGACCGACAGACAGATGGACAGACGGACTGAAAGGCATATTGCGACATGCAACATAGTCCGTGCTACACATATGCATGGCATCGGATTTTTACAATTGTGTGGGCATTGGTCGACCACAACCCGAATATGAGTCAATGATGCTGTCATTTTTACCGCGCGATGCTATGTGCATAGCGCGAACTATGGTGTTGCAAGATGCCTGTCCGTCCGTCTGTCTCTCTGTCTGTGTCTGTCTGTCCCTCTGTCTGTCACACGACGGTAGTCTATCAAAACGGTTACACATATCCTCGAACTTTTTGAAAATCTTTATTCACCACATAATAGTGATAGCAGTAGTAATAAAATAAATACAAAATTATACAACAAAAATACAAAAAAATAAACCTTATTAAAACTTAACTAAGACGCACGCAAATATCACGCATTACTAGAACACATCGGTTATAGTTTTCTTCGAATTTAGTTTTTTTTTCTATTAGTTTGCTTGGGAGGTTGAATTGAAAGTATCGACGACATTCTGCAATGATTTCAGTATTAGATCGAAATAATTTCATCAAAAATCTGTTAACAGCAAAGTCCAATGATTTCAAATTACTTTTTGTAAGTGCAAAACATTCTAGTCCATATATTAGTATAGGAATACACTTTGACCTAATTAACTCCAGGATGACTTCTTCGGATGCATTCCTACCAATTTTACCAAAGATAGCGTTAGCCACATCATTCTAGTTTTTTCTGGTTTTAGTTTTTTACAATGTTAGTCAGTCAGTTAATGTCAGCAGTCTGTCTTGTTAAATCAAGTGTTCAAAGTGTCCCCAAGGAACATGTCAACAAGTTTGTTGAGGATGTTCTCAAAATCAGTAACATTTTTTGGATTTCGACTTTTACAAGGTAGTGTAGCAACATATCGCAGGTGACGTGGAAGTCTCTCTGTGCGTACATAGAGAATTTTCACACGAATCAGTTGGTGAAAAAAAAATTGAAAATCGGTTCATATTTGCCGAAGTTATTATCAAATATCAAGTGGCGTCCTTTTTTGAGACACAGTTTTCGACCAACAGAAAGTCGGATATAAATGGTCTATCGAACGGCGACGGCGCCATTTTCACTTACCTTGAACAACCGTTAACCCAGTTTTCAAGGCCACGCCATTCCTTGATGTTCAAACTAGTTATTTGTTCAAAGAGTTATGCTAGAAAACAAGAGGGGTTGTTTCTTTCTGAAAGGTTGTACTTGTGAGAAACAAGAAAGTCTTACTGCAGTGCGCGGCACAGCAAGCACACCCGCCGCCAGAACTGAAATATTATTATTATTATTATCAAGTAAATCGGGTCATCTGCGGCGGAGTTACGTCGGAAAAAAACGATTTCGACATTTTTACGTACTTGAAATTGACCGTTGGCCTTGACCTTAACCAAAACGTAGCGAGGCGATAAAAGGACCAACGAGGAACATCGCGCGTTGTGTTTACCTGAAGTAAGTAAGAGTTCTGGCCCCCCAAAAAACGATTTCCGCGCACTGACAGAACCACAAACGGAACCATAGACGGACAGACCCATATTTGTCGCGCACCAAAACAGTACCCGCGCCCACTGGTTGTAACGGGGATCGCGTAATAACAGTTACACCATTCTTATGCCTCTGCGGCCTATACGCTGCAACGGAGGCATTATGTTTTTTTGCAGTATTTTGCTTAGTCCTTCGTAACTTCTGTCCCGTGGCATATATGCCGAAAGAAGTATACGTACCTATATATAGGTACTTCTTTCGCTCCGCAAAAATATTGAACGGATTTCGATCGAACCAGCTGTAGGTTATCGCTACCACCATTCAACAGATAAAATAATTACATTTTGGGGCGAAATTGGAACAGGGACAACGGAGCGGCATACGACAAAATATTCGAATCGACGTTAATTGGTGTTGCCGCATGTCAAACAGGTGCTAACGCCCAGCGAATGAATTCACTAATTTCAGAGTACACGATTCGCTTGCCATGGCAACGCCGGTACGGAAAGCATTTACAACAGATGACGGACAAAGGCCGCAGCGGAGGCATCATATGATCGCGCGTGGTATAGCTCTTTATAGTTAAATCCTATAAACCGACTGTTTCCACGCCACTATTGTTTCCATTATCTGTCATTAAAATTTAACATCGTGGAAAGTGGAAGCAGTATGCAAGTTTATGCCAATATCCTGAAAATTCCGCTGATGTTTTTCAGTGGCGTAGAAGAAATTATCTGTAGGGGGGCAGGCCCGAGCGCCTCCCCTCCCCTTCCCTTTCCTTCTCCTCCCCTTCCCTCCTCATCCCTGCCCTCCCCTTCTCTTCCCTCCCCACCCTATCCTACCCTACCCTCCCCTTCCTTAGAAGTAGGCCCTTTTAAATCCAGCTAGGGGGCTGGGGGAGCGCTGTAAGCTCCCCCAGCAGGTCCGGGCGGAGCCAGGCCGACAAACGATTGTGGGTGCATTTTGAGCTAAAAACAGCCCTTCTGGTGATAGCAAGTTTGTAGAGTATTTTCATGTAACAAAATGCTAATTAGGGACTGTTTTGAAATAAATGTCCCAAAATCCGGAAGCTAAAATGGCTCGCAACACTGAGTTAGCCTTTACTGAAGCGCATTTGATAGATTTAAAACCTGAAAGCTGTATATAGCGCTAATTTTTGTGTTTTGCCGGGAGACTGCAGAGCTGCTAGTCACGGTTCATTCTTATCGCGCGTCAGCATACTGACGCGCGATATTGATAAAGATGTCCGTCTGTCTGTCTGTCTGTCTGTCTGTCCGTTACGTTCTGGTATCAGACGAAAACGGCTTAACATATCGTCATAGTTTTATCACCATACCGTAGCACAATCATTCTAGTTTTATTGGCAGCAAATGTCTTCACGAAATTCCAACAGGGTCACCCCCTGCGGGGGGGGGGGGGGGGGTAAATACACGTGGGGTATAAAAATTTCGCGATTTTCTACCAATAAATCGCTATATCTCGCAAATTATACAAGATATCGCCATAGTTACTATGGAAGGCGAATAGGAACTCGTATGCGATCTATCAAATGGTGCCATTTCCAATGACCTTGAACGAACCCTAACCCTGTTTTCAAGGTCACACCACTCTTT
>Ga0209339_1000386_pt1 | contig 16228 bp, 12 predicted proteins | sample OlaalgELextract3_FD_187376 | JGI IMG/M metagenome (GOLD analysis project Ga0209339, IMG submission 187376) | Olavius algarvensis symbiont microbial communities from Tuscany, Italy - Type A ELBA extract 3 (SPAdes) (version 2) | ecosystem: Host-associated > Annelida > Digestive system >... | reverse complement strand
AATTTAAATCGATGTTTCGCCCTAGTTCTGTCATCAGCGGCTACTAGACCAACATTTTCAGGCTGGATACCAACATGACCCATAACCACTTTATATAGCACTTTATATTATCCACAGGTTAAAGAAAATTAATATAAATAATTCACCGGGACCAGATATGATACATCCTAGAATCCTTTATGAAACTGCTGATCAAATTGCATACCCATTGAAAATGTTTGAAAGCTCTTTTCGTAATAAATGTCTGCCATCAGAATGGAAGTACGCAAATATCACACCCTTATACAAAAAGGGTTCACGATCGGACCCCGGAAATTAAAGACCAGTGAGTCTTATTAGCATTGTTTGCAAGCTAATGGAGTCTATTATTCGTGATAGTGTAACGACTCACTTTAAATTAAATCATTTGTTTAGCAATAAACAGTTTGGTTTTATAAAAGGCCGCTCAACTTCCTTGTTGCAGATTCTAGATAAATGGACTGAACTTTTAGAAAATGGAGGACAGATTGATGTGATAAAACAGTGATATATACTGATTTGGAGAAAGCCTTCCACAAAATACCACATAAGAGGTTAATTATCAAATTATCTAGTTAATTATCTATATCATTAGTTGGATACAGGCTTTTAAAATAACAGAAAACAAAGAGTATGCATAAAAGGCATATTCTCTGATTAAGTACCTGTAGGGAGTGGTATCGCACAGGGTTCGCTGTTGGGACCAATACTGTTTATTATTTATGTTAATGATCTTGTTGAACATGTTAACTATGGATCAGATCTCTATTTATATGCGGATGACGCAAAGTTATTTTCTTTTATTAAAACCATGGAAGATTCAGCCACGCTTCAAAAAGATTTGAGCAGCTTGACCCAGCTTGATGGAAACTTGACTACTTAGATTAAATATAGGAAAGTGCAAAGCCATCTCTTATAGCAGGAGACCTGAGTTAAATACGAATTACAGTATTTCAGGGGTTACTGTTGAAAACATTGAAAATATGAAAGATTTAGGAGTAACCTTTGATAATAAATTAAAAGTTGATAAGCATATAAATTATAATATTAACACAGCATATCAGATGTTAGGGATAGTTGAAAGAAATTTCGTGTGTTTAACACCGGATTGTTTTGTTGTTTTATATAAGGCAATGATATGCTCACACTTAGAATATGCAGTCAGTGTGTGAAATCCTCATCATCAATCCTTAATTGAACAAGAACGTAGCTATCGCAAACAGATCGCGCATCAGCTGCGTGCACAATATGTCGAGGGAATCTATGATAACCCTGTGACCTTGAAATCTAGGTTAACGGTCACTCAAGGTCAGTGGAAACGGAACCATTGAGTAGATCATACACGACTTACTATAAGACGAGTTATTGGACGTTGAATATTATCATGACCTTGAAACGTGGGTCAGAAGTCACTCAAGGTCATTTAAATTAGTGCCATTCGAAAGCTTGGGTGCAGTTTCCTATTCACCTTCTGTAGTAACTATGGCCGTATATGTAATAATGTAGCCGTTTGTGGGATATTCAGTGTCAAAGAATGGCATGATCTTGAAAACCAGGTTAGAGGTCGTTCAAGGTTATTGAAAATGGCGCCGTTTGATAGACCATGTATGACTTTCTATTAGTCCGCCATTGTAACTATAGCTCTATCTTGTACCATTTGTGAGTTATTTGACGTTGAATAATACTGTGACCTTGAAATCTGTCTTAGAGGTCACTCAAGGTCTTTGAAACTGGTACCATTCGAAAGCTTGGGTGCAGTTTCCTATTCGCCTTCTATAGTAACTATGGCGATATTTTGTATCGTTTACAAGATATAGTGACTTATTGGTAGAAAATCGTGAAATTTTTATACCCCACCTGTATTTAGCGCCCCTTTTGGGGGTGACCCCGTCAGAATTTTCTGAAAATGTTTGATGCTGATAAAACTAGAATGATTGGGCTACCGTATGGTGAAAAAAACTATGACGATATTTTAAGCCGTTTTCATCTGATACCGGAACGTTACGGACAGACAGACGGACGGATGGACAGACAGAATTCCTATATCAATATCGCGCGTCAGTATGCTGATGCGCGATAAAAATTGGAAAAGGTACAAAAACAGGCTACCAAATTAGTTATAAATGTTAAAAATTACATTACGAAGAAAGGTTATGACGACTGAAGATACCTGCTTTGAAATATAGAAGGATAAGAGGAGATATGATCGAATTGTATAAGATCTCTGCGAGAAAGCATGATAACAACACAACTGAATGGATAACAGGAAAATGTATTGAAAAACAACATGATACAAGAAATCATAGATTTGCATTACAACAGTCACACATTCATTATGATATGCATAAATTTAATTTTTCAAATAGGATTATTCCAACATGAAACAGTTTACTAGATTATGTTGTTGCTTCTCCTACCATAAATACATTTAAAGCACGTCTGAATAAATTCTGGGAGAACCAAGATGTTCGATACAATTGGAAAGCCGACATATCTTTTACAGGGAGTCGTAGTAAAGTTGAGTTAACAATTGATTAATTTATTCTGATTTTGTTTTGTGATTGGAAACTGTTTCGTACAATGGATTAGACACAGAGGTCTACGACCTGCGTCCAACTGACTACACTACTACTACTACTTTACATTTGCTCTTGTCACTAGTGGTGGTACTCTTATTTTTTGTCAGTAATTTTTCAGGTTCAGTTCTCTCTACATTCCTGTGGCTTGCTGCTTACATAGGGCACATTCCATTGGGCAGCCGGGGATCATACTAAAAACGACTGGACGATGGGACAACTGGCCATTCACCCATCCTGTCATCATGTTTATGGGACAAACCCTGCAATGAAAAAATCAAACAGCAACAAACCAAATGAAACACAATTATTTACTGTCAAATTATTATATTTACATCATATATGCGGTAATGTATACTTCCTGTCTAGGCGTCAAATCGTTATGTCAATCGCCGACGGGTCAGTGTGGTTGCAGATTGGATGATTGATTTATTATCTGGCTGTCAACACGACGGGACAATGCATGCTGGTACCAAGTGCACGTTTGTCTCGTTGTAAACATGACGATGCGACAGGCGAATGGCAGGGTGACCAATTGTCTGGAAAACTTGGTGATGTCAGGGAATTTGACAGCTGTCAGGAAAATGTCAGGGATTTTACTGAAGATCAGGGAATTGTCAGGGAAAAATCTTGTCAGGGAAAAGTTGCCTAAAACTGTTCATTGTAAACTGCATATTTGTGTCCATACAGGTAGTTATAGTAGGAGTCTATTGTGTCTTAAATGTTAAGTATGTGGTTTCAGATCATTTACTGTTGCATTCCTACCCCCACCACTGACAGTAACACTAGTACAGGCATGATATGAGTAACACTTAACATGCCAAGTGCTGCGGAAGAGTGCCGCAGACCGTCAGGGAATTTCACATTGTCTGCAGAGTGGTCACCCTGGAATGGCTGGTTGACCGTAAACTGACCCGTCGTCTGTCCCGTCATTCTGTTGTGTTGTAGCTTTTTAGTATGACTGCAGTTCAGTGACTAACTGTTGCCAATAGAATGCGTTAGAGCGCTAAGTGGACCACCCAGTAGCGGCCAAAAGGCACCAGACGCCAGCGCTTCATGTTCTTCAGTGAGTATCCAGTGATCGGTTACTGCTGGAAGAAACAATTAACCACGTAACCAACACGGCATTGTTGTTATTGATATTTGATGACAGACGGCCTTGTCGAGCCAGGTATTGATTCCGGTAGTAACATCAAAGTAGATGAACAATAGGTTAGCTTAACAGCAGAGGTATGACGATATGGTATGGTATGGTGATCAACAGTGAGTTGTTTTGGTTTAGCTGTTCTGTTTGAGACAGTAAAATAATTTATGTTAAATCAGTTACAATTAGTATCAGTAAACACTAAGCAGTTTGACAGAAATGACCAGGTAAGTGACGGTTATTTGCAGAAAGTCGGGAGTAGCGTCCTATCTATGGTCTATCACCATGATGATAACCATAGATAGCATGCTTCCACCCTGAAACCGCCGGCGAGCATTCCATGCCGGTGCCCGGCGGGTGATACATGCACCATGCATAGCTAATGAGCCGCCGGAAAAATGCCAGTGGAATGCACCGATAATAACCGCTTCACTTAGCCAGGCTAAGTGAAGCGAGGAGGCACCAGCTTTGGGCGGGGAGGCTGTGGGGGGTGGATGTTGGAGCAGTCTCTCCTTCAATCTTGGGAGCCTGAGGTCTAAAGCCCTGGGAAAAAATTATATATTTTTTGATGCAAAATTTTGCATTTAGGTGCATTCTTATCTCAGAAAAGGGGCAGTGGTGAAAAATCTTGTCAGCAAACAAGCAGTTGGTTGGCGTTTATGCTGAATTTTAGAATTGAATATAATACTAGTTTAAAGTAGCATTTTTGGACTCTTAGCTACCTAAGTATTATACTGCCGCACTGGCGTTCACAGTACTGGGACTCAGTTAATGCTACAGTGCCGAAACCAGCAGAGGGCACCCAGATTTGGCGAGTGAGCATGGCCCTACTTGGCTCCCTCTTGGCTATGGAAACTGATATCTATTAGCATTATTGACCTCATGCTAGCAAAATGTAAGCGTGTATTGTTGCTGCTTATTCATTGTATGCATTGGGTCCCTACTGCTGATAGTTAGTCAACAAATTAACTGTTTGGTGATGGTTTGATGCCAGACAGTAAATATTAGAAGGTTATTAGGTCGCCTTACGTATAAATGTAAATTAACTGAACCAGTGTGAACTAACGGTGTCTATCGTTAAAACGAAGAAGTTTGCAGTAGTCAAATACTGATTGCATAACAAACAATGATACCAGTAGATGCCAGTTTTGTTTAAAATATTATTTTTTCTTGCATAATGTCACAGACCTAGATACTGCTGCTAGCCTATTGCAGTATGTTATTTAGCTGAAGGTTGGCAAATAGACCCTTCGTAGACAGAAAATGTTTATACGTTTTCTACCGGTCCAACATGTGTTTGATTACAGTAATTATAATCTGAGGAAGTTTTGTATTTTACACAACCAGTACAAACATATAACCATTACATACATTTATGCTTGTGTGACATAACAAATGTGATATTCATTCATAACTTTGACAAATGTTTGCCGATTTTAAAAAATCCTTCACTGTTGGACTTGCAGTAAATTGGCAACGAGACTCATGTCATATTTCCTACTGCACCTTAAACGTGTCACTACACTACCTTGTGAAATACAAAGGATCAACAATAGCAATGCTCTTGATGTATTTAACACAATAGCATAGATTTGTTTCTAAACGTTAGCCTATGCGTGCTCTTGAATCATACTACCAGGTAAATGCTTGAAGTGCCCTCCTTTGGCATGAATACATGCCCAGAGACATTTGTGTGACTCATCCATTGTGTCATCGACTACACTCTGTCCCTAGCCGTGCCAGACTTGTCGGATGCTACTTCAGTTCACTGACGTCGTGAACTTGATGAGTGTCACAAATGTTTCCATGCATACATCCATGTCGAAGGAGGACATTTTAGCATTTACTGCGACTTAAGAGTACACACACAATTAAATTTATTTGGTTAATTTTGTCAACAATAAGGCAAAATGGTAGTATTGTGTTAGATATGTTTAGAATTTATTTTTTTTTGCTTTTTGATATTATGTTTTTCACAAGGTAGTGTAGTGACACGTTGTAGGTGTGATGGGAAGTATAACACGGATCTCTTGGCAAATTTGCTGCTGAGTCCAACAGTGAAAGAATTAAAAAAGTTGGTCAACATTTGTCAAAGTTATGAATGAATATCGAGTGGCACGTTTTTATGGCTCACGGTGTATATTGTTATTTTCTGTTAGATGTGAAAATGAGTGATGCCAAAAAGCGGAAGAAATCTTACTATTGCCAGGCTAAGAGACAGTGCAGTGGGCGTCAGATGCTAGATGTTGGCATGAAAGGCTTCCTCATTACATGCAATCGCATGGAGAAGCAGACTGTGCATGAAGCTTATAACCTTCTGAATGAATATTCACACGAACTGTACGGAGAGGTATTTACTCATATGCCAGTTCAGTCTATTTGGTTATTTACACTTACTTTCTGTCATGCTCAGCTACGCTAGATCGTGTCCATGCTCCATGCAAGCATGCGTCCATGCTTACTGTGTACAGGCAGATAACATCGGTGTACTGTTTATAGCAATGATGCATGAGGGCATTACCGGTATTGGCTGGAGACCAGCTGCCACTTTTGTGGTGTTTTGCATGAGTATGTAAGTAATTTTAAATAGTAGACATTATGCATAATAGCTTAATCTGTTACATATGAGGCCATTGATGTCCAACCATTTGTTTGACGTTCAGTTGTCTAACTTGAATGGAAAGACGTAGGAAGTTGAACTCTTTCGTGCACAGCAGTACAGGTCTAGCACGTTGGAAACTGAAAGCATATTTGACTGATATCTGACGCACAGATTGACATTGAGTGCTGCTAGCTCTTAAACATAGGTGAAACTCATTACAGAAGCACACGAGAAACTCCATGTAATAGCTCTGAAGATAGACAGAACAAATATTGTTTACTGCCGCTAGATTCTGTGTACGGTACCGTGTTTCTGCTTGGATTTTCATTTGATTTGTTGTTTGTTCTTTTATTTGTTTCTTTGTTTATTCATTATTTATAGTATTTTTATTTGTATTTAAATGTGACTGTACATTAAATTATTTTTAGTTTAGCAGTTAGTAGCCCATGTGTGTTCCAGCAGTGGTTCTATATTTTAACCTTACTGCATTGTATTAGCTGTAAGTCCATCAGTCTAAAGACACCCACATGATTAGTGTGTCCATGTCGCTAAACATCAACCAACTTTAGCAGCAGTTAGTATTTTTTCATCTGCAAACTACTGAACAGTTGTTTTTATTAAGTATATTGCACTTTATTATAGCAGTTCATAATAATATTGTGGTTTATCTTCTTGCTCCACTGTTTACTCAGTGTTGACTATATTACCATATAGTATATAAGTACATAAGTATATAATCGTTCGTGTGTGTGAGGATTTCTATGCCAGTATTTTCAATCAGTCAATCTATACAGAAATGCCTACTGCAATAGGACGGCACTGAAGAGATAAAATAAAAGACAGAATAAAAGCAACATTTTGCATGTCATCTGAAGCTAAAATGCTAACAGTTTTAGACAGCACCATGTTAACAAGTTACAGATGTTACGTTATTATGTCTCTATCAGTATTAATAGTTTCAGTAGTTTCAAAGTTGTAACGATTGAAATTTTAACTGTTGAAAGTCGACTAATGGCATGGTACTTGTACAGTTGGTGTGATTTTATGATGCTGTCATCATTGATTGGATGCACCCTGGAATAATATAAAAATTTCTTACACTACACAACTGAAGTATGTTACCTATTGACAACGTTTCGATGTCCATCGGACATCTTGATCACGTCTTGATTGTTTACAGCTTGATGGAGCACGTGACCTGCACCCAGATGCACCCTGGAATGTCTGTGTCGTGTTATTACTGTCATGCCTCCGACAGTCTAGGCTGGCCAGATGCGTGTTTTCTTCTGGATGTTTATCTCTCCTTCTGTCTGTACATTTGTGCGTTATGAAAATTGTGAACACTATATTTTGAAATGAGTGAACCAACTTTGCTGCAAATTGGCACAAGTGCTCAATGGGGCAGAGGGATGAAACGGTCAAGTTTTGGGTCAGGAGGTCAAAGTTCAAGGTCACACGACGCCAAAATTAGGTCTAGACACGTGGCAGCAGCATCGTGCTTTACCTGTTTGGTTGTCTAGTTCATGACTATGTTGACCGTGTGTATTTAAAGTGTCCTGGAGATTGGTTAAAAGGACACTCAATAAAATGTAACATACTCTAATCCCAAACTCGTTTTTTTGTGGAAATGAAATAAACGTTTAATTAGTAAAAGGCTGTCTATTAGAAATGTGTTGTTCATTACCAGTTGATTGACATCTGGATGTTGCGGACACAAACTGAGTTTAATTTTAATTGCAGGAAACAGTTGTGAAAAGAGTTGATGACAACGATGCAAGTATTGAGGTAGATTTCAACGAGGCTATTTCGAGCCAGGTAGAGGCATTACAGGGTGGAGGCCGTGATGAGAGACGGTTTCAAGCTGTAGACACGAAGACTTCAAACTGCATCTTCATCAAGACGACTCTTGATCACCCTGAAGAACTTGTCACAAAACTTCTTAGTGACGTCACGGATACAGGCCGGACCAAGGCGCGGTTCATCCTCAAGATCTTTCCTGTACTCGGCACTTGTCGAGCGGTCGAGGACAAGATTGAGAAACTTGTGGAAGAACTAGTTTCGTCTTATTTTGCCGACCGACCTCTCGGAACGTTCGCCATCATATACAAAGTACGCTGCAATAACTTGAGCCGTGACGTAATCCTGCCCGCTGTAGGAAAGGCGGTGTACAAGGTCTGCCCGTTGTCGAGAGTTGACCTCACTAATCCCGACTATGTCATTAGCGTTGATGTTCTGACCAAGTTTGCCTGTATCAGCATCATGAAAGACTTCAACAGGTTGAAGAAGTACAATCTACAAGAGCTGGCGAAGTCGGGGGCCGCGGGGAGCTGCCGAACGTCTGATCAACCTACAGTCCAGCAGAATGAGCCTGTTAGTGATGAGCCTGTTAATGATGAAATAAGTTCCAATCAGGAGGACAACAACTGTCAACAGAGTCAACTTGCGACGAATACTCGTGCTTGTGGCGGTGTCTTGGCGGTGGAGAAAGTGGCAGAGACTCATGATGTTGACGATTTGCTGTTAACCACTCAGACCTCTGGCGATCATGCTGCTGACTGTTCAGCAGACCCTGATCCAGATACAGATGATACAAAAGGGCTAACGAGTAACGAACCAAACGGTGCCTGTAAACATGTAGGTTACAGCTAAGCTGTAGAAATGTGTACATTCAGTGCAAGATAATTTAGCTACATTTTTATGCCTCCACGAGCTATGAGTGGCGATGTAACATTGTACCGTGCCAACGTGGACTCGTCCACAGGGTGGGTGCGTCCATTACACACACGTGCAGCATCGGAGGCAGCATATGACCGCACGCGGCCAAAGCTGTTACAGTCAACTCCATACGTCGCATGTGTCATAGAACGCTGTGGTTTCGTGATAGTTGTGGACAACATGAACGCCAACACATGTCTCATATTTACAACATGACATTGAATGACCTTGAAATCTAGTCACAGTAGAGATCTACCTTGGGCACAACTTCCTGTCGTTGGTGCATCGTCTGTGACATATTTAGCAAGTGTTGGCTAGGTCACGCTCCGCTGTTGAGATCGCTATTCCGTCTGTCTATGTCTGCTTGTCTGTCTGTCTGTAAACGCTTGAACTGTGGGTAAAAATAAGACGTTTTGCAAAATCTGTTTACACACCTGCAGGCCCGGGATCTGGCTCGGTTGTGAGGAAACAGAGCGAAAATGTTCGCATTCATTTACCCCGTGGGTTGTAACGTAGAAGGGGGAGGGGTATAAAATCGCGATTTTTGACCAATATATCGCTGTCACATCTCGGAAGTTGTAGCCAGTTACAATCGAAGACAAATTTGAGCTCTTATGTCATCTTATCAAATGTCATTGATGACTTTAACTCTAAAAACCCAGATTTCAGGGACATGCCATTATTCGACATTGCATATCTCAGAAACTACAAAATAAGAGACCTAGATATACTAACAATGCAGTGCTAATAGGAACTTACATACGTCCTACTCGACGGTGTAATTTTGAATTACTGAAATGGCTTAACAAATTTTCAATGACACGGCACATCGCGCAGACTCTCTGATGCTAAGTTTCTTGTGACATAGAAGAAACTTAGCACCAGAGACTCCAGAGTCCGCGCGATTGTAACAAAATATTTCTACCAAGTGATGCGTCTTTACTAAAAAATATTATAAAATATTGGCGGAGGTTTCGAAAACACGGTTTCGAAAAGTAGCGATTTTTCACCGATCTTATGTCGACAGTTTTCGGGAAATCTGCTTATACCGCCTGGTAGGCCAGAGTCCAGAGAACTGGGTCTCTTGCACAAAAAAGATCACGAAAATGTTACCAACTGTTATTTTATTTAATCCAAGGAGAATTGCCTTCGCCTATACATAAATCACGCTATTTCTTGCTTACTAATAGGCCTACTAATATTTCTTAATACAGGTTATCGGCATCTCGGTTGGAAGTTAACTGTTAGTAAAATTCATCAAACACAATCAAAATTATTACCTAAAACTTGATGTTTTGACCTCTATTAGAGGCCTTCAGCAGAAGAAGCTGGTACTCAGTTCTTCCGTTTCTTGACACGACGGGAAGACGCTGTGTAAAGAAAGCGGTCGTATGCGTGGCTCAGGTGGTAGCTGCCCTCATCACGGTTCGTGGCCTGTTGTCCTTCCTTTCGGATGTGTATATGGATAATATGGCCTCTTTGATCCATCTGGTAAAACGCTCTGTATGGCTCTCAGTCGATCGCCGTCGCTGAGACCAGTTGATGACACTATTCTCTTGAGTTGCGTTGTCGGTGAGAGCGGATTTGTTGTGTCAAGAACCGGAATAACTGAGTACCACCTTCTTCTGATGAAGGCCTCTGATAGAGGTCGAAACGTTAAGTTTTAGGTAATAATTGTGGTTGTGTTTGATGAATTTTACTAACAGGTTATGATTATCGGCTCGTCTGACGACTGAGCACGTGCGCTACAGTGTGCCAACACGCAATACTTGCCGATAACAAATAGGCCTGCACGCGCTGTCTCAGCAATAGCTGACTTACTTATCTAAAACATTATATCGTGCTGGAATTTTGATCGTTAAAGTTAGTTCTTGGTAAGTTACTTTCCGTACCCAAGTTGTCTACCAAATTTGAAGTTGCTAGCTTCAACGGCTGCGGAAATAAGTAGGGGGTCCTGAATTCTTTGGATGCTCCCCTAGCCCGGACCGGCGGACCCGCGCCAATTTTGGTCCTAAAAGTTGTTTCTTGGTAAGCTATCCCCAAACCCAAGTTATGTGCCAAATTTGAAGTTGCTAGCTTCAATGGTTGCATAAATAAATGAGGGTCCCAAATTTTTTGGATGCTCAGATCCCCGCCCGACCCTGATTTGCCTATTCACTACGCAACTTTTATGGGGATACAATGATGATTAAGAGTGTCTTGAGCGCCCCCGTTGTTAAGCGTTTTCGGTCGAAAAAAAAACTAAGTCCCGTTTTGGCCACAATTTGACGGTTTTGGGGGATAAATGGGGGGTTTAGTATTAAATTTGAGTCTTATAACCCCAAAAGGCACATTCTTGCGTGATTTTACGTCTTTTGAGCTATCGCGCGTAAAAATCCGTCCACGGGCCTGACCTGTAGGCTGATCAAAGAAAAAAAGTACAGTAATAAATAAATGAAATTTGTTATATTTCACGCTATTGCCCAGAAGCCCATATAGTGGATGCATTTATACCAGATTTGGTTATAGGGGTCCCCTCGCGGACGTAATCATTCTCAATTATGCCGAATAATTTGTCGTTTGGTCGTTTGGTTCAACTTCAGGGGTATTGATTTTGTGGGGGGGGGCGGTTGAAATTTGCCTATTCCCATAGCAATTGAAGGTCTCCGTTAACACTGTCTGAACTACTGTTTAGTCTGTGATCATCCGATATGAATGAAAATTTCAGACAATATACCTGAGGGAATGTTGAACTTACGTATCTGAAAATTATTTGCCTTTTAGTTAAACATTCTTTATTAGTAGCGATGTAAAAAGGACATTAGTGAAAGTGCCGTTGGGATTTACCACTGACAATGAACATCTTATTAAACGGTTGTAAGTGAGTAGAAAAAGTGTAACAAAACGATTGCTTAAGATGCTATTTTTGATAAAACATGAAGACTTGACTTATACTAAAGACAGTGATCAATAAAAACCGGTGCGATATCTGTAGCTTTGGTGATCTTTGGAATTGGATGAGCAGTGTGTGGTCGTCCACAACGCAGATATGAGTCAATGATCAGTGTTTTTTCTAGACATCTCTTGGGGGAATTCCCACCCTCCCCCCTCAAAGTGTCGAGTTTCCCCCAACAATCGACCAAAATTGTCAAGTAAATACATTTCAAATTCAATAGGGCTTTTTGTGTGCAGTTCTACACAGCATGTACAGTTTTAAATGAATTTGTTCAGCTTTAAATGCATGTTTGCAGAGTGAAAATGTGGATTGTTAGTGACTACTGACTTCGTAGTTAGAATTAACGTGAGGTCTGCACTTGATTTTAAAAGTTTGAATGCAGCTGAATAGTTGCCGCAGACTGCACCCAGTTTTGACCACATGTAACTTGGTGTACCAATACCATATGTGCTGTTGCTGTTCAAGTGAAACGATTCTTTCTTATGGCCAACATTTGCTGTTGCAAACTATTTTTTGAGAGAATTTTTCTTCGTTACATTTGTTTACTGATGGTAATAACATCACACAAGTGGAGATGTGGATTCATTTGTGGAGTTCCTAACATCACATATGGAGTTATGGAGAATATAGTTATCCTTGTTTCCAGCCTACTCCAGGTCAACCAGGTTACTAGGTCTGTTCTTGGTCTTGGCCTTGAAGGCCTGGGTCCTTGGTCTTGGCTTTGACTTTGACAGTCAGTAGTCATTTGAAAACAGTGTTAAAGTACAGACAAAGTATAGCTTATATAGACAAAACTTAACGTAGGGATGAGAACAAAATGAACAGCTGAGGGGAGGAGTACTGTTTATTGCTTGCAAAATCCAGACGCTGTATTTCCACAATACCTCCGAGTAATTACAAAAATTAGCTACTTATGCAACAAAAAGCTTTCAGCTTCCGGGGGCTTCGCCTCCCCCCAGACACCCTGATCAGGGGCTCTGTCCCTGGATCCCGCTGGGACCCCACCCTCTTGCACCCAGTATCTGCTATTCCCTCGGACCCTAGGGGGGACTGGAAAAAAGCCTGGTCAATGATACCGCTGCTGTCATTTCCACTGTCTTTATGGTGCTATATATATATAGATATTAAAAAGTTTTCTTACATCCTCTTTACCTTTTAGTGAGCTGAGCCTGGTGGGATTGGCCCTTGACTTGGTTGACTAACCATCGTCCTTCAGTGCTGTGACACTGTTGGTTGGGTCGTCTGACCAGTAAAATCGTCTCCTTAATGACCTATAATGTGTTTAGTGGGACGTTAAACCCTACTATGTATTATCATACTGTAAAGTGTTTAATCTGCTAAATTTCTGTGTCAGAAAACCTATCACGAAAGCGATTTGCTTCATACTTTTTTAAAATGTAGTTACGAGCATTTACTTGAATCTTGATCTTCAACGGTGAATCCCGTTGCTGTAACGGCACTTTTACTAATCCTTTTTACATAGCTGCTAACAAAGAATATTTAACGAACAGACAAAAACTGTTTTCAGATATATAGATTCAGCATTACCTCAGCTATATCGTCTAATTTTTTTTATTCAAATCGGTTTGTAAGTGTAAGAGTTACGCAAAATAATCAAAGGGGTTGTTTTTTATGAAACACTGTCGACGATGTTTGCGTTGTTATTCATACGTCACTTTGGTTTGTGATTAATGTTTCATCTGCACTGTAAATGCAGTGCGGTTGTCATTGGTTCGTTTAAAGACTGTTTGACTTGAATTGACGACGGACTCGACTGGCACGCGAGACAGCTTCCTGTGGGTTATTTGCCGCTGACGGTTGACTATACAGTTTAAGGACGACAGACAGACAGACACTGCAGGACTGCATGGTGGGTCATGTGTCGTGTCGGCGGTGCCAACGTCACGTCACAGACTGCAGTTCTTTACGCCGACTTTACTTTCAATTTAACGCCCGACTGTCTGCTGTAATCCTCGGCGTAATCTTGTGATTTAGCGACTCGTCGAGCAGCTCGGCTTGACGTCGACGACACCGAGCAGCATTCATCATCGATGTTAGCGGCCTGTCAAGTCAGCATGACCGACACCCTTCTGATCGACCTGGACACTCGCCACTGCATGGCAATCCGCTGAAATACGACCGCATATAACGACGACGAATGTACATCTCGACCTGCATGCATATATACCACACTAGTAGGCATAGCTAGCGTTGAGAATTTTAATGACTAATAGTCAGCTTGTTATTCACTCCGACAAAGGAGGAGGTACATGTTTTTACCCGTGTTTGTCTGTCTGTCTGTCTGTTACCAAGATTACTCAAAAACGCGTGATGGATTTCGATGCAATGTTGCGTGTCGACAGATGTCGGGACATAGACGAACTGATTAACTTTTGAGCCCGATCCGGATCATAGTCCGGATACCGGAACCAGATTGCTTTCAACGATATCGTATATGCGCTGCTACGCGGAATTTTACGTCGGGGCGGTGCGCTGCTACAATTAGCCGTGGTTTTAAAACGGTTTTATTTACCGAGCCGTCGGAACACCTTTGTCGGAGGTAAATGCGCTCTACCGAGTGCCCTTCTAGTTAATAATTTTATTAGGTTAACAATTTATCAAATTGGTTAACTTTTTTTAACTTATTTTCGTGCATTTGACACATTTAGGCTAAGCCTGATGAAAGATTACACGGTATTTGTTTACGTAGGGCCTCCCCGTCTATCACTGTTGAAAGAAACGTTTCTATTGTCTCGAGGACAAAACACTTCATTTGAATTTCTTATGCGTGTAGTTTTTGTTTTCGAGCCCGACGCTGCACGCCTGCGTGAATGAGGACATTTCGAGCACTTGCTCTGATTGTCTTGTGTTTCTGACATTCTTCTTTAGCTTTCCGAGTTTCATGTTAACCATTATGAACGATTGTCTTTAGTACATCGATTGCTTGGTTTGTAGAGGAACTCAGAAGTAGGTAGATGCCAAACTGCAACATTTATTTTGAACATTTCTTCTGGTGTATTTCTGTCAGAATCAGGCTGGAGAGGAAGTTTTGTAGAAATAAAACCAGTGCTGGTTGTTAAACACGTGGAAATTTGACAAGTTTTTTCTTCGCCAATATGTAGTGTAGGAACACATTATGTGCGACGGCTAGTACATATGTCAGATTGTTGGAAATTTGTTCAGCTAGTACTACGCCGAATATTATAAAAATCATATTCGATCATATTCGGCAAAATTATTGCAGAAATAAAAAGCGTACAAGTTTTTTGAGACACAGTGTAGTTTTTCCATACCAAATGGCGATATTCGAGACGGGATCTCCCTAACTGGGCTAACTGGGACAAACATCCGATTTTCGACCAATATCTGGCTTTACGATTGATGAATGCTGCATGGATCGTCGAGTCTAGTCAACATTCCGAGCGTGCAGTAAGGTCATAACAATGAGCGATTACGTTTGTTTGTCGCAGCTGACGGACGACGATACGCCACGCATCAGTTAATCTTGTTTATGACAGCAAGACTCTGCGAATACGCCGAAGAGACCAAAACAGAATTTACTTGTACGCATTGCTAAATCTAGACTGCGCTCGACGCGTTGAAGCTGACTACAGTCAGAATGAAACATCGCGCGGTCTCTCTGCGACAGTGGCTTATTGTTCACAACGGACGATGATTGTGAACATCACATTTGAACCGTCGCAGTCTGTTTACAGCAGCTGACAAAACCGCGGTGCGATGACGGTCTGCTCAGTAACTGTTGACAGCAGCTAGGCCTATGATTTGAACATGAAGACGTATTGAACATAGTTTTAGTTGAAACCAGAATATCTCTCCAAGGGGCATCTGGGGAGGATATGACCCCGGCAGTTAAATCATCGGTGGCAGCTTAGGCTAGTGCTCAATCACAGTAACTTGTAGAGCTATAACAAATGCCCACCTATATTTTCTTGTATTAACATTAGAGACTGGCTAGCGTATGGTATAGTCAGTTAGCGCTGGTAAGTGGCCTCATTGCTGCGTGCTAGCATTGCGTTAAAAGACAATTAAAATGTGACTGATCATTCGTTCATCACGGACGTACTGGACGTTCATCACTGACGTATATACTGGACGTTTGAGATTCGAATAAACGGCGTCGTTTGTGCCGTTTTCACGGTGGTCGTGCGAAGCATTACCGCAACGTTTAGCGTTGACATCATGGCGTCGACCAATCAGAGGCAGTGGCGGATCCAGGA
>Ga0209339_1000385_pt1 | contig 16242 bp, 10 predicted proteins | sample OlaalgELextract3_FD_187376 | JGI IMG/M metagenome (GOLD analysis project Ga0209339, IMG submission 187376) | Olavius algarvensis symbiont microbial communities from Tuscany, Italy - Type A ELBA extract 3 (SPAdes) (version 2) | ecosystem: Host-associated > Annelida > Digestive system >... | reverse complement strand
CGCTGTTCAACTGGGTCAGTTGCATTGCCGATCGTCGGCGACAGTTGAGTTGCGTCGGTGAGGGTGTCTATAGCGACGCAACTCAACTCAACTCGACGTCGAGTTGAGTTGAGTTGCGTCGCTATAAACGGGCCTTTAGACAGATCGATAGGCATCGGTGGGCATGGGACAGACAAATAGACAGACGGACGAGATGTAACGTGTGATGTGCCTCCATAGGGGAGGAACGCATAATAACCTAACTTTATCTTTCTCGGGACGAAAACAACAAAAGTAACTAAGTTAGTTTATTTGTAAACGGCGCAACTCTAAACGATGTCAATAGGCGCCGTGCCTCACGAACGAAACAGATGTATGAGCAGTGGCGTCGCCAGCTATGGGGCACTGGGACACGTGCCCCCCCCCTGGAGCTTGCACATTCATACCAATTTGACAATTTGACAATTTTCAGTTTTCCAGTTTATTGTATTTATGCAGAAATTTATGTGATTTCTGTCTAATTTCGTGAACATGCAAGCCGTGCTCTGGCTGGCTCAAAATACCGGTGACGCCACTGTGTACGAGACTACAATGTTGTTGTTGTTGCTGCTGTTTAAGTTTCACGCAACTCCATATAATTGTTCATTACTAAAACGTTAAGGCCCGTTTATAGCGACACAACTCATCTCAACTCACTCGACGTCGAGTTGAGTTGAGTTGAGTTGAGTTGAGTTGAGTTGCGTCGCTATAGACGGGCCTTTAAGAACACTGCGCTGCGTAGAAATTCACATTTGGCCTACTTTTCGACAAGCACATTACATACACGTAGAGTAAATTGGCGAGCAGGGCGCCGCTGATTGGTCAGCATGCGCATTATGGTACCATGATGTGGCACAGTTGCCGCAGGTTTCGAATCATATAAACTGATTCTTGTTTACTCTTTGACTGCATAGCTTGGTAGATGCCATCTAAAAGCGGAAGCGAAGCATTGTGTGTGCAATCGGACCTTTCTGTTGACCGCGTTCCGTTTTCCGCTGGCTTCCTGCGCTGAGCGCTCGCAGGAGGCAGGCTCGCCGCTGGTTATGATGAATTCTCCGGCGACAGTCGTATCCGTCTGGCCGGTGCGGACTTCAGGGGCCGGTCGACTGTTCGTGAGCCAGTTTTACTCGGCTAATCTAATCGGTCACACAAACACCAAAGATTTGACACGGACGGTATATGGCAGCCGGTAGACTATTTCGTAGGTGGTCGTACGGCAGCACTCAACAGGGCCGTCGTCGTCATCGACTATCAATTATGCCGTTTTACCGTCACTGCCGTCCCGTGTGACCAGGCCACCGCTGTGTTCTTCCTCTTGGGACTAGCACTAGCCGTACCGCAGCCCATATTTGTCAAGTCCCTCTGGCGCCCCGTTCGATGTAGGAACCGAACAGAGGTGATGCTAACCACTGAATCAGATATCGTTCGACATGCAATCGTGTGTGTCCCAGCATGCTTTGCCGTTCGCTGTAAAAACTAACTTTAACTTAGTAGTAAACTGACTGTTGATTGGTTATTGGACTACGACTACATTCAGTATAGACCGCGGTATGCTCAGTGCTTTATTGGCATTGAAGATTTATACAGTACACTGGCTACCCCACCCTGACGACAGCCGGAAGGTATTGTTTTCGATAGCTTGTGCTTGTAACTTTGTTTCGTTTGTAATCATGCTTGTTGCTTTGTTAGCATTGCTGGGAACCAGTTAAGCACTTTCAGTATAGACGAGCAAGGACTCTGGGATCATACATTTTTATTCGCCTTACAATGGGTCGCGTGGCGAGGTTTGAAGCACTTGTTTGTAATGAGTCGGTGTTGTTAAGAGACGGCGACAAATGTAACAACTAGCCGTCAAGGGTCGAGGACGTGCCAATTATCCGGTTGCCTGTCAGTTGCAGTCCTGCTCTGCCGCCGGCGTTCGTGTTAACCTTTAATGGGCACATGAAAACCGCACAGCAACGGACCATTATACAGCAATACGGTGATTGGTACGCTGGCCGTTGATGGGTGGGCTGTTACATTTGGTACATCGAGGAGGGGCCTGATCGGGCTGCGGCCCCGCCTAGTTCCCTCCTCGCTGTACCAAATGTAACAGCCCACCCATCAACGGCCAGTGTACCAACTTCATGTTATTCGATGTGGCACCATAACTACCTCTGCGCTGTAATGGGTTAAGACGCAGTTTGTGTAGAGGACACGTCGCTCTTTGTTCGACTTTGTCACCGCATCTTGGACAGTCTGTTTACCGGGCGCCGGGCGCACCTGACGCCGACCACGTCGGCTTAGCTCTACGCTATTTCACCCGCAGACCTGTCTTCCGCGTTCTACGTGACCGGCGTGTGCTGCGTCGGCGCCATTGATTGTGTTCTAATCCGCAACAATTTTCCCGCGCATTTGCAGCTGCGGTAATTTCGCGCGACGCAGTTTCCCAGCAGCGACGATGACGGAACTGCACGTGCGACCAAATATAGTAGTTAAGGACTACTATATTTGGTGCGACGTTAATGCCCACACGGCAAACGAAACACAGCGTCGCACGTCGTTAACGACACGCCCACAGGTGACTGAAAACGGGCTCGCCTTCCAAGCTCCGCGGCTGTAAATCGCTCTTGTTCGTGGCCGTCGGACCAGAGGTTTTAATTTCAAGGTCGGAAACTCGTCCGCACGAGGCTTAGTTCATATTCCGGGTCCGTTCAACGTGTTCGGCTGGCGACGGAGACGTTGCCGATGTCGACCGAGTCCAAGGTGGATTACACCAGAGCAAATACAGCGTTGTCGCTAATCGACGCGTTGTCATGGCAACGGCTGCGGACGCTGAGGCTGACGTCGTGGGCGGCTACAACGTGGTTTCACAGTGGACGGACACTCTGTATCGTCCTAGTCGTGCGGGAGGGGGGGGGGCGCATCGGCCCAAGACCATCTGCAAACAATTTTACGTTCATCATAGCTGGACGCCCACGCTACACATTGCTGCAACAGCAACAGATAGGAAATGGATCAGAACACCGGGGATTCCTCGTCTGCCGTCAGAAATAGATTTCATTCTGTCGGATCATATCTTCACAGACATACTCGACCACAGCCGGCCGGCATTGTTTCGCTTGTCTATGTTTGTGCAGGATGGTTCACTACAGTGCAGTGGTGTAGTGGTAGAGTATCGGATTTGTAACCGAGAGGTTGCGGGTTCGACTCACACCCGGTTCACTGCAAGCAACCTTGAGCAAGTTGCTAACCTACTGTGTGATCAGGCCAACTCAGCCTCCTACGCTCAGCGGGCGGAAAATGAGTAGTCGCTACTGCTATGGGGTGAAGGCCTAGTGTGGCTGATTGGGGCGATGGTGTGTCTGCTAGAACCATTGGCTCATACCAATCAGCTGCCACTTCCGAGATTGTAAAGCGCTGCTGGTCACGAGTCTGACTCATGTGAGTGGCGCTATAGCAAGTGTCCATATCTTTACCTTTACCTCATCACGATGTTTATGACTTTGTAATGTTTTTGTTTGCAACCATCTGGGCTTGTTAGCAGCAATATTTGAAAACGATTACCAATGTTGTCATGAAACCTGCAGAATAGACGGGTGATGACATAACCCTTTATAGTGCAAAGACAATTATAATTATAATATGAAGTTGGTACACTGGCCGTTGATGGGTTGGCTGTTGCATTTGATACAGCGCAGAGGGGACTGGGCGGGGCCGCAACCCGCCAAAGCCCCTTTTCGCTGTACCAAATGTAGCAGCCACCCATCAACAGCCAGTGTACCAATCACCGTATTGTTGTATAATGGTCCGTTGCTCTGCGGTTTTAACGTGCCCGTTAAAGAGTTAAATTCGGTAGGTCGCAGCGCTGTGCAACGGGGCGCGAGGCGAGCTTTTTTGTGTCTGGCGCCAGTTGTTATCTTTCCGTTATATCCGTTAATTTCTTCAAACGGCGTACGATGGTTTGTCCATTCGTCCCGTAGCACGACAGAGATTTGCAGCTGCAATGCGATAATTATTGCAAAACTAAAGCTAAATGGATAATCTAAGGCAAAGAAATAAGGCATGAAGCGGCTGGGGCGAAGCGTCGATGAAACTTTAATGCGTCCGTCGTCGCGCACTGGCTCGCTGTACAGTCGTGTCGTATGACGTACGGCGCTACAACGGCGTTGATTTCTGCACCACCGCCGACTAACACGCTTATCTTCTTTACTGACTACCTAGCGTGACGAGTACGAGTACGTGTTGCAACGAAACAAGCCACTTCTGTTGGTGTCATCTTCGCGTACCGTATGACATATATGTACTTTCTCACAGCGTTAAAACCAGAAACAACAAGTTGTGGTACCGTACAAGCACATCAGGTGTCGCCTTGCAGCGCCGCATTGCAGGGTGCTGCCGGTTAGTGAATTTTATGGCATGATTTCAGAACCACTGCCTGTCCATTCGAAACGTTTCACGACGAGAGCTATAACAGCTTTCCCGTAATGTTGTGAACGAACATACTCGGTTACGAACATCGTAACGAAGTTTTGCCTTTAATGGGTACAGGTATGCTTATACGGCCACATGGAATAATATGAAGTTGGTACACTGGCCGTTGATGGGTGTTCTGTTACATTTGGTACAGCGAGGAGGGGTCTTGGCGCCCAGGCCCTTCCTCGCTGTACCAAATGTAACATGCCACCCATCATCGGCCAGTGTACCAATCACTGTATTGCTGTATAATGGCCCGTTGCTCTGCGGTTTTGATGTTCCCATCAAAGGGTTAGAACACAGGCGACCGACAGCAATATTTCGCTATGAATGTGGGCTACAGCCACTGCGTTATGATGTCAGGGCATCACAATAAGCATTTGTGATGCTGACATCTCATCGACGGTCTACTTACTCGTCTATTTTACACAATACATCAAAAAGTGGGCCGAAGTTTAACGTCGACCGCCAACAGCAACAACGCTGTGGCTCCTATAGATAATTTTATAACGTGTTACTAAATTTTTACATATTAGTTTGCGGTATTAGCCGTACGGCATGTGCATTACCGTGTGTGCGCATAATCATATTATTCGGCGATCAGGCATGGGACGCTGAACTTGGAACAGTGGGCATCAAGCATAGAGTTAATTACAGTTTTATTATCCTATCACCGTGGGTACTGCCTAGGCAATCATCTACGTTCCCGGTGCAGTGCATTAGACAAGACAAACATTTCTAGCGTGTTTCATTAGCCAATAGAGTAAAAAACGAAAGAGGAAAGAATAACGGAATTACGAATGCTATAAATACTACGATGGACATATCGCTGTGCCAACGTTATGCCTGTGAAGGATTAGATAAGCCCCGAGATCGGCGTCGAAATGATGATGGCTTGTATTTCTGAGCGCAACTTTACTGTACGACGTAATTAGAATTTTCAATTGCTAGATTTCTGCGTGAAATCCTAAAATCGCTTCACAGTACTTTTCGTTTATCTCCATTATATTATTTTACTAACATCGGAACTTATGTTACACAATTCGATTGCACGCATTATTAATTAGTAATTTTTGTGTTGAAGAGATTCATTCAGTTGGTAGGATCAATAACGTAGAAACTTCTTACTTTACACAACTGAAAATGTGTTACCTAATGACAACGTTTCGATGTTCGTCGGACATCTTGATCACGTCTTGAGTGTTAGTAATTTTTGGTTTACTTCGGAAAACACGTACATTCACGGACAGTAAAAGTCCCGAGCGTAAAATACATCGTAACGTCTTGACGTCACGTTTCCTCGTTGATAAATGTCTTCTGGGACTTACACGCCATTGTACGTGCTTTGTTCGAAAATTTAGGTTATCTTCTTATGTACTGTTTATCTTATTCTCGTTGATATAACGCATTGATAGAAGTAACGTAAAAAGTAAGTATGATAAAAGTAAAAAGAGGCATAAATATACTCCGGGATAAGAAGACCGTTGATGTCCAAAGTAATGCGATTTTTGCCCTACGTGATAATATATTCACGTGTACTTTTGCGTTTTGTAAAATTTTGTAAATGGCTTGAAATGAAACATACTACACTGTTGCTTCAGGAAGGCTTTTCGGAGAAGCTTCTATTATTGTCACTGCGTCGCATACGGTTGTTATTTGTGGAATTCGAATATTTTTATATCGTGGTGTACTGGAGACGTGACGTATATATTATTGCGTAGTTCGGTGTCGGCTGCTCGACAGTGGCCGTCAGTAGGCCTACTGCCGATGCTTCTTTACGGTGATAATAGCATTGATACTCGGTTATGTGACAAAGTAACTGTATACGTTATACGCAATGTTAACACGTCATTTTGTGTCACTGATACACTGAACGTTTTGACGTTCTGTGCAGAAAAACTTAGGCTTACTATACACTCCGATCGATAAGCTTAAATTCGTTCTTTCTCGCATCACGTTTGGGCCTACATCATATGTAATGTAATGTAATGTAAGTTAGACAATTTATAGGGCGCAGTAAGCGGCACGAACTACTTCTAGAGCGCCTAACATAGTCAATGTACACGTAGTCACAAGCTCTACAGGATAGAGAAAGAGAGTTGAAAGAGGTAGGATTACAGATGTTTCATAAAAGTGTCGAATGATGGTGTAGATGTTCGAACGTCAGCTGGTAGGCTGTTTTAATCGAAAAGGCGATTCGCAATGTTGAGCCTATTCAGTTTTTCGTAGGTTTCGGTTTTTTGTGGAAAACATTGCAATTCGCAAAAAATTAATGGCTGCCAACTGTCGTTGTTTGTGTATGATATTTAGCCAATGACGCTGTTTTGTGTTGAAAAATCGGGTTTGTTTCTCGTCATTTCGAAGATAAGTAATTTATTTTTAAAACTGACAACTAACGACAGGATGCAAATGAGGACTGGACATAACTAAAGGTCGGTCAGTTGAAGGTCAACAAATTGTTAACCGGTCAACATTTTAAACTGTTGCCCTAATGGGAGTGATGAACTCGACTATGACCAGTTGCATTTGCGCGTTTTACTTTGTGATATAACAGCTCTAATTAAGTAACCTTTTAGTCACAGCAGTATCCTTTACACGCGTCTGTACATGGTCCGATATGGTTGTAATTTTTCTATCAAATGTAGAAAATAGTAGCCTAATAAATAAATAATAAATACTATTTTATTACTGTAAACACGGCTGGTCACTGTTGTACTTTTTGTGACAAATGTAAAGTTAGTTGCATGTTGTCAACTGCTCATTAAACTGATACGTTATGTTGTGTGATGATACTGACATACAAACGTGCACGACATTAGAGTGACGCATTGTAGAGAAGACGGAACTAGTGCGTTGATTGATTTTTTTCCCGTATAACTTTCAAGTACGACAGGTTTAATATAGCTGTGTACAGATTCAGTTCAGTTCAGTTCGTTACACTCTTAAAACAAAATGTTCTCGCATGCATGACCGTAGAACTTGAACTTAGTGGTTATTGTGAGTTGATTTGTTGGCGTCATGACGTTGTTGTTTGTTGGTGTTCGTTGTCGTCGCGATGTAGTTCGAGCGAAAACAGTCTATGTTCGCGTTGTAATGATTTCGACAAAGAACTAACTCGAAGCGTGTACACACGAAACTGCTAGCCTGTGTCGTAGACAAAGTTCGACGATACTCGTACGTTAAAGTGGGATACGTTGAAATCATGCGTGCGTATCTTTCAACAAGAAGCCTGCTCTCGCATAGAGGCCGCGCGATGCTGCGTATCTGTCAGTAGTTAGCTTCAATAGTGCAACTGCAACACGTCGAGCGCAATGTTCTATTATTCGTTACTTCGACTTCAGATTTACCGCTGCGTACAATATGTTACTAATCTGTTTTCTTCTCTTCTCTTCGGCATATTCACTGATGTGTGGCGTGGCGGTCTGTGCCGTAAACAGACGTGCACCGTAACTGTTATACACTTTGCACCGACGACCGTCAACTGTTTATCGCACGCCAGCAGTCATCGATCCGATAGCCAGATATTCATCCAGAATCGCGATTTTTGCCTACCCTACCTGCATTTGGCGCCACTGTTAGGAATCCCGTAGGAATATTGCCATAGCGTTCGGTAGCGGAAAAAACTAGACTGCTGTGGCTACCCGACGGTGAATTTTTTTGAAGATATGTTTATTCATTTCGACAGAATACACGAACGTGACAGACGGACGGACGGACGGACACCGCGCGATGGCATAGGCTGCGCTTATGCATAGCATCGCGCGGCAAAAATTGAATGTGTGCGTACGTTTTATACGTAAGCATACTATAATATTTTACGAACCATAACTCGGAATAATTGGACCCTGAAACAGTAAAACTGTTTGTAAAATGCTATAAAATTCGTTGGGCAAAACACTGTAGGCTAACACTGTAGTCTACGCTATGTGTCTGTTTTTTATTGATTTTGTGCTTACATCGCAGTATTATAACGATAAACCTATGTTGTATTCTACTGTAGTAGAAATACGCACGTAGGGACTATTTTTCAGAAACTAGAATACGTATTTTCTCGAGGAGAGTTAAGTTCGGTTGAAGCGTTTTCTTTTTTTCGGCATATTCACTGATGCGTGCACTTTTTAAATCCTGCTATACTATCACATTCGTGAACTTCGCTGTATCCGCCCATATCTCGACTTCAAAACAGCCAGCACCATTGCCACCTCCATTGTCCATTCTAAACTTGATTACTGTAACTCTCTCTATCACAACCTTCTAAACTATCAACTTAACCGGCTCCAACAGATCCAGAACTCTCTTGCTCGTGCTGTTGTCAAGGCTCCCAAATCCTCACATATCACTCCCATTCTCAAATCTATCCACTTGCTTAAGGTCAACGAATGCATTGAATATAAACTTCTTTCTCTTACCTACAAAGTTCTTACAACCAATCATCCTAGCTATCTTAACAATCTGATATCTGTTCAACCCCCTCGCAGTACCCGCTCCTCATCTATTGTCACCCTTTCTCGCCCACCAACCATCTCATTGAAAATCACAGATCGTTCCTTCAGATATGCATCACCCCGTCTGTTTAATCAACTCCCTGATTCATTCCGTCAGCCCCGCCAGTCATGACTCGACTCACCTCCTCATTCACTTGTCAGCTCATCTCTATTATCATCACCACTCTCATCATCCATCACTCCTTCACTCTTTCACTCCAGGCTCAAAACCTACCTTTTCAACAAATCCTTCCCACCTTAGACTTCTTTTACCTACCGGACTGCCTACATGACAATGGGACTGGACCGGACCTATCACGCTCATCGGTTTATTTTTAGTTTCACATTTTAATTTTTTATTTGTTCCGTGTGGTGGACTTAGCTGGCTACCCGTCAGCTTTTTAGTGCACGTTAAATACACACTATCGTATCGTATCGTATCGTAACGTATCGAATACGACGTCGCGTGTTGCCTGTTGTTGTCGTTGTTGTTACAACTGACACATTTGTGTTGTTGTTGTTGTTGCCATTGTTCTAGTCGTCGTAGTCGTGGTTGTGGTGGTATCGCAGAACGGCATTGCTCCGTAATGGACATAATTTCCTCTAAGCTCTGTACGCGAAATGCTGCTGCTGATGATTATGATGATTATGATGATGAGGTAACAACAATGACAAGAGACTTGGCCTTATCGTCAGCCCACGTGATTATGCAACCACCCTTACTGGCTGTAGCCTACGTCCGTGGTGCCAAAACAGTTCTGTATGAGCTGTCACTATTTTTGATTAGATAAAACAAGAGTGGACCAATGCACTGGACCAATCTGATTCATATTTGAGACGTTGGCGTGACTAACGGATCGTTAGATCGCTGTCGTTTTCACCAAATGTACGATGCACATTAAATTTTTAGTATTTAGTTCTGTCAAAATATTGCATCTCATTTTGACATGATTTTGTACTCCACGCATACAGAATCTCCTTACACACATGCAGTACGGCCTTTAATGCCGAACCAAATGGGGCTGATCTAAAATTCTGCTGCAGTTCACTTGCGGACTGTTAGTTAATTCTGGTTAATTCGCCACAAAGCTAAAACAATCTTACAGCCCCACAGAGCTAATAATGTTGATGTTGTGAAGACATTACAATTTGGCCACCTTTTTTCACTCGATGGCCGCAGATTTTGAGTTGTTTATCGTACCAATACGCTGAACTACGCGGTCTATGCCACGCGTTTATTGTTAACCACCGACACTGCAGAATGCACGCATTGTCTTAACAACGACAGCCTGTTATTAGGATATATTAACCGGGATACATTTGACAACAATATCTACAACTAGAAAAGGTACTCGACCCAAAGGATTGAGAATGATGCTTCCGTCACGCCTCCAAATATATTTTCGGCCTCGTGTGACCTTGAACTTTGACCTCCTGACCTCCAAAATGTCACGCCCTCGCCCCGTGGACTGGCGTGGAGTGACATGTATCAAAATCGGTTCACTGGTTTTCCAAATGTCGTTAGATGAACAAACGGAGGTGTTGAGAACGTTATGTCTGCATGGCCGAGGTATAATACTGATATCAACAACGTTGTATTGTTGCAGTAACGATGACGATGTTATTGGAGAATGAATGGTGCGTCGACATAGTGCTACTATTGACTGCGGATATAGTGATGGCTTTATGGATTGTGGACATGCGGGCACGTTTGTACTATTTGCCGCCGGTCGGTCCATAAAGCAATTAATCATGTCAATTCTGTTTTACTGTATGACGGTTGAAAACTCACCTTACAAATTCCACCAGCATCTGTCACTCAGAGTGCTTTTTGCCTGACTGACCGTGACGGCACTCGGCGAACTGAATCATAGCGTGACTATATTAACTGGGTCATGACTTCGTGAAACCTTAAGGCCCGTTTACAGCGACACGATTCAACTGAACTCGACGTCGAGTTGAGTTGCGTCGCTATAAACGGGCCTTTATGGACCTGGAGGAATTCTTGTATAGCGACATCGACGTGACGTCACTTCAGCCAATGATGTATCACAACTTTCAGCCATCATACAATAAAATACGATACAACTTTGTTGATATTTTGTTGAGGTATACGGTGATGCGACGGAGAGATCGCGCGTTTATTTTTGTAGTGGCCGACGTTAAAGGACGCTGTTATCTACGATGTGTAGCGCGAGTAACGCGCGACTAACACACTCCCGCGTCGTAACTATCGTAGTACAGTTTTATTTTAGCTACGGCCAATCATATGTATATTCCACTGACATAGCTGTGTACATATTAATGTGATGATGTTGGTATATTTTCGTTATTAAATGTATCAGCTGATATGTGTTGCGTTAAATTCTTTGCAAGTTAATCGGGCTGTACTTTCGAAACTTTATTTGCGCATAGAATTCGTACCATAGCCCTTAATGATGCATAATACACGTTAAGTTACAGTAGGTTTTGCTGCACAAGTGAGACTCAAGTTGGCCTCCTTTCTTTCATCACGCATGTACATCACACGCGTCGATTTTATTACCTGGCTTCAGCGACAGGCGGCGAGGTGTTGTAGTAGTCTTTCTTTGTAATTTTGTTTCTCAGCAACATTACCGGGAAGCGGCTACAGCTGTAGTAAGTAAGTAAGTAAGTAAGTAAGTAACTTGTAAAGCGCCGTAGTCAAAGTAGAATCGAGGCGCATGTCATATGACTGTCAGAATAGATGAATCACGACTCCGTAAGTTTATCAGGCTCTTATTTCTAAACATCGTTAGCGCGTAGAACGCACCGTACCGTATGATACATAATACACGTTAAGTTACAACGACCCTCGGATCATGCGGTTCGCGATTATTCGCCAGGTGGCAGAACCGTGCGATAAAGTGTGGGGCGAGCTTTGCTCAGCCTGACACCAATTTTTCAGTAATGAAATTATTTATACATTGTCGGTTTAAAACCCTTTGCACGACATGATTTCGACTGGAGATATATGTCGCGCTAAGGATAGCGTCGGGTGGCAAAAAAATTACGGCGTCATCCGCGTCACGAGAGAATTGTATTTGTTTGCTCGTCGGTGACGGTGGAGTGATGGCTGGGGACTGGTTTTGATACTTGGACTGCGACGGAATGGTGACCAGTGTGAGAGGCTGAGGTTCGTATTAGCTGGAAAGTAGTGGACTAATTGACAATATAAAACCACGGAAGCCAAGATCGGTTAAAAGTACAATAACGCACAAAGAAGACTATCATGAAGTAACTTGTGTTTATCGCGAAAGAGACTGCACTGTACGGCCCTGGGCACAGGCCTTACATCCCTACTCCAGTTCCTAGGTCGACTCGACCTTCTAACCTTCGTGGGACGGTAAAATGAGTATCAGCTTTCGGGCTAAGTAACAACAAGACACGTACATGGCAAGGTGGGTGTAGACTCTAGCAGCTACAGGCGGACTCACGGTACAAGTTGAAGTCGGTTGGCTTGGTTTGAGGGTCGACGACCACTTGGCGCTGTTCCGCATTCAAATTTACCAGCGGAACTCTGGCAATGGCTAAGCCCTGATGACAGAAACAAATTTTGTCCAGGTAGTACTATTACTTCCGCCAACAAGGCGCAGGTTGTGACCGTTCTGTCGTTCTGTCATTCTGTAAACAAGATAACTGACGAACGCGGAAACAGACGTCAACCAAACTTGGCAGACATGGGCAGGGGTGACCCTCTAGAAGTGGTTAACTTTTAGTGGTGATCCAGATCCGCGTGTAAATTCCGGATCATTTTTTTTCATTTTCTTCACCATTGCAGAATAGGGGATTTTTGGACATTTGTTAGCACTTCTGATACAATCAACTCCCGATTCATACCATATTTGGCTAAATGATTGACGCCGACAAGATAACACATCCACTGTATTTTGGGACAGATCCAATAGGACATCCGGATCTGGATTCGGATTAATCCGAAAATCCGGCTGTGAATCCCGTATCACTTTCGGTTGAAATGTTGTCGTTGGCGGAGGTTTGCGCTCTCTGCGTGTTTTTGTTGTTATCATCATCGTGAGCGTTATTGTCACGGTTACGTTATCTATTCAGTGTTGTAGCCAGTCCCTATTCCGTCACAGTCTAAGACAGACGCTAGTCCCACATCATCAGACAATCGTACGGGCACCTGCGCGTCCAACCTCGGTCAGTCAAGGTTGCTAATGGCTGCCGGCTGGCAGCTGGTTTGCGTTTGTAGAATTAGTTCTAGGAAGATCATCACATCAAGATAGACATCTATCGTATCAAGCGAAAAGCAGCAAACGCCCGAGTGAAGTAAAATCAGTTGCTTCCTGAATGCTGTCGTCGTATGACCTAAGAAGCGCACTACAAATCCTCCTAACAATGATGCTAAGATGATGACAAGCCGCTAGCAACGACCTTACTGCAAACACCATTATCGTCTGTCTACATGTATAGCCGGTGGCGCCATCTGGCGACTGTTCAATTTCGACTAACGTAATTTTTACATGAAAGCACGTAGGAATATATTTTGTCCTGAAAATTTTACCGTACTATCGGATCAAAAGAAAAGAGACAGGTCTAGCGCAGGGTAGCAGCAACCCATACGCATACATGTATACGTATGAGTTGCTGGGTACTTCGCGCTAGACCCGTTTCTTTTCTTTTGATTCGATAATATTGTAAAAAAATTTCTGGACAAATATTTTTCCACGTTGTTTCATGTAGAAATTTTCTGGCCAAAATGCTTTTCCGTGTGTTTTCATTTGCAAATGCGAGCGACATGAAGTTGTCTGGTTTTGTGAAAAAAATATTATGGGATCCGGGGAAGGTAGATGGAAAATTTTACACTGAACAATAATTACGAAGAATTGAAGAAACACTCGCATATACATCGAAACCGGACAACGCCTTCTTGCAAACGTCGTGTTTACAGACTGACACAGGATGTAGGCCCAAAATGTCGGGGTTTTTTTTGTTAAATTTTAGAGGAACGAGTGGATTGGGGAGAAAATTTTACTCTCCGTACAACTAAACCAGAAAAGTGGTGTTTACTGACAGACAGACACAGGACAAACAATACTGGTACGTGCAGTAATCAATGATGTCAGTCGATAAGGCCGTCAGCAACTACAAGGCCGAGGTCGTATGATGCGGAAAGCTACTGATCCGCAGTCGCGGAAAGACGACAGTCGACATTGATAGTAACGTATTCGTCACAAAGCGTAAGGACTTACAGCACAATGCAAGAACTGAACAGTCTGAACTTCACAAGGACTCTACGAGCTAGCATCAATGTCACGAAAACGAAATATGTGGCCTCCATATTTTGCAACACTTTATATATATAACGTATTTTCATCTGTCCGTGTTGTTTTTAGTCCCTGTAGCTGCTAGTCAAAAACACCGAATTTTTTTGTAATATCTTCTACCAAAGTTGATCAATTTTTATATACATAAAAAATTGACACCAGTTATATATCCTGAATAAATTTGCCACGAAAGAATATAAATATTTTCTACTTCAATGTATTGTGTGAAATGATTACTGTAGACCTATACTAGCAGTGCTTCCATACGTAAACACGGACAACGAGACCTTGTTGGTGTAGTTGACCATGTCGGTTCGAAATGGTCTGCCGCTACTGGACATCATTAACAGATTACGACTCAACTGCAACATACAATGAAGACTCTGAGCCGGTAGTAGACGGGTCACGTGATCGATGGTGTGTTGTGCAGTGAGCAACAGAAACAAACTAAAGGTGCAACAAAACTAAGCAACTAAAGCAACAACAAACAATTGAAAGCAACTGAAAAGTGGCTCCTCGTGGTAAAGGCGCGACTCCCTACACCGATTGTCGGTGGAGTACCAGGATACAGATTGGGTTATCTCTGAGTACCTCAGGAGAAGACGCCCTGACGACCGCTTCAGGAAGAATGTTCCAATCACGAACAGCACGGGTGAAAAAATAAAGGTGATAGTAGTGACATGATGACGGTGGGATGTGACGTTCATTGGCTAAATCCTGATCACAAGCCGTGCTACTACGTCAAGACACGTGTCGAGATGCATCCCACACCTTGATATCGAGCTTGAACATGACATTGGCAGCCGTGCAGTTCAGCTATGGGCATTGTAAGCAGCTCTATACGACCCCGGGCTGGTTCGAGAGATCGATGACAATCTGGCGGCAGTTTGAATGGTCGGTCGCAGCTGATACGGTCGTCGTGAAGGCGGTCGTTTCCGGATGTATTTGTCGTCCCTTCCCTGTCGGCGGTGTTACATTGTAGGGGTCAGCTCTGATGCGAGTAATATGACCATGTGCACACCAGCGGAGACGGATGTGGAAGTAAAAAATGACATGCGACCAACAGCAAGATATTTACAACAACGTTAGCAACACTAGCTCCATTATATATTTTGGCGGATGTAATAGTATCACTTTAAATTCGCCAGGTGGCAGCACCCTGCAATGGGAGGCAAGACGAGGTTTAATATAGCTGTCATATCTTGTTGTTGACCAAGAATACTAGTCATTACTGGCTGTAGTTACTACATTAAACGTTGCTTGTTGGTGGGTTCTACACTGTGTTCCGAACTAAGTGCTTTCCCCTAAATATGTCTAAATTTAAAAAAAAATACAAAACTTTATTTGGTTATTATTTAACAGCATAAATAAGCATCTAATTTCGATAAAATTACGAACTTTCGAGATAATCCGTCTTACTATCATTGAAATATTAGCAATTATAAATTGGTACTCGAAAATTGCAGCTTCCAATACTGTTTACTTACTGACGTCAATATTGCTCACTCTGACGTCAACATTGACGCACTTTTCATTTTATCAAAACAGCATGGTTACCGTATCAGTAGCGTACTCGACTGCGAGCGTGTGTAAACGCAGACGGTGGACATTTTGAACACCATTTGTAACCGTGATTGCTTCGCAGACTGTTCATCGGATTTAACACTGATAGTTTCGTTTTGGAAAATTGCATTTTTGGTTTGTTGCTGAAAGCAAATAATAATATCACGATCATGAAACTGGACTCATTTGCAATTTAGCACACAATGTTCAAATGGATGTCAGTGTGTTCTCTGTAATTTTCAATGACGGGGGCATTAAGCGATGATCGGCGTTTGTCGTCCGTCTGTCTGTCTGTCTGATGTCGCGTACATCGGCTCTAACTCGAAAACCAAAAGGCCTAGGAAGACGAAACTTTGCACAGGGGTACCCCAGGTCACATGCGACTCCCACACCGACTTCAAGGTCAAAAGGTCAAA
>Ga0209339_1000384_pt1 | contig 16256 bp, 14 predicted proteins | sample OlaalgELextract3_FD_187376 | JGI IMG/M metagenome (GOLD analysis project Ga0209339, IMG submission 187376) | Olavius algarvensis symbiont microbial communities from Tuscany, Italy - Type A ELBA extract 3 (SPAdes) (version 2) | ecosystem: Host-associated > Annelida > Digestive system >... | reverse complement strand
ATAAAGACAATCTAACATCTGGTTTCGATTTCGACCACATCACCGCAGTCGACATGTCATTCTGCACCAGTCACCGAAATTTTATCCAAATCGGACCACCCTCGGCAGAAAAAAATTATGTCCTGTCGATTTTTAAGATGGCGGATCTCCGCCATCTTGGATTTTAGGTGTCCCGTAATGGGTTCTTTGAAAAGCCCATGTGCGACTTCCTATAGGTCGTCAATAGACACCATAGCTCTAAATTGCTTAGTTTTTGAGAAAATCGCGTTTTTTTGCATTTTGGCGACAGACAGACAGACTAACAAACAGACAGACAAACAAACAAACAGGTAGACAGCATCGATGCATTAAGCCGCTCTCGCTGTCGCGAGCGGCCACTTGGTGAATTCACTGTCACGATTCCAGAGCCACATGCCACATTGCAGGGTGCAGTCACCTGGCGAAATCAATATCATGATCGTGCCCCATTGCATGCAGGGTGTAAGAATTCCATCCGCCATATTGAGAATCGGTTTTCGCCATATTCTATTTTTTTGTTTTTATTTTTTGTTTGTTTTTAATGCAGTTTAGGCTTTGACGAGCGGCGGCTTTCGTATCGTCTCCGATACACTTGTTTGATTTATTTCAAATCACACTGTCTAGTCGTTTGCGAGAAAGACGTTTTGACGTTGACGGGTCACGCATCAGCAGTAGGCTACGCGTAACATTAGTAACAGTATTGCTTATAAGTGTATCTCATCACATAATATTTGTCAAAATGAGGCGGCAATTGTGGTTGTTTCAGCGGACGTCCACGATGAAGAAGAATGCAGTATTGGCGGAAAGGTCGGACTACTGCTTGGCAACAGTTGCTATGTAGTGATGACGTCATCTGGACTGTCGTGGTTTAAGGCGGTTTCTCACTGCGCGTCGCTCGGTGCAAGTCTAGCTAATGCTGTCGGCATCCACTCCAAGTGGTCTGTGTCTCAACTCGCAGACTACTTGAGTTTATCTGGTCTCGACGGTCAGCCACTGTGGATCGGCCTCAGCCGGCGTCCGTGGGCCTGGGTCCAAACCTTCGATCCAGGTAAAAATCATCTTCTGTCCTGTTTTCTTTGTGATCGTCATTATCATCACCAACATCAAGCATCATCAACATCGCCATCACCTGGTTCTGCTCGTGCTTTGTCGTCGATCGGACAACAACCCAGCCAACTGCGCACAGCGACTGCTGCTAAAGAATTATTATGACTAGTATTTAGCTAAAAAAATAACACAAAATGCCGTGAAAGTGTAATCGAAGGACGTCAGCAACAACAAACTAGTCCTGATAGCGACGATGGAGAGGCGTTTCGCCGTGCGCCCCCTTGCACAGTGATGCCATCTGGCAAATGTTAAAGCATGATCCCAATGCTATTGCTGATCTAGTCTGAAAGTTTCATAACGATCGCTGAAACCGTTTCCGTCACTGTTGCAATTGTAAGTGTACACCTGGACGACCTGATTGACAAGACGACCATGACACAGCACGTACATGTCGTTGTTGAGGAGTGTGTAGACCTGTGACGATTGGTACACCAATGGTCATTTTTGCTGTTTTGACGAATGGTACACTGTACCAATCGTCAAAAACAGTCAAAAACCATTGGCGATTGGTACACCAATGGTCATTTTTGCTGTTTTGACGAATGGTACACTGTACCAATCGTCAAAAACAGTCAAAACCATTGGTGTACCAATCGTCACAGGTCTACCAAGACTGTACCAACAGTGTACCAATCGTCAAAAACAGTCAAAAACAGTGAAAAGACAGTGAAAACAGCACAAAAATGACCATTGGTGTGCCAATCGTCACATGGCTACCAAGAGTCCAAGACTGTACCAAGCGTGTACCAACAGTGTACCAAAAACAGTCAAAAAAGTCAACTCAAAACAGCAATAATGAATAATGTCTATGTGTGTCTCTGTCGCCAAAATGCAAAGCAATTTAGTGCTGCCATTCAGCGAATGGAAATAAAACATGTCCCAGTCATTAATTTTTAAGAACAATAATATGACGCGTGGATCTCGGGATTTGTACGCCAAAGTTCACGAAACCGTGGCACACGTGTACAGCAACCATCTGTGCTTAACAAGTTTTTTTTCAGAATTACAATATTCTGCTGCGTTCGGGCGTGAGAGCAGAAAGTTTGCGGGCGGGGTCTGAAAATATGCCAAATTTTGTCACTTTTTGGCCCACCCTGTAGTTTAAGGATGACCAGGAAAAAATCCAAGTAGTAACTTCTCTATTGACACTCAAGGTCCACCGCATGTAAAAGTTTCGCGAACCCCCGTTAACCTGGGCCGGAGAATAAGGCGGTTATAATAAATAAATAAATAAACATTAGCAAAATATAACATGGACTTCACTCAAGCTACGCTGATCGGGCGTCCATAATTGTTTATAGTTCCATGACAAGCCGCGCTGACGAAAAGCCTTTCCTATTCTGTCGCTACACGAAACAAGAAACTCAGATATCGCTAACAGATCGCGCGTAAGCTGTACACACAAAGTAACAACACAATAAGCCCCCGCCGCCATCAGTAGACTGATAGCTAAAAGATGGTGAGTAGCTAAGTAGATGGTGAGTTCAAGTTCAACTTCAAGGTCAAGTTCAACTTTCAACTTTCAAGTTCAAATCTACACTGTGTTCCAAAAACATATGACTACATTTTTGATGATAACTTGAAGCAGAACTGTCCGTTTACAAAGATTTTTGGCACACTTGTTACCAAGAGTATAGGCCATCGAGTATAGGCCAGGTATATTTAGTTTCCTACCTCACCTATTTCGTGCAGCTACTTTACCTTGTGAAACTGTCAAGACCTAAATATCATGAATTTAGCCTTAAATCACTGATTTTCTCAATGCTACAATACTAGGATATTAACTGCGAAACTGTCACCATACTATTTTACTTACTTATTATTCAACTTAAGGTTTATAATAGAACAATAACAAGATTTATTGCAGACGATAAAGTTGTTTATTAAGCCTGCCTCGGTGGCGCAGTTGATAGCGTCGCAGTACGCGCTGCTTGGCTACGGTGATCGGCGAGTCTTGGTTCGAGGCCCAGGCTGGCCCGATCATTGTGTCAGGTTATAGCGGCGTATACTTTGAGATTAAATTCTCGGGCAGGCACCGAGGGTTTGACGGTGTCCTCTTTAATCTGTGACCGTTGGCTAATACTGCGTTCAGAGACGCTCAGTATTAGTCGCTGCTTGAACCACTGATAACAGATGACCTCCTGCTGTATGCGCTGGCCGGTCATCAATGGCTCTGTTCACACGCACCGCTAAATTGGACCCTGGGGCTCACGGTGCGAGGTGCGCTAGAGCTATGACCGTCCATCATGCAGTAGGTATTAGCTGCCAGAGAAACAGTGATTATAGGCCGAGCAGGGTAAATATCATGGCACAAGGTCTCTCCACTCCCGATCCCTCCCTGAGCCCTACACACCTCTCTATAAGGAGAGGTCGCGCAACAACTACACACTACACACACCATCAGGTTAGCCTGATGGTGTCGCGCAACACTACATTAGTCCCTTCCCTGGGGTTACGCATTGAGGCAGGCCTCAGCGTTGGCATGCGAAGGAAGCGTGTGCCACCCCAAAGGATAAAGATAAAGATTAAAAAGGTTGTTTGTCAGCGAGTGAGACGGGAAATATGATTGGCTTCAGACAACAGCTGAACACGATGTTGTTTGAAGCATGTGAGCTGGAGATCACAGTGAATTATTTTTCTGTGTACACTTGAATAGAGAATAGCAGTTTCACGCGAAATCTAACGAGCTCACCGATGCCTTTTTGGCTTGTCCTCCTGACTGAGCACAAGGTCCTCCACTGCTACGCGACGAACGCGGTCTAACGCTGCCTGGTTGCCGGACAACTGTACCCGCCTTTCGGATTCTCTTTAACAGACTGTCGATGCTTTCAACTTTCCAACCCTTGTCGGGCAATTCACTCAATGCTCTCCGTGCACCATACTGCTCTGACAGATAGAGATTTTTAATCAGAATCACATCTTCCTGTGAAATTTTCATGATTTTGTTTAATTTTTGCTGATATCGAGGTCTTGACAATTTCCCGAGGTAAAGTAGCTGCATTAAATAGGTGAGGTGGGAAAATAAAAACACCTGTCGACGGCCTATAGTCTTGGTAATAAGTAAGCCAAAATCTTTGTAAATAGACAGTTCTAGTTCAACTTATCATCAAAAACGTGGTCACATGTTTTTTGGAACACAGTGTAGGCTAGTTGCCAATGAGGTTAAATTTATTTATTTATACTAATAACCAAAAATCGATAAATTTATATAGGCCAACCCATGGGCCTACCCCAGAGCTGCTATTGGGCGGAGGAATACGCCACATCACAGCTACGTCACAGTATCACGCGCACAGTAAACAAGTTCCTGCTTGCATAAGTAATATTGTTATATGTCAGTACGGCAGGCATGAGGCAGACGGCCATCGCTGAGTGCAGAGATTCTACAGGCTACGGCCTGTAGAATCTCTGGTTGAGTGGCTGTTACTACGGCATGTTACGGCGCCTTATAAATTGTCGTTTATTATTATTATTATTACGGGAAATTACTACGGAAAAAAACTGGAAATGCCATGATCGGAAATACCTACACATTTCGGCCTAAAATAATTATATTTCGATAGCGCAATTAAGATCAATTTTGCTGTAGAAAAATATATGATAATATATAGTTTCAAGGCGGACCAAAATTTATGTAATTGTGCGCCGGTGTGTCCCTTTAAGATCTAATTTCTCAAACTGTATTTCATTGACGAAGCTGTAACTCGTCACTCAGCAAGCCATGCACGACGTGCACAGAGAGATGTGTTGTAGTGACCGGTGAGAGTGCGACAACTACGCCGATGACGTACACTGATTGGCTGGAACCAGAACAACCAGACGGTCATCAGCAGAACTGTATGTCAATCGGATGTGATGACGGTCGTTGTGGGTGGTCTGATGAATCATGCACCAACGAACTGCCGTATATCTGTGAACACTGTACGTCTGTCGACATTGTTCATCATCATCATCATCATCATCATCATTACCTCGCCGCGGTCAAAGCCGGCGAGGTGTTGTTTTCGGTCGCCTGTATTTGTTTGTTTGTCTGTAACTTTGTTTGTCATCAAGTTGCCGCGAAGCGGTTCTAGCCTCGTCGTAGAACTTTCAGCGTTGATCGACAATGATACTGGCATCACGCCAATAGATCTGCGGCCAAATTTTGCTCATAATCAAGTTCTCAAGTTCGTTGAGCCAAAAAAGCCGCCATCTAGCGAATATGGACAGAGCAAGCAGGGCGAGGTTTGTCATGCTTTGCATTGCTTGTTACTGGTACTGGTAGTGGTAATAATAGTAGAACAAGAAGCTCAGCTGTCGCAGAGAGGTCGTGCGATGCTTCGTGTCATTGAGTGTTTCGCTTAGGTTACTCAAGATCATTCGAAATGGCACCATGCGATAGATCGCATACGAGTTCCTATTGACGTTTCAGCGTAACTATTGCCATATCATTTGTATCATTTCCTAGATAAAACGAGATATTGGTCGAAATCGGGATTTTTTCATACCCTACCTGCATTCGTCGCCCCTGTTAGGGGGTCTCCGTCGCAATGTTGCCATTTGGTACACACACAAAACTAGAATGCGGTGGCTACCCGACGGTGAAAAAGTTTGGTGATATGTTTAGCTTTTTTGACACAATACCGGCGTGTGACAGACAGACAGACGGACAGACAAACAGACATCTTGCGACAGTGTAGACAGAGTCCGAGCTAAGCGTACGCAACGCGCGGTAAAAATTGAGTACAATTGTTCAAAGACCCGTTTATAGCGACACAACTCAACTCAACGTCGAGTCGATTTGTGTCAGTGTCGCTATAAACGGGCCTTTACATACGAATGTTGTTGAGCACAGCCGTGAAGGAGTCTCGAATGTAACCGTGCTGGCAGTTTGTGCGTGGACGTAGGTATAGAAACAGAACACAACATTGCGACGAAGTCTGGCAGCTGAATCACAAAGTCACGATTGACTTCATCATCATATTCGTCATCAGTAAAATCATTTACTACCACGGGATGCTTTGCACACGCGCGCGCGGACTATGCCGTCGCAAGATGTCCGCCTGTACCTCCGTCACACGTCGGTGTTGTGTCAAAACGACCAAACACATTATCCAACTTTTTTCACTATCGGTAGCCACACCATTCTAGTCTGTCATACCGAACGTTACGGGAATATTCCTGGACGGGACCTTCCTAACGGGGGCGATGAATACATGGAGTATGAAAAACTCGCGAGTTTTGACTAATATCTCGCTTTCGGAAATGATACAGGATAGGTCACTTACTATGAAACTCCAATAGGAACTCGTAGGCAATCTATCGAACGGTGCTATTTACAACGACCTTGAGTGACCTCTAATCCATATTTCAAGGTCAGACCATTATTTGACACTTAATATCTCAGAAACGGTATGAGACTGCATAAATACACTGTAGTTACAATGGTAAAGGTAAAGGAGCGTATAGTTTTTCGTGAAATTCACCTCAGAACTACGGGACGCCACTTGTCAATGGGATCACACAGTGTGTGTTATCTGCCACCCGACAGAGGTGGCCGCCCCGCCTTCACCCCAACCGCCGCAACCGGGCAGGTTGGTACTCGATTTATCGACCCCGTAAGGATGTAAGGCTGAGTTGGCCTAGTTGGCTGGTTACATACCGAAATGGTTTAACCGTCCACAGACGGTCACCCATCCGAGTACTAACCGGGTCTGACGTAGCGCAACTACGTTGATCGAAGCCAACGCGTTACCACTAAGCCAAACCGCCAACCTGGAATACTAATAGGGACTTACACACGTCCTACTCAAAGGCCTTGAATGTCCTTGAGTAACTTAACGAAATATTCAATGACAAGAAGCATCGCACGGCCTGCCTGCGACAGCTGAGCTTCTTGCTTCATAGCACATTAGCAGACAGTAAGTCGTAGCGAGTGCGAAACACACTCCATCTTCCACATTCTGTCATATATCTGTAACGTTTGACGTTTGTTTTGTTGTCATCCGCGCCAGACATGTTTGTGCTGTGTTTGTTGGTCGCTGATGTGAATGATGATGTAAATGTGATGATGTGAATGATGATGATCAGATCATCTATTCGTTTGTTAATGTGAGCAGCGGAAACACTGACAACTAACGCGACTGGCAGTGGTGATGGCTCTCTGATGCCGGCAGTTGACTTTGCCGTGGGTGATGACGATGATACAAAGTCAGGGACCGTAAGTGCAACCACCATAGCACCTGGAACCGGTTCCACTGTGTCCGGAAATGACTCCACGTCCATGTTGGAAGCCAGTACCAATAATCCGATGATGGTCTTGACAACCTCGAAGACCGGATCCAACATGACCGAGTTTGAAGCACCAAGTAACCACACTGCTACGACATTCGGGAACAGTTCGATGACGAACGAAAGTGTTTCGATGGTGCCAGGAAACGACTCCATGAGTCTTTCCACGTTACCAGGGAACGACTCCATGAGTCTTTCCACGTTACCAGGGAACGACTCCATGAGTCTTTCCACGTTACCAGGGAACGACTCGACGGTGCCACAGAACAGTTCAGTTTCCTTGGCAGAGACTGACTTTAACACAACCACATCGGAAACAAACTCCACCGTACCTGATATTACCGTAGATGTGAGTAACAGTTCCATTGTAGCAGGAAATGACTCCACGTCCATGTCAGAAGCCAGTACGAATACATCGATGATGGTATTCAACACTTCGGAGACAGATTCCAACACAACCTACGCTGAGGCACCAGGTAACTACTCTGCCATGGTGTTCGGGAACAGTTCCACGACGAACGAAAGTCTTTCCACGTTGCCAGGAAACGACTCCATGAGTCTTCCTATGTTACCAGGGAACGACTCTACGGTGCCACGGAACAGCTCAGTTTCCTTGGAAGAGACTGACCTTAATACAACCACATCAGAGACTAACTTTACAGTGCCTGATGGAACAATATATGCGGGAAACGGTTCCATTGTGGCAGGAAATGACTCCACGACAATGTTGGAAACCAGTACGAATACTTCGATGATGGTATTCAACACCTCGGAGACAGATTCCAACACAACCTACGCTGAAGCACCAGGTAACTACTCTGCCACGGTATTCGGGAACAGTTCGATGACGAACGAAAGCCTTTCCACGTTGCCAGGAAACGACTCCATGAGTCTTCCCGTGTTACCAGCGAACGACTCTGTGGTGCCGCAGAACAGCTCAGTTTCACTGGCGGAGACCGACCTTAATACAACCACATCGGAGACTAACTTCACGGTACCTGGCAACGGTTCAATGTCCACGCCAGAGGCCGGCTTCACAAACATGTCGGAAGTCTTTTCCACAGCCGCGCAGGAAACGGGCGCCGTGACGGTTGCCACCGGTTCTGCGACTACGCCGCTACCCAGTGGCACTGACAATGACAGCGTGACTAGAGCGTACAACGCCTCGATGACCACCGAAGCAACGGCTGGAACCGACGACACCACTCTCAGTGAGTGACGTCATCTCTCCATTGTTTTAATTTTTCCAACTAGAAATCAAAAAGCATCACCTAAAAGGCAATGCAATACCGGCAGGACGTGTGCAGTTTAACGTTTTGTCTTTATACCTCGGTTCACTGACGCGCGATATTTATATAGCAATTTTGTCCGTCTGTCTGTCTGTCCGTCCGTCCGTCCGTCTGTCCGTCACGTTCCGGTATTCTATCGCAACGACTTAACGTATTGTCATACTTTCTTTACTACACGGTAGCCCATCATTCAAGTTTTATGTATATCAAGCATATTCGCGAAATTCCGACGGGGTTACACCCTGCGGGGCGGTAAATGCAGGTGGGATATAAAAATTTTGCGATTTTCGACCATTAAGTCGCTATATCTCGCAAATGATACAAGACAGCGCCGTAGTAAATATGGAAGGCGAACAGGCTTCAATGACCTTGAGTGAATTCAGTCTGTGCAGAACGTGGCCGCTCGTAAGGTGTAGGAGTGTGCCGAAGCCGCCGATGTAAACACATCACCCCAGTTCTTGAAGATCTACGTTGGCTACCTGTTAGTCAGCGAGTAGTCTTCAAGACGGCCTTGACGGTCTGAAAGTGTGTCCATGGTGTCGCTCCAGCCTATCTCAGCGACCTCTACGTACGCGCTACTGCCATCTCGGGTCGACAGTATTCTGCGATCTGCAACGACTGGCACTCTACTGGTTCAGTGCGCCCGGACTGCAACTGGACAACGAAGTTTCGCAGTCCACATGGAACCGTCTGCCACCAGCACTACGGTCTCCGGACCTGTCGGAGAGCGCCTTCAAGTGGGCACTGAAGACGCACCTGTTCTCAACCGCCCGGCGCCATTGAGACGTCTTCGTGACTTTGGCGCCACATATAAATATCCAGACTTACTCACTTACTTACTTACTTACTTACTTATTTACTTACTTACTTATCGAACGGCGCTATTTTCAATGACCTTGAGTGACCCTTAACCTAGATTTCAAGGTCACGGGGTTACAGGGGCGGTTTCAGAGGTAAAAGTTAGGGAGGGCTCCTCCCTGATACTAAAGTAAAACATTTAATTGAAGAAAAACAAGATAACTTGTTGACAGTTAATGCGCATGATAGAAAACTGTGGGCTAGGCTAGCTCTATGATGAGGGAATTAGGCTATCATTTTTAATAAAAAATATTTTAATACGGGATTTTTTATAGAAAATAGAAAACCGATGTAACTTTTACAACTAGAAAACAAATGGGATTTTTTGCTTCTTGCTGTCAAAGCGATCAATAATGTCATCGACATCCACGTGAACGCGTCAGTCAGAGTCAGACGCTCTTCTCCCATAGAGTTTCTAATCCATGTCTTCAACCGGCGAAGTGTGGATGGATAAAGATCGTTCACACGATGCAACGGTCACAAAGACCTTGAAAGCCAACAAAACTGTGGAATCAGTCCCTGCAATTGCTTCAAAGACTGTTGCATGCTGATTACCTTCTTGTCTCCACACGATGTATTCACCTTCTAAACGTCTTTCTGCAACTGCCACGCTATCTCCATTTGGCAAATTTGAAGAAAACTTTATCAAAATGTCAAATATTTTCATATAAATTCTGAAAAGTTGGATTTAACAAACATGTGATTTTCATCATTTTCTTTTGCAGATCATAAAATCGGCCTCGTGCATGTAGGTCAGAAGTGATACTGTGGTGTTTTCTGAGAATGGGATGTAGATTGTTCGCCGAAAGAACTCTCTCCTTGTCACACAGACAACGTCACGTTGTCTGTGTGAGTGTGGCGACCGACAGTTCGCGGACGTGTCATCTCGATATATCCATTTTTGCTGCGTTACTCGCAGCTTGTTGCAAGGCCGTTCATGTCGCAATATATATTTTATTCATGGATATTAACAATTGCAAACAAAATTATATTATAGTTTGTTTCATTTTTAAAAATTTTTTATCCGTTTTATTTTTCTTTCTTTATGAGTTAGAACAGAACAGAACAGATTTTATTTGCCAAATGGATTAACAATAATAACGAAAAATAGAAAAAATATAAATGGCGGGCTACCAGAAAGGCAAACTGCCCATCGAAGCTGGCCGCCCTCAGCATTGTCTTTAATCTAATATACGTCCTAACACGCAGAGAGAAAGACAGAAACAATCAAACAACAAGGTGCAGGTGCAAGTGCAACACTTTACTGCTACTAACATGTCAAAGACTGCAGTAAATAGTTTTTAAGTTTGTATTTAAAGGATTGAAGTGACTGCATTTGTTTAAGTTCAGCTGGTAAATCATTCCATAGTTTACTACCCTTATATTCTATACTTCTTTTTCCAATCTGACTTATCGCATCAATATAAAAGTCATCCTTTTGCCTAGTATTATACTTATGAATTACTTTATTAAGCCGCAGCTCGCGATAGCGAGACTGCGGCTTCACGCATCGGAGCTGTCCATCTGTTTGTCCGTCTGTCTGTCTGTCTGTCGCCAAAATGCAAAAAACGCGATTTTCTCAAAAACTAAGCAATTTAGAGCTATGGTCTCTATTAACGACCTATATGAAGTCCTACATTGGCTTTTCAAAGAACCCATTATAGGATCCCTACAATCCAAGATGGCTGAGATCCGCCATCTTGAAAATCGACATGACGTCATTTTTTCTGCCGAGGGTGGTCCGATTTGGATAAAAATTTCGCAGACTGGTACAGAATGACATGTCGACTGCGGTGATGTGTGGAAATGGAAACCGGATGTAGAATTCTAATATGGCGGACGTTTCGGCGAATTCAATGGCATGTCATCCCAGAGCCACGTATCACATTGCAGGGTGCTGCCACTTGGTGAATTCACTGTCACAATTCCAGAGCCACATGCCACACTGCAGAGTGCAGTCACCTGACGAAATCAATGTCGTGATCGTGCCACATTGCAGGGTGTAAGAATTCCATCTGCCATATTGAAAATCGTTTTTCGCCATTTTTTTGTTTTTAATGCAGTTTAGGCTTTGACGAGCGGCGGCTTTCGTATCGTCTCCGATACACTTGTTTTCCTCGAAATACGTGGAAAATATAACTGGTAATTTATTCCTATGGTAAACATAATTATGCATAAGTAACAAAATATTAAATTGATGAAGTAACTGTAAAGGAACTGTAGACGGGGCGATCACCCCCAGCGCCCTCCCCTTGAAACCGCCAGTGCGTGTTTACTATAGAGGCCCACTGCCCTCGATGTATTGTGCACGATCATGACGCGCGATCTGTCTGCGATTGTTCTTGTTGGTATAAATTTGCCCATGAGAAGCGAACCACTTGAGCAATTTTACCGAACTTTGGCATGGGCCAGGGAGTATACTAGGTCTGCTCCCTCACCCTCATACTAAATTTCACCCTTACAGGCCTACCCATAAGGGTGAATGTGGGTCTAAGCCACCAAGTATCGTCAAAATTTGAATTTTTTGGTATGAATTTGCTCCTAAGGGGCGAATCCCTTAAGCGATTCTTACTCAATGTTTGGCGTCCGCTCCGCTCCAAATTTTACTGATATAGGTGTAGAAATGTGGGCGTAATTCCCCCAAATCGATCAAAATTGGAAATTTGTGATATAAATTTGCCATTAGGGGAAATCCTGCGGGTGCACCGAGAAAGTCGAATATGCACAACTGGAAACCTTCCCCCGTGCAAAGGCGCCATAACCGTTTTGCTTAATAGAGTTTCCGTTTTCGCAAACTGCTTATTTGCTCAATTCCAAAAGTGTGACAAACAAACATAAAACAATACTTTTTTATCTACTGCCGGCGTGGGACGTTCCCCACCAAACTTGGTATGGTGATAGAGGACGTCCGTCCATTTCTGTGCTTGTCTAACTTGTTCCGATCAGTAGTTTTGCCGCCAGGAGCTATTGAAAATTTGTGGGAAAATGCCCCCATTGCAGGCAAAGTGATGCTTATAACTTGTTTGTCTTGTCTGTCTAAAAATGTGAAGGCTACCTATAGACGCTCACAAATGGTGATTGCGAGGGCTAACTAGTCGCTAAATCTTTCATAACTTTAGCTGATTAAATTTTGTTTGTCAATTTAATAGAGTAACTTGGCTGTAAAAATGCTTCAATGAACAGAACCAGCATTACTCAGCTCTGGCATTTTTGGCGACTGTACAGGCGTTGTGACTTATTTACTATATCGGGACGGTTCGGATAATCACAATCTATTATGCTCTAGACACACCAATGAGTCAATGACATTATGATGGATTCATGATCTCGGTTATTTTTGTGCACTTGGCGTTAATTTAATGCAATTATTATTTCACCTCCCTAGTAAGATGCTAAATTAATTATTGTAAATAAAATAAATGATGAAAGACCGACAGTGTGAATATTGAATGTGACTGTGTGTCTGTCTGCATGTGTAGTCACGGCTATCGTTGTTGGCAGTGTCGTTGTCGTGACCGTTGTCGCAATCGTCGCAGGAGCCTGCTATTACCAGTACTCCTACAAAAGGTGACCAGTTAACGTAACGCATATACGTACACGGTGGCCCAGAAACTGCATTGCCTATGTTCATGTCACCGTGCAGCCGATGCACGCAACAGTTTTACGCTGAGTAAAATGTTCCTTTGTCTAGAAAGTTACGGAGCGTCATGTAAGTCAGTGCAGTGCGAGCTCCCAGCGTCTGATAAACAATGTCGTCAGCGTTTGACAACTACTTGTCCAATCAGACGTTCGTGCTATGTAACGTCAGTTGGTATTTGGTACACTGGCCGTTGATAGGTCGCTTGTTACAGTCGGGACTGCAGGGCGGAGTGCCGCACCAGTCCACCCGTCAAAGACCAGTCAGTGTACCTATCACACTGCTTCATAACGGTCCCTTGCTGCGGGTATGTGTGCCCCACTAGAGAGTTATAAAAATAGGCCTACAACGCATTCGTAGCCTACATTCAGCTTCCCCCATGTGCTGATGACATGAGAATATGTCATTCATGTTGCAGTAATATTTCGTGGATGTCTTGCTGTTACAGGCGTGGATATATCAAGCAACCTTGAAGGTACATCATTAAACGTTGTCAACTTCGTCAACACGTAGCCTACGTCTAGCAGCTGTGAATGCGTCACTGTCACTTGATGAGATCACCGGTTATAGCCCGACAAAATGTTGTTTATATGTAACAGTTGTTGACCAATGTCATAAATTATTGAACTTGATACACGTTTCGCTTACATGTACGTTTTTAACGTTTAGAAGTCGATAATGGAACTTGAATTCTCTTGTAGATAAGCAACTGCTGACTGGCTGTTTAATGACAGATGACTTTATTCATCGATCATTTTACTGTTGTCATACTGCAAGAATGGTTGTGTGGTTGATAAAAGTGGATTTAATTGTCATTGGACAGCAGTTCTCACAGACATCGCCCGCGACAGCGAGAGCGCCTTAATGCATCGGAGCTGTTCGTCTGTTCGTTCGTCTGTCGCCAAAATGCGTAAAAAAACGCGCTTTGCTCAAAAACTAAACTGCTCTCTATTGATGACCTATAGGAAGTCTACATGGGTTTTTCAAAAAACCCATAATTGGACCCATAAAATTCAAGATGACGGAAATCCGCCATCTTGAAATTCGTGAAATCGCCATATATCGACGAGAAATCATAGGATTTCGATGAAACTTGGTACACAAATGCAGATGTGGAACTCGATGACAATCACGTGACCAAATATGAGAATTTGTAAAATTCAAGATGGCAGACGGCCACCATTTTAAAATCGTTTTTAGGCCATAACCCATCCGATTGTCCGATATCAAGGAAACATTTGCACAGGGAAGCAGAATAGCATAGCGATAGAGGTCGTGACATAAACTCTAAATTTCGAAAATTCAAGATGGCCGACGGCCACCATATTTCAAATCGTAAAATCGCCATATCTTAACGAAAAATCATCCGATTTTGATGAAATTGGGTATACTAATGCAGATTTAGAACTCGGTGACAGTCTTCTTTTTTTCTTTCTTTACGATGCGGTACGTCCCCCTTCACGTACCCAGTGCCTAGGCCTGCCTCACGGGGGTGAGACAAGTGTAGTGTAGCGCGACACCATCAGGCTTGCCTGACGATGACGGTGTGTGTTCAGTGTAGATGCTGCACAACCTGTCTTTTGAGAGAGATATGTGTATAAGGGCTAAGTGACGGAACGGGGAGGGAATTGGAGAGGCCTTGTGCCACGATATTTAACCTGCTCGGCTTTATAACCACTGTTTCTCTGATGGCTAATACACACTGCATGACGGACGGCCTAGCCCTAGCGTCTTTAGTTTTAGTTCGCCGTAGGCCCAGCGCAGTTTAGCGACGCGTGCAAACAGGGCCATTAATGGCCTACCAGACGATGCAGAGATAAAGTCCGGTGTTTCCTGCTGAAGTTGCTGGACTATTTCACTAGCATAGAGTAACGTCAGAACGCGTCATTTCCGCCACAGCTATTTAAAAGCAAATAAAGTAAGTAAAAGTGAACGGACAAGGAGAGTTGAACATGCATAACATTTTCGAAAGTATGCTGATGCCGTATACCAAAAATTATCAAAATGAGTCCGTGCTTGTCGAAACTACAGCTTGCGAAAGTTGGGGCGTTTTTTGAGACAGAGTGTATAGGGCCAGCGGCATACAGGTGGCGTACTGGTGAGGGGATTGAGATGGCGTCTCCGAGACGTTGCACTAATGACTAGTGCGTGATTGTGATACAGCAGCTGTATGGCCAGCATGCAGAGAGCTGCTAGCTCCTCCAGTGCAGAAACTCTACATGAACACTACGCTTATCAGTAGAAACTCCACAGTACTGCGTCCGTTGACAAGGACCGTGACGTGTAGACTTCAATGTACTTATATCATTTATTTGTAATCATTATTTATTTTATTTAGGCCTATATATCTGACGCTTCTTTGAATGACATGGTCTCAGTCCCAGTCACTGGCTTCATGGCGATACCAGCCATAACTAGATCGAGATGTCGACGTACGACGACGACGCTTGTGACGGCGTTTCAAAACAACGAGTTGCGGAGACCGACGGTACGTGAAACAGCGGAAAGTGTGCTGCGTTCGCTTCTGTTCCAGGCATCTGTGACTGGAGTTAATTTTGCTTGTCATGAAACTATTGCCCATGTTTAGCTGTCTACTCAGTCGCCTTCTTTATACAGGGGCAGATCCAGGAATTTGAGAAACGGGGGTCGCAACTCTCCCCTCCCCACCCCTTTCACTCCCCTTAAAAGTAGGCCCCCATAATTGAGATAGAGGGTCTGGGGGAGCGCTGTAAGCTCCCCCAGTGGGGTCCGGGGCTGAGGTGATTGGCTAATCTCAACTCCGGACATAGACCAAACTTGAGCCGTTTGGCCAGTCTTTGGTCTCAGTGAAAAAAGTGAAATAACGTAGTGAGTGAGGGTGGGGGGGGGGCGTGAGATGACGTCCACTTGACACGTCATTTTGAGACAAACTCAACCCAACAACCGAGGAAAACACACGTAGGCCTACTCCAAAAAAAAAATACAAAATACACACAATACTAGCGGTATACTACTGTTCGAGAAAAACACGTAAAACGCACAAAAAATTAAACCTAAATCTGAAATGAAATTCACGTACCTGTGTGTCCTAACCTTTG
>Ga0209339_1000383_pt1 | contig 16342 bp, 10 predicted proteins | sample OlaalgELextract3_FD_187376 | JGI IMG/M metagenome (GOLD analysis project Ga0209339, IMG submission 187376) | Olavius algarvensis symbiont microbial communities from Tuscany, Italy - Type A ELBA extract 3 (SPAdes) (version 2) | ecosystem: Host-associated > Annelida > Digestive system >... | reverse complement strand
CTAATAGGAACCCCTACCCCAGGAATTCAATGGTACAAATTTTGACCCCCTGGGGTGACCCCTAACCGGGGAATGGGCCCCCCGTGAGGTGCTTTTTGTCAAATTACTTTGACCTCTTGTTATAATTCTTTAGATTCATTTTATGTTTTGCAAGTTGTGCGACTGATAAAATTTGCTACCTGTCCCGGTTAGCACTGATGGACAGGTACTGTTTTTGAGTGCAAACGTTGTTTTAGTGTCCGTCTGTGGGTCCATCTGACAAAATGTTCCCCGATGGTCAAAAGTCAAGGTCAAGAAAGTGAAGATAACGACATCTTTTTTGGTCGTAATTCCGCTGGAAATAGTCCAATTTACCTCAAGTAATGACTAAAATTTTCCTAGATGGTCCCCTGTATCGCACGCTGCATGCTGAAGATTGAACGATCATAGTGAAAGTCAAGCATGCAGAAATGCTGAAGTCGTTTTTCGGCCAAACAATGAGTACTCTGCCGCATATGGTCCAATATACTTCAAGTGCAGACCACAATATTCGATTTCTGGTGGCAGGTATGCTTGATGTGAGTAAGTAAGTAAGTAAGTGCATCGCACTACAGATTTTCTTGCATTGTACTCTATATGTGCTAACTTTCAATACACTATGCTTATATGTGTATGGCAATGTAGACTTTCATGAAGAGGTTGACAACTAAAATACGAACTCAGCTCGGCTGGGACGATGTTGGCGATCACTCGACGAGGTTGCTTTAATTGTGCTTGCAAACTTGTATCTTTACTTCTGGTACTTGATGAGAGTATTCTAAGTGTTAGCCAATGTATGCAGCAGAAGGAGCACAGCAGTGTTGTTGTCAAGGACTTGACCCTCTAGGCCTAGGACTCAGCTGTCGAAAGTGCAACGACCACAATACTGTGCCCTGACTGCATACATGCAACACATATTTACGATGACAAATTTTATTTGTATATTTTTCAGCGTGCTGGTCGTCTTGGAACACCTTTGAAATACTGCCGTGAAATACCAATGTCATAATGTCATCCCAGATTCCCGGTAATCCAAAAATGTGTCAGCATCACGTTCCACTCTCAGTATTGCACTTCGTAGCAACAATCTCAGTGTTACACTTAGGAACACCAGAATTGTGAGATCTCAGGTTTCAGCATCAGTCCTTTTTCTAATCTTTCCTCCGGGGGCAAGTGATGTCAGCCAGGCATAGGTTGTGCTGCTGAGGCCATTTTTGTCAGTAAAAGTTTGTCAGAAAACTCAACTGCAGCCACAATTCATAACATCTTCAATAATCCTGCCAACAGACAGACAAACCAACAAACAGAGACAAAAACGATCTCGTTCGCAGAGATAAAGGTGAAATAACGGAAGTACGCACAACTGCTTTTGTCACATAGGTTATTAGTGGTCCTGCCTGTCTATCTGCCTTTCCGTTGCCTGTGCTGTATACTGAACGTGCTGACATACTATCGTGCTGGCCCGCTACCATCCAAGATAACTCAGTTGAATTGCTTTGGTCGCTGCATTGGCCGACTCACAGCAACAGGCTTGCTCTGTTAGCCTGTGTACGTTGTCAGGGAGGGCCTCTATCGTTTTGGCCATCGATCAGGCCAACACTCTTGTTAGTTATGTTCCAAAACAGAATTTGCATAGACTACTGACACTACATTCGTTCATTGTATGTTGATCATGCTGCTGACAGTTTCCAGTGGTGTATGTTTACAGGTTGTTGAGAGCAGCAATTCTTGGTGAGTCGGTCATGCGTGGCGACAGCGACAACGTCGCTAAAGTTAAAGAAATATTTTCCAGTTGGTCCAAGCTTAATGCCAGGTTTGCCGTTAGAAGCATATTGTACCAACAGACAGGTTCAGACATAGAGAATAGTTTTCTGGATACGTGTGTGAGATCGCCATCTGGTGGCACTATTTGTGTATATTGGCAGACACTCGCTCAGTCACTAGTCGACCTTCCTCGATGTGGGTTGGCGACAGCAGATGACCACTCCGATATCTTTCTTCTCCATTGTGCTCGATCTTGTGACATCTCCTTTAGCTGAATGTATTCGCAGCCAGTCCACTCTTCAATGTCGTGTATCTTCTCGGTCTGCCTTGATGCCGTAACCGTTCCATGATTCCTTCTAGGACTGTAAGTGCCAACTGTCCTGCACTTCTCCGAGTAATGTGACCAAAATATTGTAGTTTCAGCTTTGCCACTCTTCCCATTGACTCTCTTTCCAGGCCCAATTCTGTTAATATTGAATCATTTGTACGGTGTTCTTGCCATGAAATGCTAAGCATTTTTCTCCAACACCACATTTCAAAAGTTTCTATTCTGTTTCTGTCCGATTTCTTCAAAGTCCATCCCTCAACTCCATACTGGAACACTGCCCAAACCACTGACTTCATCACCTTGACTTTCGTTGCAGTTTTTATATTGGCAGAAGGCTGAGAAAAGTGATCTACACTGTGTCCCAAAAAAATGAGATTCACATAATCTTGAATATCTTGTACAGTTATATGTCTGTTGCAATGAAATTTAGCACGCAATATCCTGATGGCCTTAGCTGTTAAACGCGTACATAATTTGCCGCCTCACCTTAGTTATGTTTCTACACTACCTAACATTAGACAAAAACTGAAATGTGACATTGATGAGCTGATGCAGAGGCTCATTGATACTTGGCACCATATTCCTCAGGGCATCATTGATGAAGTCATTAAGCAGTGACAAACATGGCTTAGTGCATCTATAAAGGGATGTCACTTTGAACACCTACTATGATATAGCCACACAACCAGCTCTTTTCAAAGCCACTCACACTACTGAGAGGAAGATGACATAACTTTTCGGTTTTTATATAATGTCAGTACATATTGACTAAGATGAGGTGGCAAATTATGTATATGTTTAATAGCTGAGGCCATCAGGATATCGTGTGCTAATTTCGTTGCAATCAATAGACATCCAACTGTACAAGAGAGTTTCACTTTTTTTGGACACAGTGTAAAGTAAAGTTCGTGGATTTGTATAGCACTAGCACATCGTCGCGAAGCGCCTGTAATGCGCTACCGCTTCCCGTAAGTTGGCGCTGATCTCCGCAAGCCAACCTTACAGCCAGGCATCAGCGAACACTGTGAGACCACGTGATACGGGTTGGTGTATCACGCGATATGCCTGTTTACTTCCCCAGCTACACCGGGTACTTCTTCAGCCTGGGCAGGTTCAGTCTGAGTAGGCCTGGTTGCCTGATTCCATGCTGAAGTGGTTTACCCGTCCTAAGACAGTCACCCAACACTAACTGGGCCTAGTGTAGAGTAACTGTGTTCATCAGCCGGAATGTGTTACCGCTACGCTAAACCGGCATGTACACCTGGCATAGTTCTGCTCATTGCATATCAGCAGTTGCAGTACCATGTAGTCCTCGTCTCATGTAGCTCATATCTTGTAGACATTAAGCAACAGTTGTGTCTTCTTTGGTCTCAAAAGTGATATTTTGTGTGATTTTTTCAAGTCAGCAGAATCTGATATATCTGCTGCTTACAGTGAAAGCTGTTTCTGCAGTAGTTTGTGAAAAAACATCAGTTTTTTTGATACACCTGAGTTACTGACTGATCTGGTTATGTGGCAGCATTAATCCAAATCTGAAGAACGTTGTCTACTTGGGCGGAATCAAGTACGGTAGTGAGGCTGAGTGGCAGTTTGTCTGGAATCGATTTGAACAAACTCAGACCCCGTCAGAGAAGTCCAAACTGCTTGCTGCACTCTCAGCTTCAACTGACGTCCTCATTCTCAACCGGTATTTGCCACAGTCTTGCACAGTTTACTCACAAGTTCATTTACCGGCTACTTGTTGTGTGTTTGTGAAAATCTGGTTGTTGTATACAAAGTTATCATTTACATAATAGTTTTATGACTCGAGTTGTTTTATGACTCACATGCAGTTGTGATGTTACTGAAAGGCTACTGCAGACGCCGGCTTCATAACAGAACTTAACAGCTCTGCTGACTCACAAGGTGCGGGACACAGCCACTGCAACATATCTCAGCAAGCTGGTACAGACCCATGCACCACTTTGGGCTCTGCCCTAATCTTGTGCTCCGCTGCTGGTCATTCCTCGCATACACACCAAACTGGCCCGTCGTGCTTTCTCTGTTGCTGTTCCATCTACCTTGACTCTCTACCTGCTGACAACTGACTATGCAAAAACATTCTCAAACTACCAAACGCCACTTGAAAACCCATCTGTTAAGACTCACCTAGTCCTTCTGTGTTGCCACAAGCACCTCTGTATCTTCGGACCTAACGGCACTGTACTAATGCGTTATCATTATTATTATACATCTTATTATTATTATTATTATAAATGTTTTTGCCCGTGTTTGTCTGTCTGTCTGTTAGCAAGATTACTCAAAAACGCGTGCATGGATTTGGATGAGTTGTTGCGTGTCGACAGGTGTCGGGACATGGACGAACTGATTAACTTTTGAGCCTGATCCCGATCATAGTCCGGATGCTGCAGTGTCCGATGATCAGTGCCATAGTCTGTTTTCCAGACTCTGATCGTCAGTCTTGTGCTGATGAAACTAGACTTTGGCAACGCTACGTTGGCTGGTTTACCGACCAACCTACTAAATCGCCTCCAGTCTGTTCTCAATGCTGCAGCTCGGTCAATCGCCAGTCTACGTCACTGAGATCACCTCACTGACACTCTTGTTAGTTTTCACTGGCTTCATGCTCCTGAGCGCATCAATTTCAAACTGGCGGTCCTTGTATTCCAAGCTCTGCACGGCACTGCACCTCGATACCTGTCTGACCTTCTTCGCCACGTTGCTGACTTGCCGTCTCGTCGTCGTCTACGGTCGGCGACTTCCAGCCAACTTGATGTCCGCCCATCGCATCTCGTAACTGTCGGAGACCGTTCATTTGCCTCTGTTGGGCCAAAGCTCTGGAACAGTCTCCCTAGCTGATGACATTACATCGGCCTCATCGTTGCCAGTTTTCAGAAAGAAACTGAAAACTCACTTATTCCGGCTATCATACCCGGACGTTATTTTGTAGTTTGCTATGGTGTTTTGTCGCCATCGTGGTCCTTGAAGTTAATTGTTACTTAGGCCACGTTAAAAAATGTAATGTAATGTAAATGCCGGAACCGGATTGCTTTCTCCGTTATCATATAGGCTATGGAACTTTGCAGCCTTGCCTAGGCTGCCAGCGAGCTGCATTGCTATGCGTAATTTTACGCCCGGAAAATCCCACACATACGCATTGGTGGCACGCCGCTAGAGCGAGCCATGGTTTTAAAATGGTTTTATTCACTGAACTGTCAGAAGACCTTTGTCGGAGGTAAATGCAATCTACCGAGTGCCCTTCTAGTTATTATATTGGTTGTGTTGACTGATGTTGAGATGTTTCACAGTAAAACATTCACTGGATGTTGTTTGCTGCATGCAGGTTTCTTCAGTTGTCACTGAATGAGTCTGCCATTCGCAGTTCTGAAACTCCATCTCTGCTGGCGATGATTGCACACAACCCAGCGGGACGTGTTCTCTGTTGGCGCTTCGTTAGGTCACACTGGAAAATTCTCTATAACAGGTGACAATTGCTATCCATCCAGTAGTTGTGTGCAAGAGATAAAATGCAGAATTTTTGTCTTGCCACAGACAGACAGTGATATATTGCTTTTTATCACTGGTGTTTGTAACTTTTGTACCAGGTTTACAGCTTTGTTTGTAACCATGCAGCAGTATGGGAAAACGATTGTACAGCTACCGTCTGATTCGCTTGCGACCTATGGCACTATAAGAATTTGTTTTTCGATTTAGATGGACGATGGCTGTGGGATCATGGCATTAAATTTGCCAAGTGGCAGCACCCTGCAGTGTGGTGTAGGGTGAGGTTTGCTGTGCCTAGCACGCTGCATGTACTTTCAGTTGTTTAACAGCAGTAATTTTGTTCACATACGAGGGTCGTTCCATAAATAAGTTACAAAACGTCGTCATTCTGTTAATTTTCAAAATGTGAAAATTTGGAATATGTTTTATAGGGGATTTTTTTTCTGAATACCAGCTGTGAATTTTATTACGATGATGTCACTGTAACGTCATTTATAAACATTGGATGAAGCAGCGTTGCCGCTGAAAGTATCCCGTAAGGAACAGTGTTCTGTTATTCGTTTTCGGTGGGCGAAAGACTTGGTGCAAATGCCATTCAGTCTCAGATGCGCCTAATGTATGGCGACAAGCGTTTTACGAGACCAGCAATACATGTTTGGTGTAAAAAGTTTGCTCATGGTGACGAAGGTGTGTTGATGAGGAATCGCCATCGCCGTCTTGTTCCAGTGACCGATGCAACGATCGCAGCAGCCGATTCTCTCATACTGTCAGACCGGTGTGTGATGTCATGATTAAATGAATTTGGCCGATACGTTGAAAAACGAAATGTTAATGTTTAACTTTTAAACAGATTTGCTTGTTGAAGTAAATTTTTCTCGTCAGCTGCAACGCTGTTTAACACATGGCGAAGTTGTAAAAGAACACTGGTGGGCAAAATAATGCACTGACTGACTGTGTTCTAAGTACAAGTGACGTCACAATAATGACGTCATCGTCATAAAATTTCCAGTATAGGTCCTTGATTGAATTCCCTACAAAACGTATATTTCCAAATTTTCATATTTTGAAAATTAACAGAATGACGTCATTTGTAACTTATTTATGGAACGACCCTCGTATGTTGCATCCGTGTTAGGTTTCTGAAAATGTATTGCAATAAACTTCCAATTTGCTTTTTAGTTGATGTAATCTTTGGTAACACCAGCAAAGTGCAACGAAGACCACACTGGCCAAGACCAAGACCAAAGATGACGAGACCAAGACCATAAGTTCCAGTGCTTGAAACCGAGATCACAGAATTCAGTCTTAAGGCCAAGACTAACTTAATGTCACTAAAAGTATTTGTACAGGCTTCATGGTGCATGTTAGGTACCACAATGTTGTGATGAAGATACGCAGAATCATTAAAGGTGTAACTAGACAATTCACAACTCAGTTCGACTATGATGAGGTAATGTCTGCATTTGTCATTGTAATAAAAGGTGCTTGCTTCCACAATTAAGTGTACAGATTTTACCTGAAATTTACAGCATTTGTGTACAATTTATATTGTGAGATCTTTGCTTCTTTTCTGATGTGCAGAATTTAGCACTAATGCAGAGAGGTTGATGCTCAGTACCATACTGCAGAAGTGTTTCTGTGGTTCATTAGGTAAATTCTTTCTTTGGAGAGCACCTTGGCGGCGAAAACGTCCGTTTCATTTCACAAGCACTTGAGAAAATCAGTTTGAATATTAACTGGTTGTCAAGAAATGAAAAGAAAGTGTTCATCTGGCTGAGGAATAATCCACACTGAATCTCGTTCCAGGTGATGATACTGGCACGGTATCAGCTGTTCCTAAGTTGACATTTTGGGTGACGACTTGTGCTGTTGCAGTGTTGTTCAAACTGCAGTTCTGATAATGTGGCATTCAGTGTTTTATGTTATTGTTGTGATCATGATACCATGTTGTAGACTAACTGCTGCTTAGTTTTTGGTCTGTTGAGCTCTGTTAAGACACGAATGTGCAGGCCGACATGTCGTACTGACGTGACAAGTGATGTTCTCTTGACTTTTCCACTGCCAGTTAAACAGTGTTGCTAATGGCCAGTGAAGGTGAACTTTTTGCATTGTGTGGTTTTATGTATTTTACTGAAAATTAACTGCAATTATGCAGTTTTACAGAAGCAGAAACATGACAGCAGACACAGATTCCAGTAGTTTTTACATGGTGATGGCCCCGTGCACATGCTGATGCAATGTACTTGGCGTGGCCTTACTTAGTTTTTTAATTATCAGGCAGGGTCACTAATCCCCGAGATAAGAGTAATCCTGTTTACTCAGTAAATGTAGCAAGCATAAGAAAGTTAATGTAATGTAAAACATAATTATTAAAGTGGCTAATAACAGCAAGCTGGTGCTTAGACCACTGTCAATAACGTAGCACAACAACATATCACACTATGTCGGGAAACGATTTCAAAAACAGGAAGGATTTTAGATGACGCCGAAAAATAGTTATTGAAGATGATGACTGAACGTCAGCAGGTAAAGAGTTCCACAGCATGGAGGCCGCCACCGAGAATGTTTACCAAATCTCAGTATCACATTCGTTCATTTGTGTGTTGGCAGCAGCAATTATTTTATTGCAATGATGATTTGAGGGTAAACGTCTTTGGCTGCCAGTGTTCAGTGGGATTTACAGTAAACTGGGTTAGGCTAGCCAGTTCTCAATAACTGGACTGCAGCTAAACTTAATGATTGGATGTCACTCTCATCAATTTTCGATCATCAACCTATTACATGAAAATTTCCAGGAGGAGCAATGAAATTCCAGAAGATTACGGTATTAACAGAAGTTGTAGACAACCTGCAATGTTGAAAAGAGGGGACACCCTGTTCCTTGAATCTGGACCTGTACTCTTCATTAAGATCATTTGTAAAGCACAAAATTAGAATAAATACACCAAATGCGCTAATAGGCATGTCTGACCTGTACACCTATATACTCACCTCCTCTGTTAGTGTTTGGTCACTGCAAAAAATGTTGTAGCAACAGACTGCCAAGAATGTTGCAAGTGCATTTGTCAGCAGACATTTTTTTGTTAGCCGACATGTCAGTTGCATGTCATCATGTAGATAACCATTTCTTAATTAATGTCGATTTCTTGCTTTAACACGTCTGCTGACAAATCGGCCAGTTTGAACATGACTGCACTTATATTTTAATTACTAGTGCATGGAGTATATTAGAGCTGGGCTGCTACTATACAAATTGGACCTAGCAGAACTCGCTTAGTTAATTAGCTTAATTCTGGTATGTTTATGAGCCTGCCAAAAAGTGAGTTCTGCTAGGTCCAAGTTCCAACAGCATCACTGTTACGTTAAAGTCTTATTCGTTGTCATCACAGGGTGAACATGTACTTATTTGTTGTACTTAACTGTACTTGCATTCATTTATTTCCATATCTCAGTATCACATTCGTTCATTTGTGTGTTGGCAGCGATTCCGGTCCGCCATAGCGAAGATCCGCCATAGGATGTCTAACCCTAACCCTAGCTATGGCGGCCCTTCGCTATGGTGGGCCGGTACCGTTGGCAGCAGCAATTATTTTATTGCAATGATGATTTGAGGGTAAACGTCTTTGGCTGCCAGTGTTCAGTGGGATTTACAGTAATTTAATGCATATAAAGACTGACTTTTGTTGTTTGTTATTGTGTTTGTTGCAAGCTTTACTGTTGACAAATACACGTGGCTGTAACACACGTCGTTTCGGTTTTTCGTGTCTGTAAGGTGCCCTAGCAGTCTTCTGACAATTACGTCACCTTAATCTGTTCTTTTATGATGATGATGATGAAGAAAAAAAACTCGCGGATAAAAGCAGTCTCCAGTTTAAATGCAAGTCAAAGTGAACTACACTGAACCCTATAGATACATCACTGTAGACCTACTGTTACTGCACATTGACAAATATAACTGAAAAAGTAGAATGTAACAAATATCGTTATTAAATACATATATCCACCTGAAAACTGAACTGTTCGAGCGTTCTTACAACTGACGCCGTGCCTGTCATACGACTACACTGCTGCATTACTCACTTTCACCTTCCCACGGCTTTTTGCTGTGGCCACAACCTTGAAGTCTATCGACTATAATGTTGCTATGACATTCATTCTTAATAATAATGGAACCAGCATAGCTATCAGCTGGCTCTATGCCCGGATGGACAATGCCGTGTTTAGGGCCCCACAGTTGCGGGGGGCCGCATAGCTTGCAAGGGGCTGCAAGCGAGTGGAGAGATTTTCTGAAGAAAACTAAAATTTGTAAAGTAAGAAAATAACTCGTGTCAAAGACTTATTCTTTGACACGAGTCATTTTCTTACTTTAATGCCGCAATAACGATACAATGTTTTCGTCATACTGTCAAAACTAAAGCTTGCAAGAATCCGTTGACACGAAAACGCTTCACACAGCGCTGATTTATCAAACGGTCCAGCAGCAGGAGACATCAGCGCATACAACCTGGATGACGAGATCATGAGCTTCGTTGGGCTTGCTTCTAAGAGAACCTGCATGGCTTGTCTGCTATCCAGTGCTTGAGCTATATCCATCCATAAACATTCTATTGTTGACCTTTGTACAAACATATCGGTTACACTGAAAATATTAACATTTCTTCCCGTTACTGATTCATTGTGTGAGAGCTTTACAAACTGAAACTTACTAACTCATCAGCATGATGTCTCAAGAAAGCCTTGTTGGTTAATTCACGATTTCCGTCGCATGTGAAATGTATACATCGCTGGATACGTACAGTAATACCCACGAACTTGAGAAATTCGCCAGCATGAAAGCAAGCAAAGTTCTACAGTAACTGACGTTCTCGTCTCTTCTCTGTGGCAACCTTGAAACTACTGAGATTTGCCAACGCTGTTGTACTAGAGCTGTCATACTTGTCTTGTCTTATTGTTCTTCAATGACAAATGTCATTAGACCTACCACTACAACAACTTACAATTTGCTAATACCGTTCATTATTTTGCCATGCGATGCTATGCATAAACACGGACTACTCGTGCGGTGTCGTGTCTGTCACGTTCATGTACTGTGTCAGGCATAGTTGTAACGAAATGTGAATACGAAACCGTACGCAAACTATCGAATGGCACCATTTTAAATGACATCTAACCCGCATTTCAAGGTGAAGCCATTATTCAACGCTGAATATCTCAGATACAGTATGGCATAGACCATGTAATAGTGACAATGGAATGCCAATAAAAACTCGTATGCAATCTGTGGAATGGGAATGGTGCCATTTCCAACAACCTTTAGTGACCAGTAACGTGGATTTCAAGGTCGTGACATTATTCAACATCCAATAGCACGAGAACAGCAACAGACAGAGCTATACTATACTAATAGTAAGTCGTCTATGATCTATCGCTCGGTGCCATTTTCAGTGACCTTGAACGACCCATAACCCAGATTTGAAGATGACGACAATATTTGATGCTGCATGTGTCAGTGACGGTACCAGATGCATATTTATGCCTACAATCGATAACAAGTAAGACCTCACACACACCCTACTCAAGGGTGTAATTTCGAATGACGTCGAGAGACATAGCCAAACTTGTAACGACACGAAGCATCGCGCGGCCTCTATGCGACAGCTGAGATGCTTGTCTTAAAACCCTTCAGTTTCAAATGAGTGGACATGCATTGACAGAATGGCATGATATGATAAACAGTAGACCTACAAACACGGGTTATCGAAATATTTCAGCGTCTGTCAATTTAACAGCAGTTCCTCAATTACCATTTCCTAGCCATGCATTACCAATGTGCATTTTAAGAAGCAACAGTTACATTGTGAAAAGCATGGGGGTCGCAAGAAAAATCTTGCAGAGAACTGCAAGGTCGATAAATGGCATGCGCGGATGGAGCAACTGAAAATGCAGGAATAAATCTCGGCACTGGAAAATGTGGGAAAGACCTTAGGACTGGCAAATGAGTGATAAAAATTACCTTTGGCACAAATGCTGTAAAGCTATACAGATTTTGTGCTTCTAACACAATCGCAGTTCCCAAAAGTTTAAAAAAAACTGTTAATGTGAATAAACTATTCAATGCATTTAGCAAAGCTAATTATTATTATAACTGGTACAATATTCACAAAAGCAGAGCCACAGGACATTTTTCTACACTTTAACGAGATGGCAACATCATTGGTACAATGCAGTGCGCTATTGTCACATATGTAATAAGCAAAATGTCGAGAGTTGGATGTGAAGCTATCTATATGATACAATGATGTTAATCATTAAGCTTCAATTAATTTTTAATAATTCTGATTGATACACTGTAAAACATGCAAACACAAAAAAATGTGTTAATTCAGTATAAGTAACAATACAGACACACCAACTGTTACTAAGTACATGTAGTAATCTTTCCCACATTTCCAGCATCCCCACAAAAGAGTAAGTGAGGTGGGTGTTGACTGTTGATATAGTGCCTGTAAAAAGAAGAAAGACAACTGAAATCTGATGCCAAGCAACTCGGCAGGAAATGCATGCCAGCTCCTACATCGCCTGAAAAACGACGTCTGTTGTTTAAACTGAGCAACTGCAGCTAGGTCAATATGTGAACTACTGGTACAGAAAGGAAAGTAGTCAAACCGACAGCAGGTATACTGTCATTTTATTTCAGCATTAACGCAATCGACAGATTAACAAGTCTATCAGTGTCGGCCCATTAACAAATTGACAACAACTTTTAATGTTCTTTATTTACACAGGATTTGCATAACTGCAACACCACATCAAGTACAGTAATGCTGCCATGCTACAGTGGTAATCCCGTTGTTGACCACAGAATCAACCGTCATTTCTGACAGACGTTTACGCTGGTATTCCTAATCGGCTCCCCACTGCAGTGGCTACAACATACAGCAGTACATGATCGTAGTATATACACGTGTAGTACTTGTTGATGTCTTATGCCCGTACATGAAAGTTTACTATTAACAAAACACATTAACGCCGATAATAACATCAAAATAAGGTGTCTTTCAAGGATGTACACCCCCCATTCCAGAGCTCAGACGTGCCCACCTGCAATACTGAAGCAAATAATGATTCGTAGCATTACAATAAATGGTATAGATCTCAACGAGAATCAAACGTAGCATAGACGTTGGCCGTTTGAAAGTGGCAGTCAAAGTCCTTTCCTCCCTCTCCCATTCCCCTTCTAGCCACAAAGTGCCCTCACCCCTGCATGCTGCAAAGCGGCATCCCCTTAATACAGAGGGGCTGAGCTCCCAAGTTGGGCTATGTGCCAAGCCCCAGCTGCCAAACACAAACAATTTCATGGGTATATTGCATGACAATATGCAACTAACTTTTAACCCTTTAATGGCCACAGAGAAACGAACCAGAGCAATATGGTGATTGCTACACTGCCCCGCCGAGTCCTCTCCTTGCTGTACCAAATGTAACAGTCCATGCATCAACGGCCAGTGTACCAACTTCACATTATTTGATGTGGCATAATAACTGCCTTTGCACTATAAAGGGTTAAGCAAAGTTAACAAGCTGAACAGAAAGACTTGATTTATGCATGCAAAAGGTGAGGTCACACATCACTCGTAAAGTCAACTGACCCCCTTGACCCCATGCTTCTATGGTCTGTGAAACCTAGAGTGCTTTGGCAAAAGTCCACTGGCTTACCACTGCACCACGGATGCTTCTGACAACAATGTGTAAATCAGAAACTTTCAATTTGACTCGAAATGTTATTTTCCACTGATAAACATAACTTATTTGTGACAATAACTCTAAAAAAAACATTTTGTATGATGCTCAACCGATTCACAACAATTATTACTTGAAACCTCCAGAGATCTACATCGCCATATGATATGGTACGTGTGGGTTCAACGTCCCACTCGACACATTATAGGTCATATCAACGATTTTACAGGTCACATGACCCAATCAATACACATCCATCACTCTTGTATTTGTCACAACAAAATCTCTGCACTGCTTCACCAAGCAGAATACAAACTCTAAGCAAAAAGTGACACTGCCACATCTAAACAGCCGCTAGTAAAGACAACACATTACCTCCTGGTCCTTTGTTGCCAGTTTCTTCTCAATGTTCATGACCAGCATCTGTGACCTGAATGCCAAGTTCTTCGTCTTTTCAATTACCTGCTGGTACGGAGATACAGCTTGCGTTCCCATGACAACACGACCCTACAGATGACGCAAAACAGATGCATCACTACACCGGCAATAAACTGTAAATTTCAGTTTACAACTTTACAGACACATATTATAAACCACAATCCTACCATATTTACAATGCTTTACTAAAAAATGTACTGCTTATCTCTGGAATGACCTATTATGTGTCAATGGTGACAAACTCTGCTCACTCACTGTACTGAATACGAATCAGAGTGCTGCTGTTGGTAGAAAGCTCAGGGACACTTTCCAGAGTTGGACTGAGAACTGTATCAGAGATGATAATGTTAGATATGTCATATTGAACTGAAATCGACTTTAGTCTTCATTTGAGCTTGATTAGTATAGCAACATTTTATGCTTTACGCTCTGAACAGATATGTGCAGACTGTAAACAGGAAACAGTCACCCACGGCTGGACCCTGGGTTTGGGAAAACTAGTGTTGTCATGTCTGATGAGTAGACAGGTAGCAGTGAGCATTCAGTGGATGACGTCAGCAAGGTATGATGGTGGCATCATGGTGCTGTACTGTGAAGACAGAAGTATGTCAGAACACTGGCAGAACCGCATTTGCTCAGGACCCGCATCCAATAAAAACCTTGGAAAAGTGCTGTGTGTGGGACGTTTTGCTGAGCATTCGAGTCAGGCTGTGGCATTAAAGACCAACTGTAGCCTGTCCAGAAGGTGGTCGGCAGTCAGCTACAACAGTCAACCTTGCTGACCACTGTAGCATGGATGAGTGACAGAATGATACTCAGTCTTTCAGTGTTAACAACTACCTGCATAGGCTAGTAGGTTTTTGTGCTCTCCACAAGTACAGGCATCACTGTCTGGTCTGGCAGGAATTTACTCAGTTTGCAGTCACGATAATCGATAATCGTTACCTAATCCTTATCAGCGATCCTTTCCCCAACTATAGGAATATTGAAAACTAGAAGTGTTTCAAAGATCACTAAGGCTTATAACAATGAGAGTCCGTTATAAATGAAAGCCTACTTCTTCTTCTTCTCGTATGCGTTTCATGAGCCATAATTGGTACTAACCAGCTTTGAATCAATCTTGGCATCAAGACGTGCATTCCTAATCAAGTTGACTATCCATCTTTCTGCCTCTTCTGGAGCCATGTTCAGCTTTTCAGCAAGCATACTGCAATTTACAGAAACATTTGACATACATTCAGTTTAATACCAGTACAACACTTCGTGTTCACGCAGAGGTATAATGAAATTGAGTGCTGAGCGAATCATCATGACAATAATGAAAATGGATCGCTCATAATTATATAACAGATGGCATAAACCCCACAATGAAGGTCCACTGTACAGCACATGTGTGACTGGTACACATGCCACTGTCCAGTGGGTTGTTGCATTTCCACCTCACCATCCAAGTTTCCTCACAGTACCAAATGTAACAACCAACCCATCAAGAGCAGCATGCCAACTACATATTATCCATTATGTGGCACAAATGTTTGACACAATTACACAAGTATCTCTTCGTGAATTACTAACGAATACTACTGCCACTAATGAAAAGGCAGAAAGTATAATTCTCACTTTTTTACGCTTCAAACGGTAAATATCTGCATGCTAGTAACTGTGTGAATATGTGGAGTGATCAAAATTGCAACTTTCGAGGCTTACTGGTGACACAATGTCAATCAGCATCAGCATACAAATAAATAGCAAACATTATCTTTCTGGGAACCTTTCTGAGCCTATCAGCAATTCTGACCCATCCACCTGGCTCTTTATTATGCACCTCTCATCACTCAACACTGAAAATGAAGGCTATTTAGCGAGAAGCTGTGTTATGAAAATCAATGCCAAAACCCTCCTTCATGAGCCATTTTAATTAAAATCAATTAAGCTGAAAACACTGTACATAAATAAATAAGAAATAATCTAATACACACACTTACCTAATGCTAATACACTGATGAATGCGACAAAATGTCTCGAATATGAACAGCCGTGCATTCTCAATGAAGTCGTCGAGGCAGGCAACAAGGAAGAAGTCATTGATTAGCACCTACAACACAAGCCGTCGCTGTCAAAACAGCAGCATGTAGCGTACCTCGTGTACCAGTCACTGACAATAACATCAGTGACGACAAGAACCACTCATAGGTTGCCAATACTTTCTTGTGTGTCATCTGGTCGGCCAGCTATTTAGACAATAATCTGTTAAAGTACAAAATGCAACAGAAAAATAGCTTTCAATCGGCTAAAACAAAGTAAAAAACTGCACCATATGTAAGTTGTAATGCTATCGAGTATATGAACATTATAATTTGGGATGCCATACTACAGTAGTTTCCTAAGTCAAAAACTACATACCAGATACAGGGATTTGGGACACATGACTAGGGGGAAAAGATTAACTTAAATTTTTTTTTTTAAATCCAGTTTTGGTATTTAAGGTGCTGCGGTTGTCCCTGAAACCGGGGTAGGCAACACCTGGCAACGCCTCTAAAGACTTGCCAT
>Ga0209339_1000382_pt1 | contig 16351 bp, 4 predicted proteins | sample OlaalgELextract3_FD_187376 | JGI IMG/M metagenome (GOLD analysis project Ga0209339, IMG submission 187376) | Olavius algarvensis symbiont microbial communities from Tuscany, Italy - Type A ELBA extract 3 (SPAdes) (version 2) | ecosystem: Host-associated > Annelida > Digestive system >... | reverse complement strand
TGTTCAGGCATCAGTTGTTGGACCACAGTAAAATCATTAATTGATGATCACTGGCAGTGACTGTCCTTCAACGCAAAGCTAGCATGCAACAAAATGCCTTCCTATTAGTGCCAGCAATTAAAGGATGCATATATGTATCAACACACTTTCTAACTAGCCAGCCAACGTTAATTAAATTAGACAACGAAAATATTGGTGGGCATTGTTACACCTTTACACCACACCATTCTAGTTTCTGCATACCAAACCGCATGGCAATATTCCAACTGCGACCCGCTAATGGGGCGTCCGATGCAGGGTGGTATGAAAAATCGCGATGTTCGACCAGTATGTCGCTTTACCTCTGAAATGATACAATATAGAGCCATAGTTGCTATGGAATGGGAATAGCAAACCGTACACAAGCTTTCGAATGGTACTGTTTTCAATGACCTTGAACAACCCCTAGTCCATGTTTCAATTTCGCGCAATTCTTTGACGGTGAATATCTCAGAAACGTATTAATTAGAGACATAATTACAATGGAATACTAATAGAGAAGTCCAGTCGAACGATACACTTGATCAAATTCAAATAGACAGTCACTTTGATCTGAAATGAGATTTAGCAGATGCAGAAGTCAGTGAAAGTTTACAAAATGCAAAAATAAAAGTAAATGAATAAAAATTCAAATTTCGTTCCAAGTTTTAAAATTGGCGAAAATTCGTGAATTAATTTTCGAAATTATTTTTAAAGTGCGCATTCTCGAACTATGATATATACAACGTTTTCCAGAAACTGATGTTTAAATGGGAATAAAGATAGATTCATACTGTCAGAGGAGACGACATAGTCGTCCCATGTCTGTAGATTTTTTAGCGATGTAAAGATCGTGCACGATTTCGGAGAGATAATTCGCCCAGGCGCTTCCTGTTAGAGTAACAAGGAGTAATTTAACCCTTTACAGGACACGTTAAAACCGCAGAGCAACGGACCATTACACAGCAATACGGTGATTGGTACACTGGCCGTTGATGGGTGGGCTGTTACATTTGGTACAGTAGCGGCCTGGGCGGGCTGCGGCCCCGCCCAGTCCCCTTTTGGCTGTACCAAATGTAACAGCCCACCCATCAACGGCCAGTGTGCCAACTTCATATTATTCGATGTGGCACTGCAGGTACCTGTGCCTATTAAAGGGTTAACATTATAACAGACATTCCACACTTTCGAGCATGTAATACGTGCGCTTCTACCATTAAATCCGCGTGTTGTGTAGCCGAATCTCTAATATTCTCTGCGTGAGGCAAAGGGCACTGACCGCTACGACGACGACAGACTTGCGTGTCTACAGCGAAACGTGACTGGTAATGTATGCGGCTCCACGATAAGCCAGCGTAACTGAAAACAACAGAGCAGAGCTGCAAGTTGTTACCGATAGCGTAGCGAGGTGGATTATTTTCAGTAATGTTCGTTTTTGCCTCGCGATGCTATTAATAGTGCTGTCGTGCGGTGTCCGTCCGTCTGTCCGTCGCATTCTGTCGAGACGGATAAACATATCATCACAATGTTTTCACCGTCGGGTAGCCACACCATTATAGTTTTTCCACACCAAGCGGTATGGCGATATTCTGATATTCTGGAATGCAGGGGGGTATAAAAAATTGCGACTTTCGACTAATATCTCGATTTATCTTGGAAATGATACAAGATACGGCCATAGTCACTATAGAATGCGAATAGGAAACCGTACCAAGGTTTTAAATGGTACCGTTTTTAATGACCTCGAATGACCCCTAACCCAGATTTCAAGGTCACGCCATAATTTGACGCTGAATATCTCAGAAACGGTACGAGATACAGCCATGCGGAATACAAATACGGACCCATACACGCCCTACTTAAGTGTGTCATTTCGCATGATCTTAAGTGAGACGAGTGACTTAGCGAAATATTTAATGACATGAAGCACCGAGCGATCTCTGCGACAGCTGAGCTTTTTGTATTCTGATGCAGTTTGGGTTCGATGAGCGGGAGTTTCTCATATCGTCTCCGATACACTTGTTTCAACCAGATTGTATACTATCAATCCGATTCCGAGTAGCTAATTAAGCGTTTTATATTATTAGGAAAGTGTAAAAGGCGCAATGATAAAGTGTGGCCTATTCGTCATAATGATAGTAGACAATATCAATACGTTGACGGCACGTAACGTTCGGCTATCTAATCTACTGTTTAGTTTTTGTATTTAGTTCCAGGGCCTAAAATTGTGTGTTTTCTGACACAAAATGTGCAGTTGACTTTGCTAGAGTGTTATATGTGAAGTAGCAAAATGCAATGGAGATTTCTGACGGAGATGATAAGAACAGATATACGCAGTAAATGAATGAAAAACAACGGATGGAAAAGCTATCTCTGTCTTGAAATCGTGGAAGAAATGAACAGATTTGCACTGTTAAATTTCAAAATTTTCTCTGGGCAATGCCCCCAACCCCCATACCCTCAGGCTACGGCGCCCCTCCCCGGACCCCACCCCCTCGGCACTCCGGCGTTTCGCGCCTCCGTGCCTCGCTGCCCCCTCCGTCGTCCCTCTGTGTGTGTATATTTTGAGATATTTTAGGCTCTGTTTAGTTCTGCTTTAGTGGCACAGAACGTATTTGCCCCACAGCTCTACTATCTGTAGACGTTCGTTACATACTTCTGCTATCAGTGCTAGAGTGCATACTGCACACTAGGAATTTTTCGATGCTAAGCTATGTAAATTGACGTTGTTCTGTTGTGTAATTGATGGATCTGGCTTTGATCATGCTTGGTTTAGCTCTTTATCTTCTCTGTATTTTCGGTATTCATAGTGCTCGATATATCGGTATTTAATTTTTATCACATTCTTTACTTTATCTTTCAGTGTACTGAGCCTCGTAGGATTGGCCCTTGAACTGGTTGACTAACCATCGTCCTTCAGTGCTATAACACTGTTGGTTGGGTCATACGACTCATAAAATTGTCCCCGAAATGACCTATAATGTGTCGAGTGGTACGTTAAACCCTAACATGCCATTTGTTGTTGCTGTATAGAAATGCTGTCGGGTGCAGCTGTCGGAGACGTGATCCAACCGCTGCCGGCGTTTTCTAACAACCCTTCACTGTCAACCGCTGTTACGTCAGCGCCTTCCGTATCAACAACGTCGACTTCAGCTGTCGCGCAGCCGCCATCCACTCGACGTGCTGCCGCGATCGCAGGAAGACAGTTCAATCCGACGTTGAACTCCTTGTCGAAGGCGGATGCGCCGCATTCCGGGAGTGTTCCCGTCTCGTCGACGGTAGAACGAGACAGCCATATGTCGTCAAAAGCTGCCACGACGACAGACGTTAGTCAGGACCGATTTCCAGCGGATATTCGACGTCTGGGTGCTTCCAGTTCCAGCGTCAACATTGGCCGCGACCAGGCAGGAATGGCAGTCGATGGAAAGGACGTGTTGTCGTCACGACGAGGTCGTTTGGTACAGCCGGTGAACGTTCCTACATCAGCAGAGGCAGAGTCATCGTTTCCAGTCGGTAAGAACGACTCTTCGAGCACCTCATCTGCCCACCAGCGACCTTCGTCGTCCACCCAATCCATCCGGCCAACACCTCATCGTAGTGCCCTTTCTGGAAACACCCGACCAGCGACTTCGACGGTAGAGACAGTCGCAGGCGCAGCCACGACTGAAACAGCACCAGAACCTTCATCGCCTTCGTTTACCAAGTCTTCAAACTCAGATTCTCTGCCGCAAGATATCGCCACCCTTGACGCTGTCAAGGCGGTGAGTCAGTTTGTTAAAGGACACAGATAATTAGTAAGTAGTTTATTGCTTTGGCTTAGTGATAATGTGTTGGTCTTGATCAACATAGTTACCCTACGTCGGGCCCGGTTAGTGCCTGGATGGGTGACCGTTTTAGGACGGGTAAACCACGTCAGCACAGGCAGCCAGGTCAACTCAGCCTGTGCCATCCCTCCATGGGTAGAAAAATGAGTACTCTTTGTGGTTAAGGCCACCGTTGGGGAAGCACGGGGAGTCCTGCGTAAAAGTAGGTCGTGTGACCAGGACTGCTGGCATACTGGACTATAGTCGGTTAAAGGCGCTGGCTGTTAACGGAGCTGGCCGTCCGGCCGACGTAGGTGGTATGCTAGCTTAATTGGGGTCAACCCTCGCCCGTTCAAAGCGTCGCAAAGGGGATGAGCTCCATCGCAGCGGACCTTTGTTGTCTATGCGAAATCTTCTAGTTTTTAGTATTAACACGCTGTTACTTTGCCCCGCGATAATCCTCGGTCATACTCGTCCTTACTTACAACGGAATACTAATAGGAACTTACATACGCCCTACTCAACGGTTTAATTTCAAATGACCTTGAATGACCTTGAGTGGCAGCGAAAGTTTCAACCACATAGCGGCGATAGCGCAACCTCTTTGCGACAGCTCAGCTTCTTGTTTTTGTGATAGCGCCTGTTTACGACATGCCACCAAGCACTCAGATTTTGCACCTGTTGTCAGAAGTCAGTTGTACCAATCACTAAAGTTTATCTGCGAATGAAAACGCTATATACAAGATTACCCGAAAAATGAGGCGACTCACTTTTCGCGTGTTCACATCTTTAAGATGCATAAATAAATATGCTCTCTATGATCTAAAAATCATTAAAACTGGCCTCATTATTTCTTCATTTACTTACTCATTTTCGGCAACTTTTTGCCATAGTGATTTAGACATTTTGAAGATGTGAGCATCAAAGTGGTCTCGCTTTTATGAGTCACCATGTACACTATACCCGCTGTTGCTTTGTTAGCCAACTTGATTACTATCAAGACCGTTGGGTTAACGTGACTGAACGTAGATATCAGTCTTGTATTATTTCCGACACATTACCATTACCATTAATATGGTGAATAAAGATTTACAAAGCGAGATATTGGTCGAAAATTGCGATTTTTTTCATACCTTACCTGCATTGGACGCTCCCATTATCGAAGACCCTGTCGGAATTTCGGCGACATGACGTTTGGTATGCAAAAACTAGAATGGTGGGGCTATCAGACAGTGAAAAATATTTCAGAATATATTTAATGTGAATGATATGAATATGAATAATATACTCATTTCGATGCAATAGACGAACGTGACGGACAGACAGACAGACGCTGCGCCATAGCATAGGCCGCGCTTATCCATAATATCGCGCGGCAATTATGTACCACACGTGTACTTCAATCATGTGTGTGTGTTGTCATAGTTAATCGACCGGGATAGCAGTTCCGTTCATTCGAAGACGAAGTCGCTGACGCCGTTTCATCTGCGATCGAACCGGGAAGGTCTTGCGGCGCTCTGCCAGCAGGCCGCTGTGTCTACGTTGTCAAACCCTCCGCCACTAATAGTCACACAACACCATCGTTCGGCCGCTGAGTTAATGTCCAGTTCACCACAGACGGCGAGACGGACTCTTGACCAGCGGCTGACCAGCGGACAGGACAAGAAGGCGGGTGGAAAGTTGTCAGCGGGGTTGTCGGCGTCAGTGGACGCTCGATCTGGACTACAAATAGCTGCCGGTAACCGTTCTTGGGGGCTAAAAGCTCCAAGTGCAGCCCCCGCTGCCGCGTCTGCTGCCGCGTCTGCTGCCGATGCAGGATCTGAATACGGCAGCTGTGCCAGTCTGGACTCGATGGACCGGCAGCTTACGACTAAGACGGTAATAGCACACGACGCGGACATCAGTTCAGCGGTAGAGTCGGACGCAACGGCCGCCAGTGAGTTGAGGCGGCGACGTCGGGCCGAGCTAGTGCGGGCTCGAACTGCCGGAGAACGGTCGTCGGTCGGTGGCGGCAGCGCTTTGGAAAAGCCTGGAGATCTTGGGAACGAGCCGCGGACTGCAGCGGACCGCCTGAGTCATCCAGCGGCGTCGACGTCGACGACGGCCGGCGTGGCTGCTAGGCGCCCCGGTATTTCGACGCCGTCGTCGTCGTCCACGCCGTCACTTCACACGCCAGTCAGTCCGACATCGTGCGTCCACGGAGAACATCCAGTCGTGACGCAGCCGACCACGCAACAGAGCTTCCAACAAACACATTCGAAAACACCCTGGCGTTCGATTCGATCAGCCACTGACACTATTCCGTCTCGACTTTCTGATCAGAAATCGCTTCACGCCATTACGAGCGACCACCCTCAACAGATTTCACCAGCGACCTGTCTTCCTACAACTTCGACTCAGTCGTCGTCCTCCAGTATTACTTCTTCCAGGTCGCCCTCTACGACTTCGATGGAAAGCGTTAAAAACGACTTTAAAAGGCCGGAGACAAGGCTAAAAAGTTCGTTATATGGATCAGCGTCATCGAGTCACCCGTCGAAAAAAGAGCTTGAAGCAGCTGGTGGTGGTGGTGGTGCAACAACATCTTGCTCAGCGGCAGCTGGTCGAGCTCCTCGACTCACCATCTACTCTGCCGACATGCGACACCACGACACGCAAGGAAGCACTGGTAGCGAGGCAGCGCACACGAAGGACTGGTTCAATGAACTGGTTGGTAAGGCTCTGGAGTCTACAAGTTCTGCCGGCGGACACTATCACCATTCCCAGCACGAACACTCTACGGAACCACAGCTGCACCATGAGTCATCAGAAAGCGTCGATCAGTTCGTCAACGAAACTGCTGAACAGTCGTCTCTGAAGAAAGTAGAAATAGAATTAGAACCTTCCGCACCCGCGATATTGGAAAGTTTGACGACCGCAGAGACTCAATCCAGACAGTTCCTGTCTCGGGGGTTTAATGAAGTACAAACTGCAGTGTCCAACATCACCACTAATACGACTCAATCAACTGCCCATGAGTCAGTCCAGCCAATCAAAGCCACTGTCGATAAAGTTCCACATCGGACAACAACAGGTGGTCACCATCATCCATCTAAAAAACAGTACATATCAGACTTATCTGCATTTGTTTCTGTGACAACTCAGAGCGCTCCAGTTACATCTACTGGCGGTATTTTTTCGCACAGATCACAAACGGGTACTTCGCAACAGCAGGATACACCACAGACTCTTGATCATTCAAAGGTAAAATCTTTTCCGTCCAGTTCATTTGAACCATCTCGTAAACTTCAACCCGTGCGTAGCGGCGATGTTTCAGGAGTTGCAGAAACGTGTCTGCAAGAACGTCAAAATGCATTAAATGTCGAGAGTGAAGCCGTATCAAGCAAAGTACCCGAGTCATTAGTTTCTGGGCTGGAAAATACATCTCAGTCTCAACAGTTGGATACAACGATAAGTACTGAAGGCAATGCAGACACTGCATCTTCCGAGAAAACCCCTTCACAACTTTACAATACCACAAAATTTACGCACCAAACCGCCGACGGAAACCAATGCAAGGGATTAGAAAACGTAGAAATATCATCCAAAGCAGCTGGAGCTCACGGCGAGCTAGAAGTCAGCATGCCGTCGGAGCTAACAGCAGATGTGAAGAAAGAGGTGTTGCACGACACAAAGAAGGAGCAACATCCTACAGAAAACGGGTTGGAGAGTACGCGAAGTTCAGATAATCGCTCCCGGCAGCCGAACGTGGTCGAAGAATCACAAATTGTACGCGTTCTGACTTTCGGCGGTGGTGACCCCAAATCTTCCACATTGCCAGCTGCGGCGGCATCGTTGGTTGATGCTTCTGATAAAACGAAACTTGTTCATAAGACAGACCTAGTGACACCGCAGCTCTGTCAGCTTGAAACGAAGTCATCTAATGTCCACGTGAGTGAAAACATTTCGAAACTTTCTAGCGACGATCGTTTGAAATTGCTTCAGACGCTGGCATCAGCGTCTTGTCTGGATGCTTCAGAAGTCCGTATCCAGCCTGCATCGAAACCATGCGTTGCAGATGTCGGTACCAAAACGCAGACGACATTGAACGACCATTTAAACTGTTCCGACGTTCCGCATTCCGTGTTGTCTTCATGTGCTGTCTCACAGGAGTCAAGTAGACTCTTAGGCGACTCACTTTCGGTAGATTCCAAACCTCTGGCAGCTGAACCCTGTCAGATCCGTCAAGCGGATCTTGAAACTGTTCCACCGTCGATGGAAGAAAAAGTGGAAACAATATATCAAGCAGAACGACAGACAGCTGTACTGCAAGAGATTGGAATGACAGCTGAGCAATCGTTGTTCCATAATAGAGAGATTGAGATCGAACGAGTGATACCAGTGAGTGTCGAATCTACTGTCAACACTGAGGACTCGCAACGGTTGTTGGCAAGAACTGGTTGTCAATATCATGCCACTGTCGTGGCGCTTTCAGCCAGCGAGACTACAGATCAGAAAGTAGAGAAGATTGGACGGATGGAAGGTTTCCCACAGTTAGAACGTTTAAAACCAAACAATGTCGAAAACACTTTTCGCTCTGCCGATGCTAGACCGTATCTGAGAAAAACTAGTTGCCATTATCGTACGAACTTGCTGACTTTTCATCCAACCGAGAAGGATAGGATAGTTCAAGCTGACCATTTTCAGAACCCTTACCCCAAACCCAACCCTAGCCTTAATCCTAACCATAACCTTAGGGATATTGAGGGTTTCGAGTCAGAGTCCTCAACTTCGAGCACAGTGGAGGACGATGCTGTTCACGGAACGAGAGAAAAGGTAAAGATTGCTCCAGTCCCGCGGGTTCTTACGACACAATCTGAGCATCGCAAACTTGTGCCACGCAGAGGTAAACCTTACGACGAGTTTTCAACTCCTGCTCTGGAGCAGAAAACGAAACAACAAGTACCGTCCTCCGCGTCTGGGAGAGATGTGCTGAGATCTGATGTCAGGGAGAACGCCACGTTCCCTGTGCCCCGACAGGAAGTAGAAGTCACCACAAACCCGAATCAGAAAATCGAGACGTCGGAGTCTGCACAAGCGATAACTGGTAGTCAGTCAATTACGTCCTCTGATTCACTGCCGTCGAGTTTTCAAATACGCAGACCGTCCAGCCAGTCGGGTGGAACTGCAAAGTCAGACGGCGCGAGCATCGGTCAACCTTCAACGTCCAGCGTTCAAAAAGGTTCGAACACTGCCACCGATTCACCGATGCAAGTGCCCGAGCATGCAGAAACGTCTGCAGGACAGCGCGTAAACATGTGGCGGACCAGTCGGCCTCAGAGCCAGGACAAGGCATCGACGTCTCAGCCGCGTAGTATCTCAGACAAGAAACAGCCGCTGAAACCCGAAAAATCGAGCGAACACGTCGGCTTTGCGACCGCTAAAATTTTGCAGGCAATAAACACTTCCTCGGTCGTAACTTCGACGGAATCGTGCAGCCAGTCGTCAGTACCGACCGACTTTTCAGCAACTACGCAGGAAGATAAAACCGTTTCGCTTTCGAACAACCCGTTCAGGCCCACGGCAGCCTCGTCAACAAGCCTTCACGCAGGTACTGAACAACCTACTGAAAATTTTCCAGCGCACGCTACTGATGGCGGCGAAGCAGCTGTCGCAATAAAGCGCGACTCAACTGTAAAGGCGCGAAACATCCTCAGGAGTCGCGAAGACTTCCTCGCACTTCAGTCTCACGCGTCGACGAGCACTGACGTCGTTGAAACGACTCAGGGTGAGCTCGCGCAGCTAGATCTGTCTCCAACAATTAGGAAAACGACAAACACAGGGAAGAAGGACATGATCGAATTACCATCCGATCCGCGCCATTCAAAGACTGTTAAAATTGCAATCAGAGAAGACGATGTCGTTGATGAACAGGAAGACACTGAAGGACAGAACGTTGTTCCGGCGGACACAGCCAAGGCTGCATTTCCGAAACTGGTATCTGGGCGGTGCTGGGACGCCATTGTTCGGTCGTCGTCGTCGTCCGAAGAGCAGACTTCGTCTGTTAAGGTCGATCGACGCCCGGTGGAGCCCCGTCGACCGGCTGTCGAGTCCCGGTCAGCATTCGCCGCCTCGCGCGCCCAGACGACGGCAGGTGTCCCGGACACAGGAAAGTCGTCACGCCCGATCTTGCAGCAGGCCAAGTCCGTTGATTCAGAGCCGTCTCCGTCAGGAACCGTCAACATCGACCCACAGTTGGCTGCTGTTCTGCGCATGCGCAAACAACGCGAAGAAGAACTGGAAAGAGAGGAGGCTGTGCTGAAAGCCGAAGAAACTGAAAATTCACAGTACGCTAAAACCAGGTACCGGTACGCCGAAGTTGAAATTTTATTGTTATAAACGTAATAAACGGTGATGATTTAGAATATATCAAAAGCTGTACAAGTTTTTTAATTGAGTTTACATTGGAAGATTTGAAACACATTTTATGACAGGTTTTGTTTTGTGCTACTAACGAGGCGTGATCAACTGACTTAAAAATAAAACTATTTTTAGTAGTTACTTGAGTTGCGACCAACAGCGCGGCTGTATTATATGCTGTACATATTCTACAGACGCTGTGGAAGGAAGATGCTGCGTTCGGCGTCCCAGGGAGATGGAAACATGTCGAAGGAACTCGGACATCGCCGACTGTCGACACCGACTACCCAGGTCGAGTTACAGAACGCTGAAACGTAAGTCAATCTGTTACTAATAAGGTCGTCTTTGTGCTTCTGCCAGTCTAGACTGACTGGAGGCATAATGAATCTACTAGTCCGTCCGTCCGTCCGTTCGTCCGTCCGTTACCAATATTTCGAACACGATGTTTACAAATAAATCAACCGATTTTGCTGCAAATCGGCACAAGTGGTCCACGGGGCAAGGGCATGAAGCGATTAACTTCGTGGGTCAGGAGGTCAAAGGTCAAGGTCACAGGAGGCCGAAGTTAAGATTTGGAGGCTTAGCGGCAGCATCATTCTCCACCCTGTCGGGTCAAATAGGTTTCTGTGGTTTATTGTTGCAATGAAAGCCATAACACTTGGGAATTAACAAGGCAAACTTTACAGCGAATTACGATTTCGTGCAGTAACGTGAACTAGTCATTTTTGTTCACTCTTATAAGGGTATAAAACGATCAATTTTGGGGCTCAGCAGGTCACAGGTCAAGGTCACGTAAGGTCGACATAGGTCAAAACTAGAAAACCTACTCGACCTGAGAGCGATGCTTACCAGGCTTCCAAATCTAACTTCGGCGTCGTGTGACCTTGACTGTTAACCTGCTGACCCCAAACTTTGTCATTTCATTTTCTTGCCCCGTTCTTCACCTCACGGTAGCCTAATCATTCAAATCAAATCAAATCAACAAATCAAAATCAAAATCAAATTTACTTTTTTCAGTAGCTTGTATAGCTATATTACACAGTTCAGATGATTAAAATGAAAACAATACAGAAAACAATAACTGACAATAAAATAGTTTTATGAGTAGTTTTATGAGTATCAAACATGTTCTTGACGGGGTCAACCACTGTGGGAGCGCTAAATACATGTAGGGGTATAAAAAATTTGAAATCTTCGACCAATAACTCACTATATCTCGCAAGCGGTACAAGATAGCGCCATAGTTACTATGGAAGGCGAATGGAAAACTGCACCCAAGCTTTCAAATGGCACCATTTTCAATGACCTTGAGTGACCTCTAACCCACATTTCAAAGTCACGATGATACTTACACGTCAAATAACTCGACTAACAGTAAGTCGTGCATTATCTATCCAATGGTTCCGTTTCCAATGACCTCGGACGACCCTTAACCTAGATTTTAAGGTCACGGGGTTACTATAGATACAGTCAACGTATTGTGTGCGCAAATGACGTGCGATTTGTTTGCGATAGCTAAGTTCTTGTTACATGTCGTGTTCACGTGTTTGATAAAGGACGAATGAACAATAACGGTAACAAAGGAACAGACGGAAGTACGAACGAACGGCCACGTTGTAAACATTATGCTTCGCCCATTCAAATCTTTATCGACGAGATATCTCAAGAACTATTCTATTCTATACTAGTTTAAAAAGTCAAGATTACGGCGACGTAAGTGCAAGAGGTAAAGGTAACAGGTCTGGACACGTGCAATAGCGCCACTTACATGAGTGGACTCGTGACCAGCAGCGCTTTACAATCTCGGAAGTGGCAGCTGATTGGCATGAGCCAATGGTGCCGCAGCGCATCATGTGGCCATCCATTGCCCGCGCTAACGGACAATTTGACCCACGATGCAGCTAGCAGATACACCATCGCCCCAATCAGCCACACTAGGCCTTCACCCCGTAGCCGTATGGCTAGTACTCATTTCCCGTCCGGCTGAGGGTAGGAGGCTGAGTTGGCCTGAGCACGCAGTAGGTTAGCAACTTGCTCAAGGTTGCTTGCAGTGGACCGGGTGTGAGTTGAACCCGCAACCTCTTGGTTACTAGTCCGATACTCTACCAACTGGACCACTGCACCCACTGCACAACAAGGGCGCCTAACAATTTGATAATAAAAAAAGCCCGGTGAAATAAAAAATGTTTTAAGATGACGTCTAAAAGTGTCAGCAGACTGCATCAGACGAAAGGGGGGAAGGTAATCTGCGTCCCCGTCGCCCTCCCCGCGAGTACCTCGGCGAATACACCAGCCGAGGGAAACCAGAGATTCCACCTGCAGACCGAATCTTTATGGATCCCGGTCACAAAGCCAGTAAGAACCCCTCCGATAACGCCGACCTGGGCTTTCAAGCCGTAGGTCCGGCCCTGCGTATAATGCAGCTCAACGTCAACGGGTTGTCAGCAGCAAAACGTCGCATCATACAGTCACTGACAGAGATTTTTTTACGCATGCGAGAAGATCCGACGGAGGTGTGACGGTAGCTTGTTCCACGCACGCGGGCCGGCCGTCGCGAAAGAGCGGTAGCCAAATCTAGCAGGCACCTATTACGTTTAATGCCCATTGTGTCATAACAACTGGGATGCCAAAGGTCAAAGTTCACGATCATATGCGGCCGAAGATATAGTTTGTCGAACAGCTTTTCTTTTTCAAACTGTAAACCAAAAAACGTATTTTTGAAAGCATTGATTATACCCGGGAGGTTATTGTTCATGATTCATATGCATGAATGCTGAGCTGTATCAGTAAGCTACAGTTGCTTATATATTGTGTATTACAGCTACAGTATAGCGGTGACGTATAGGGGGTCGTTACTGGCAGTGGAGATGATGATGATGATTATGATTATGGCTGTATTTCAGGCTGAAGTCGGTGGCCAGTTTTCGCGCCGAGTTGCAGCGCAGCGCGCTGTCCAGCTACGTGAGATTACTGGCAAGAACGTGTCACACGATCGACGACGACAGGTTCCGCAAACCTCGTACTGATCGAACTGCCTGCCGCCTCACTCCACCCATCACCGCTCGAGACCTTCGAGGCGTTCCAGATCTGTACTTCGCCTCGACACCGGGATCTGCCGCAGTGGAGGCTGGTGGTCGACGGCTGCGGTCCGTCTGCGGCCAGAGCGACCTCCGAGCGGCCGAGCTTCAGGATCACGATGAAGCGGAGCTCTGGCTCGCTCGCTCTATCCAGGCCGGTCAAGTACCCAGCACCGAGGAGGATCAGACGAGCAAGGAAGACACCGAAGATGAACTTTCCAAGTGAGTCAACGCTGTTAGACCCGATACGCGCTGCCGACAAAGTCGACCGAATGTCGAAAGAACGTTCGATATTCGGGCTATATTCTTGCAACAAAAATCACTCACTTTCGACAAAGTCGATCGAGTTGAACATATTCAACTCTTAAGGGGTGTTTATAGCGACACAACTCAACTCAACTCAACTCGACGTCGAGTTGAGTTGTGTCGCTATAAACACCCCTTTAATTGATTTGTATGTTACGTTTTTTCTTTTGCGAGTTTGGTTAATCATTGATTTAATTGACAGTAAACTAATGGGTAGCCAGTTGAAATGAGCAATCTTGCTCTTCTGGGAACCCGTTATTGTGCTTCTTTACTATGTTTTCTTTGTTTTCTACTCCGCACATTGCTATATGGGTTTTTGCATTGCGTAGCTGGGAGTGTATTTGTAACAAAAATGCGGTCTTTTACTTACTAATGACGTCTTCAAAACGTCATCGTTTGCTGACAAACTAGAACAATAACAACAATATTTATTTGCCAGTGTGCGGAGTAGAAAACAAAGAAAACACTTATAGTAAAGAAGCACAATGACGGGTTGCCAGAAGAGCAAGATTGCTCACTTCAACTGGTCTCCCATTAGTTTACTGTCAATAATAAATGATTAACCAAACTCGCAAAAGAAAACACGGAACATACAAATCAGTTAAGAGAAAAAGAAGACAAAGAACAGCAAAGTACAATCGTACGTGCACAAATACATCAAAATTCTCTATTGTATGGTATTAAATCGGGCTTTTAACATTATAAGACGGTACTATCTATGATAGTAGAATGATAACAAAAAAGGATAAAGTTATAATTTGTGAATGACGTTGTTGATCAGTGGTGACGTCGACTGCAGCCTGTGTCGACACAGAAGACGGATATTTTGAACACCACCTACAAGCTCTTAAACTTTTCACCAGAATTTCATATTGGTATTCCAAGTCTTTTAAGTAAGTAAGTAAGTAAATGATTTATAAAGCGCCGACGTCTATAAAGAATCAGGCGAAGAAAATGTCAGCGCCTGTGTGAAAAAAACGTTATTTCTAATTTTCTACGGTATCATGGTTACCCACGCACGGCGAAGTGAGACATTTTGGGCACTGTAAAGTGCAGAATTTATTTTTGGTGAATGCGGTGCCAGAATTATCGAAATCGGTCATGATTTACAAAAGTTGTTGCAAAACTTTTACTACCACGTTTTTATAGACCACAGTATGAATCACAACGTGAGAACAGACTGCAGCGAGTAAGAAGATTGGATCGTTTTCCATCAACGTAGTTGATCCGTATCATGACGTGCTACGTTTCATGCGAAATGTGTCTGCAGCTGGCTTATAAAAATAAATAAACCAACAATAAAATTATTTCGTGCTTATTGTTATGTTTTTGCCGAGCGATGCTACGATACAATTCTGTGTATTTGACGTGCAGTAAAAAGATGAGTGGTCAGTGGTCCGTCGCAGCTGAGTATAGTGCTGTGCAAGCGCGGCCTATGCCGTCATGCGGTGTCTGTCTGTCTGTCACGTTCGTGAATTCTGTCAACACGAATAAACATATCTTCGAAATTTTTTCACCGACCTCGGTTGGCCAAATCATTTGGTGGCAAACGTCATGGCAATATTCCGACGGAGAACCCCTCAACGGGGGCGTCGAATGCAGGTGGGGTCGGCAGAAATCGCGATTCTGAGCCAACCGTTCGAGCGCCAAGTGCGCGCTACACTCAGTTGCGACGGACCATGGAGAGTTGATGACACTAGTCGCTGGTAAGCGACGGAGTTTGTTGATGGCGGCCTTGGCGGGAGACAACGACGAAGTGTATGACAAGAAGCCTCAACGTTACGCCCAAGACAACGTTACGCAGCTTTAAATCTGAAGCCTAAGTAACAATAATAAGACTCCGCTCGAGGTATTATTTTGTTGAGGCTAACTACTGACGGACACAAAGCATCGCGCGGCCTCTCTGCAACAGCAAAGCTACTTGTTGGATGATGCTTGTATGATTTTGCGCTATAATAGATTGAGTCTTGCCGAGAAGCTGAAACTATTTTCGGAAAAGATGGAAGTGCGGCCTTCGCCAATGACTCCAAGCATGCGCAGAAAGAACCGACGACAGCAGTCCAGGTTCAAGACGCAGGTGCGCTGAACTGCTTATAAAAATCTACAAGGTGGTCCGTAAAAACCGTGACAGGCTAACTCTACCACGTCTTAACTGAATCGAATAATTTTTTTCCAATAATTTACCTGGGAAGAATTCTTTACGTAAAACCTTTCTCACCACACCTATTATAGGTGTGGTGAGAAAGGTTTTACGTAAAGAATACACCTGCAGGTATAATACCTGCAGGTGAAAGTAGACAGAACATAAATCGAAGTTTAAAACGCTCACAGTGGGGGTTCAGATACCAAGTTAGGGGTCATGCTAGAGGGTTGAAACTGGTATCACACACAACTTTATTCACATTTTGTAAAGGCAACACAATTATACGCAAAAATGAAAGTGAAAACTTAACTAATCAACAGCATAAAACATTAAAACGTTACCTAGCGCAATCAACACAATGACGACATATTATGTTCTCAGAAGCCGAAAATTTTTGTAGAAATTTACATTTTTCATTGTTAACAGAAACAGACGGCAATGGACAGTTGAACATCTCCATGCAACAGTGTGACGTTCGGGCGACTCGCCGTCATTGTTCTACTTATTTACTGTACTGTACTGTACTGTATTTAGATTTTGCACGATGGTCCATTTTAGATGTTGTTGATTCGAGAAGGTCGGTGAATGTGGTCACATGTATAATTAGT
>Ga0209339_1000380_pt1 | contig 16468 bp, 11 predicted proteins | sample OlaalgELextract3_FD_187376 | JGI IMG/M metagenome (GOLD analysis project Ga0209339, IMG submission 187376) | Olavius algarvensis symbiont microbial communities from Tuscany, Italy - Type A ELBA extract 3 (SPAdes) (version 2) | ecosystem: Host-associated > Annelida > Digestive system >... | reverse complement strand
CTGGCGAATTTTGAGTTTCCTTGTCGGTCACGATTGACTTGGAGATAGAACATTTTAGATATAAAAGATATAACACTTTCGGATTTAAAATACTTAAATAACTTTTTATAGGGTGCACTTTTAGGTATTATTATCGCACTAAACCGTAGAGCTAAGTATTGCGAATCCAGCGGTAAAAAAATGCAAAAAAATGAAAAATGTGGAGATAGAACAATCTGGTTCTCAGTCGACGATATGGCACTATATAAATTTTAGTTTTTTAAAATTAGTTTTGATTGACTCACAGACATGACATGACAGGGCCGGTGATGTTGAATACATGTATGTTATTGTGGCTGGTTTCAGGTCAAGACGGCTGGACTGGCTTCACTGGCTTCAAAGGAGTCATTGGAGAGACTGGCCAACAAGGCTGGACTGGTGCCCCTGGAGGCAATGGCTTCACTGGCCCGAAAGGTGCTGTAGGTGAGCCAGGTGAGGTTGGATTGATTGGCAGTCCAGGTGAGGTTGGTTTTGGAGGATCTGTCGGTGCAACTGGACAGCCAGGAGCTCGAGGTAGTCCAGGCACTATTGGACAGTCAGGAGACACAGGCTGGACTGGTCGAGTGGGAGATGTTGGTCAACCGGGTCGGTCTGGAGACACCGGTTTGCAAGGACCTGGTGGCTTTATTGGACTTCAGGGAGCGAGAGGGCAAGCAGGTAACACTGGAGCAAGTGGTGAGAAAGGTTCGGCTGGACAGCAGGGTGCCCCGGGTCAGCCCGGATTTCAGGGCTTTAATGGATCACCTGGTGACCAAGGTTTTACTGGAGATACTGGATTTACTGGAACACAAGGACCTCAAGGAGGACCTGGCCAAGCAGGTCAGTCAGTCTATTATTGCTATTCTTATTAATATTACTAGTGAAATCACAGACACCTCCCGGGACAGACATCTAGACGGTGGTGCAACCGATTGGCTTGACATTTTACTCGATGTTAGAGCTATGTTCCGGACGTGTCTTCTCTCCTTTTGGTGGCAATATCTTCAGGGGCCTCCAAATATGAGACCAAAAAATGGGTAGGGGTCGGAATTTGCGCCCCTAAAATAGCCATTTGACAGCGAATATCTCGACTTAATGTCATTTTTGTCAGGAATGTATATTTCTGTCTTGAACTGTTAAAATGTTATAAAGCTTCAAATTGACAGTGCTACAAAAATACTCAAAGTGCAACATATTTGGCTTTATGGAGACAACAACCTCGTGCTATACATTTTTAGAAAGCTCAACATCAGGTGGAAACCTGATGTTGAGTCCTAATTGATATGTAATGCTGTGACTTCAAGATGTTCATGGTCATGTGGCTGTTTGGAGGCCCAAATTCTGACTCCCTTCCTCTTTTTTTAGTCTCACATTTGGAGGCCGTAAGATATTATTACCAAAAGGGGAGAAGCTCGTCCTGATTGTAGCTGTACTGTCGTGCAAAATTTCACACCAATCGGTTGCACTGCAGCCGAGATATCTGTTCCTGGACAAAAAATAAATAAAACCACAGTAAACTTGATACCATTCCATACTCCGTATGGCATGTAATTATGCACTTTGGCAGATCTGTTGCTTTTTACCTGCATTTGGCTTTGTACTGTATAGAGTGTGATATTTACATTTTAATTATTATTATAATTTATTTATTATGATTTATTTATTTATAATTTGCTTACTTATTGAATATTTGCATGATGTATATTAGATCCTTTTCATGATTTCCGTGACTGCAGCAGCGTCTTTTGTGCCCGACAGGTGTGATTGGTCAGCGTGGGCCGCCAGGCAATCCAGGTGCAAGGGGAGACGTTGGTGCAACTGGAAATGTAGGTCCGGAGGGTTCTAAGGGTCCACCTGGAGCTACTGGAGGTGTGAACCTGCAAGGCATGAGAGGCAATGTTGGACCAATAGGAACTGTTGGTACTCCTGGACGAAGTGGAGATCCGGGTGGTCCTGGCACTAAAGGTTTTCCTTCATACTTTATTTTTTGTTTGTAATTTATTTATAATTACTACACTGTGTCCACAAGAAACTAAGCTAGAGAATTTTTAGCGTATTTCTGTTTAGGACTGATGAAATTTTATACATTTTTGAGGACTTATTCCTGGGTCTACTGAGGACACAACTGCAGCTGCATTTCCAATGAAGCCTGTGTAATACCCTTACCTGTGATGTTTTATTTTAATGACATCGTGCAGAACTGAAACAGAGACTGGTAGTCAAATGGAGAAAGCTGGACCATTTGATTGTTGCAGCCATCAGTCGGTGGCATCGCCGTCTCTCTGCTTGTGTCAGGGTTCCACGGTGGACATTTTTAGCACATTTTGTGGTGTTTTCACGGTTCAATGTGTTAAGTTTAATGCTGAGAATTTTTGAATTTGGTGTTTTGCTGTTTGACTGTTTTGTTTATTGCCAAAATGTAACCTGTCTGAAACGTTTTACGAGGTATGGGCATTACACTGGTGAGTGGTGAGGTGGAAGACGTAATCATAGGCAGACTTGCAGTTGTCTGTTAAGTCACTGAGTGGTGAGGTGGAAGACGTAATCATAGGCAGACTTGCAGTTGTCTGTTAAGTCACTGAGTAGTGAGGTGGAAGACGTAATCATAGGCAGACTTGCAGTTGTCTGTTAAGTCACTGAGTGGTGAGGTGGAAGACGTAATCATAGGCAGACTTGCAGTTGTCTGTTAAGTCACTGTGCCAAAAAATTAGAGCGTTTAGTTGCCGTTTGATGATGCTATGATAAAAAGTAGTTGGCTTTGTTGTGGACACGCTGTATAAAATGCTAGTCTGTTTGACTTAGGTTCACGCTGTCTTAAAATATACTAATTATGTTGCTGATGTTTTTTTTACATGTTTCAGTGTTTGTACATTGTCTATGAATGGAGATAGTAATAAGAATAATTTTACCACATTGTTACATTTGTTGCCATTACTGTAGTCATACTGTGTTATTATGGTATTACTATGTTTTTATTGCCGTGTAATTTGTTAACTCTCATATACAGTGTATGGAGATGTTGGTGATTTCAGGTTCGATGGGACGCCCTGGACAAGCAGGTCAGCCAGGACTGTTTGGAGCGCAAGGGGACACTGGTGCAACGGGATTCCCCGGATCGATCGGTGCTGTTGGAGCCCAGGGCTTTACTGGGCAGCCAGGACGGGACGGAAGTGTTGGACTGCAGGGATTCAAAGGAGTTGCTGGATCAACTGGATTTCCTGGTACACTACCAAGTTTTCTTGACTGTGTGGTTCTGTGTCCATGTGTTACACTGTGCTGCTGATATTCTCAACCCACCATTGCTACGAATGACATCCAGGAAGCCGCTGTGGCTGGACTTGCAACCAGCTGACACCAAAGTCAATATAGGCATAACAGGAAGTCGGCTCAGGTGCTCAACTCCCACCTAGTGTGCGACCCCACAACCCAGCAACCGGGTTTTGACCTCTCTCGGCAAGAGTGGTCTTTACTTAACCATTTTCGCACGGAACAGGGACGCTGTGGTGGGTGTAGAGAGAAATGGCGACTCACTGACACTCATCTGTTATGGTTCATGACACGCATATGAGAAGAAGATGAAGACTGATCTGTGTTTTTGCGGCAAGACTCAGACGATGTCCCACATTGTCGAATCTTGTCCTCTGAGAAAGCTGAATGGCGGCTTGTCTTGGCTGCACTATGCAGATGAAAACGCTGTTTCCGGGCTGACCAATTATGGTTCGTGACACGCATACGAGAAGAAGAAGAAGACTGTGTGCTGTTGCACTTCACTAACTGCAGCATGCCGTGGATGTGCTTGACGTCGTCTTGTAGCTTTCTCTCCTAATCTGAATTTACTGAAGCCTCCGTCACCAGTCCGATATGACACTATATCAGTGAGTGAGCATCGGCTTTCGCTGTTTACTGCCACCATCTCAAATTACAACCATAACTCTTGGAGTCTCGTTCCAGTTCCATAGTAATAGAAGCTAATTGTGTCGCCAAGAACAGATCAACTTTGCATAGCAAAATATCAGCACATAATGCAAGCCTGTTGCACAGTCCAAAGTTCTGTCATGTATCTGATGTCATTTCAGTTTTCAGTTATTACTGTTTGTTACGTTATTTATTTTGATTATTTAATTATAGCTTTTCAGAACAAAGTCCTTTTTTTTCCGTCAGTTGCAGTTGATAATAATCTGACACTGTTGCATGATATTTCAGGGCCGGATGGGCCTCGTGGCCAGGATGGTGACAAAGGCCGCCAAGGCTCGCAAGGACTTCCTGGTGATAATGGACAGATAGGACCATCAGGGCAGCCTGGTGCACCGGGTGATCAGGGTACCCAGGGTAGCACCGGATTTACCGGGAATTCTGGTAGCCAGGGAATACGAGGTCCACAGGGTGACAACGGGCAGCCAGGGCCACAAGGATCTATTGGGTTGCCTGGTGGCGTAGGACAGTTAGGGACTGCTGGTGATACCGGTGCTGCTGGAACAGTTGGCCAGCCTGGTGATCGAGGAGCAACAGGTCTTCGAGGTCCTGAAGGTCCCCGAGGTCCAGATGGACAACCAGGACAGCAGGGTGAACAAGGAACAAAGGGCGTACAAGGATTTCCCGGATTTACTGGACTATCGGGGAGTCCCGGACAGCCTGGTCAGGCCGGTGCACAGGGTGGTACTGGCTTCACTGGAACTTTTGGGCCACAAGGATTTACTGGATTTACTGGAGTTATAGGTCAGTGTTTGCTTTTTCCACATGTGCAGTTCTCTCATCATTCCAGATATTTTGTGTATGAAATGACTTTACTGGAAAATTTTAAATTTAGCACCAATATGATAATTGATAGAGATAGATAAGTAGGCTGTAAAGTAATTACGGTACGTTACAGGCTACTTGTCTGTCTTGTGGCTGTAAGGCAAGACATGATATAATCATGAGCAGCATCATATAAAACAACACAACTGCATTACAAATGAACGAAAAGTAGAAGAAACATTCCTGCCTGTTTAATGTTTGTCGGTTGTCTCACATCATCATCTTCATCATCATCATCAGCATCGTCATCATCATCATCATTTTATTTCAGTAAAAAGCAAACGTGAGAGGAAAAGCAAACATAAGTATGAGACAGTGGAGTGACTGTATACAGAGGTACAGTGAGGCTGTTGCCAGCATTTATATCTGACCTAAATTGCAGACAAGGAACAATATTACAAAAAGCAATAGAGACTAAAATACACTAAACAAACTGAAAACTACGAACGAAATCTACTGCACATAATCATATACATCAGATGTTTTGTAGACAGTTAAGAATTTAGTTAAATTTGCACACTCTGAAATGCATTGAACAGACTCATCTGTTCAACTGCATTGACTAGCACTATAATAAGCATTATACTAGGCTGACACTGATATGCACGTTCGCGGAAATCGCGCCCTTGTAATGGTTTCAGAAACATGTTGCGGCGCGTTAGAAATTGTCGGAACTACTACTACTACTACATTGAGGGTTCTAAAATCAACAGCTGTTGGTAGACTGTTCCGCATATTAATCACATGCTGAGCAAAGAAAGACGACTCGCAGTACTAGAGCTAAACTCTTTATGTAGCTTAAAGCCGTGGCCTCTAGTCATATTTGAACTGAGTTTGAAAAAATGATGAGAGTTTAGACAAACTATCCGAAACAGAATTTTATAACATGATACTAAGTCGGTATGTGCAGGCGATGTAACTCAAGGGTAGGCCACCCAAGAAATTTTGAATGCTGTTCATAAGTTAACTCTTTAAGATCGGGCAAACATTTAGAGAATCTGTGTTGAACATGTTCAATTGTTTCAATATCCTACTTATGATACAGCGACTACACAATATTATTACATTCTAAAAGTGGGTGAACGTACATGTATGTGATAAAAGCACACTTAAGCATGTCAATATAGCCAGACAAATACAGCGCAATATGGCATTTGGATGCTGGTGAGCCGTGGTTACTGCTACAGTTATATGAGCTGTAGGTTTTAAGTCATCAGTAACAGTTAATGCCCAGATCACTGCCCATCTTAGTGATGTTTAAAGCATTTTTTTCGGATATGTAAGCTAGAAAGCGGTACGTTACTTTTGCCAGTGTGTAGGACCGAGCACTTACTAACAGACGTAATTAAGTGTCACATATGCTCCCAGTTGGTCAGTGCATTGATTGCACATTGCTGGCTATTGCAATTACTTTATACATTAATATAAATCTGTACGTCATCAGCAAATAGTTTGACAGAGACACCGAACTGTTGTAATGCACCAATTCAGTCATTTATGAACATAACAGTGGGCCCAATGCTGCTATCTTGAATAACGCCGGACTGAAGATTTTTCAGGCTAAGGCAATGAGGAGTTTATCTTGGTCTGATGTGCATTGACGGAGAAAAAGTTTGACAGCCATGACAAAAATTTGCCATGTATGCCATAAGCATGCAGTTTGACAAACAGTCTATTATGAGAAGCATTATTGAAAGCTTTGGCAAAATCAGTGTACACAGGTGTAGTAGGAAAACTCGTCTCAATAGTGAGAGTCCAGTCATTTTGTGAGTAAAGGAGATCTGTGCACGTCGTTTAAGGAAAGTGTGCTGCTCAGCAGACAGAAGGTCATTTGCATGAAGATGGTCAATGATTTTGCTGCACGAATGCATTATAGTATTTTACTCAGAACACTAACAAGTGAAATTGGTCGATAATTCACAAAAGTGGTGGTACTGCCTTTTTGACGACAGGCACAATGAACCATTTTCCAGATAGCAGGAACTTCAGCAACAGAAAGAAGTTGATTGTATGTTAAAGTTCGTGGCATGGCAAAGGAATGTTTAAGCTTCTTGAAAACGACAGGAGGAACGCAGTTAGGTCTGGAAGCGGCATTAGTCTTTATTTTACTAATAGCTTGTAAAACGTCAGACTCAGTGACGGTGACATCACGCATATATTTTTATCATCAGCAAGAGATGGGAAATTGGTTAGTTGTTACAGTACTGGCGAAATACTTGTCGAACACATTTGCCTAGCATCCATTATACAACCAATACTAGGTGTGCATTTGCGTGATGAAAAAATTTACCCAATTTGATTCAACAATATGCTGTTTAGTGCCTATTTCAGTGTCACAAAGAAAGTGATGCGATGAGGCACAATATTCACCGTATTTTGCTCATTGCTGATAGTAGTGTGGGTCAGTATTAAGTAAGCACTATTCTATATTTTGTTATTTCATACATGACCGCCGGATTTTGTTGTATTATATTCTCTGACAACTACCCGACTTTGTTGTCATTTAGGTCCAGCTGGATTTAACGGTCAGCCTGGAATTCAAGGCCAGCCAGGATTCATAGGTCCTCAAGGAGCGACAGGCCCAGCTGGTCAGGCTGGCGCCGACGGACAACCAGGCACTCCAGGTGATCCAGGCCAGCGAGGCTTCCAGGGCCAGCAAGGTGTGCGGGGTGCTCCAGGTGGCACTGGACAAACTGGGCCAGTTGGCTTCATTGGTTCCCCAGGCCTTCCAGGTTTCACTGGTATCATTGGAAATACTGGAGATACTGGAATGTCTGGTGACCGTGGAATAACTGGGGTTACTGGACAGACTGGAGGTCCAGGAGATCCAGGTCAGATAGGAAGTCCTGGACCCATCGGTCCGATAGGTGAACGTGGAGTTCCTGGCAGATCGGGTGATGCTGGACAACCTGGAAATCCAGGCACTGTTGGATCTCCAGGCCAGGTTGGTTTCCAGGGTGTCATCGGAGCGACTGGTTCCCCCGGGTCACCAGGTTTACAGGGTGAAAGGGGCGCAACTGGGGGTCCTGGAAATGCTGGACGCCAGGGAGACCAAGGAGTTCGCGGGCAAGACGGAGATACAGGAGCATCTGGGCCTATAGGGAACGTTGGTAGCCCCGGTGTGCAAGGAGTCAAGGGTTCAAAGGGCAACATTGGACAGCCTGGATCTGCTGGTCAACCGGGTCAGCAAGGAGCACAGGGTCCAGCAGGTCCGAAGGGTAATCTTGGTCAGCCTGGAGCTCAAGGACTGCTGGGTGCTTCTGGACCGTCTGGAGATCCAGGATCTCGTGGACAGACAGGTTTATTTAGTATTTCTGCTGATACTTTGGTTACATTTTGGTAAATTCTGAGCTAAGCAATTTGTGACATTTGACCATAAAGAACTCTTTTTCCAGAAGCTGAAACAGGAGTCTTGATGTTAGATTCATAATTAATCGTAAGTTGCTTATTATTTAAGGTAGTTTGAAGACACAGCAGCGTATGGAGAGGCTGCATAGTGTTTGAGATAAAACAGGTGCCAAACAGGACCTCTAAATACTCTGTCAAGCCACTCACATCCTTTGCACAAGTCTACAGCCCCTTCACAACATGGATACACACCATCTAGTTATAGTCATAGCTGTAATTACACAGTCACACAAAACTAACTCAATACAGACATTCTGGCCTCTTATAGGGAAAATGCAATGGACCAAACTTTATGTGGCCTCAGCGTTGACGCAAGTACAAGTTCTGTTGATGTTGCTTGCCCCTGAAAGTGTAGTGAAGTATCTGGAGTTGCCTATTTTTTCGTGCCATTTTTTGGCAACCGCATTTTATCAACATACATTTAGCAGTTTTCAATTTATCGTGTCTTTAATTAATTAATTTTATTGGTTATAAATTGTCAGTGATTAGTTAACAAATGTGCTGTTCTTAACTTATTGTGCCTTAAATTTCTATTCTGGTAGTTAAATTTGACTACTCCGTCAGTTAGTAACGTGGTTTGCATCTGTGTCTGGTAGGCGCTACTGGCTTCCCTGGTCCGAGTGGAGCAAAGGGACAGCGTGGTCAAGACGGACTGTTTGGATCTCCTGGAGCGGTTGGAATCCAGGGTTCTTTTGGGGTGACAGGAGCCTCTGGGCCAACTGGAGAGAAAGGTTTCCGTGGTCCGCAGGGTACTGTGGGGCCAATAGGACAACCAGGTTCTCAGGGGTCGCCAGGTGAACGAGGACCTCAGGGTGCTAATGGACAGGTTGGAGATGTTGGATCTCCAGGAATTACAGGTTAGTCTGCCCATTTCTCATTCACTCGTTTATTTGTTGTTTAATTGTCACAACACGTCCAAGTATACCACAACTGTTATAATTGTCTGCAGGTCAGCCGTTATAAACACATAAGACTTCTGGTCCTGCTCATTATTCGACCACAGTGCACCTGTGATTTCATTAATGTCTTGTGCTGTACTCATTCGCCAGAAGCTATTAATTATACTGTGGCAGGTAAAGCCTCTTTTGGGGCAGGCAGAAGAATGAAAATGTGGGGAGAACAGGAAGCTGTGTGGTGGCACTGGGAAATGATTTTATAAATGTTGGTGTAAAATGGTGTTACTGTTGTTACTGTTTGCAGGTCAGCCTGGGTTTCAGGGTTTCAAAGGTCAATCCGGAGACACCGGACCTCAAGGATTTACTGGAGGCACAGGACAACCTGGACAGCCAGGGCAGATTGGAAACCCTGGAAACGCTGGAGCTCGTGGTGGTCCAGGTGCTTTTGGATTTACTGGACCGTCAGGGCCTATTGGTTCTCCAGGTCTGTGGATACTGGATAGCTTTGTCTTCTAGTTTATATAGGTCATTAAATGTCATCCACAGTAACAGAAGACTAGTGTATTGCATATGTATGAAATGGCTCACTGCAGCAATTTTTGCAGTTACGATTCGATATGATAGTGGGTATTTAACGTGCAGTAAAAAGCTGACGGGTAGCCAGCTTAGTCTACCACACGGAACAAACAAAAAATTAGAATGTGAAACTAAAAATAAAATGATGAGCATAATAGGTCCGGTCCAGTCCCGTTATCGTGAGGCAGAGTCCCGTTATCGTGAGGCAGTTGTTAGATTTATAAGAAATGTTTAACATGATTGGATGGCACTATATTGAAATGCACTCAAAATAGTAAGGTCACGTGACTGGTTTATGGTACAGACAGTGTGCATTAGCATTAGGTGCTACATCGTACCAGATCATGTGACAGTTGTGACAGCTAGCATACAGGGTTAGGGTTAGGGTTGAGGCTGATTGAGTTTATGATATACTTCGTAGTTGTGGTTCACTTTTGTGTGTACATGTATACTTGTATGATTAACATCTTACAACTTGCCACTTATGGCATGACTTCAGTCTGCAGAAGGAAATGGCGACTGTGTTCGTGTGGCGAGACCCAGACGATGTCCCACATTGTCGAATCCTGTCCCGTGACAAAACTGAATGGTAGCTTATCTTGGCTATACTCTGTGGCTGAAGACGCTGTTTTGTGGCTGACCAATTATGGTTCATGACACACATATGAAGAGAACAAGAAGAAGTCTGTTCTGCATGCCGCTGCTCGGCTGATCTACTCCAAACGAAAGTACGAGCACACAACGCCACTGCTCGTGGAACTGCACTGCACTGGTTGTCTGCACCTGAGCGCATTCAGTCAAACATGCATGGTACTGCTCCGCCATACTTTGCTGACCAGCTGCAGCTGGTGGAAGCCTTGGAGTCACACAGAAGGCTACGATCCTTGGCCTCGGCCAGACTGGATGTCCCCAGAACACGACGGACTACCGTAGCGACCGTGCATTCTGTGTTGCTGAATCTCGCGTGTGGAACAGTTTGTCATCATCGACACAGAATGCATCTTCGTTGCCTATATTTAGGTGACTGCTGAAATGCGAACTTTTCTGTCTCTGTTGCGGCTCCCACTTATGTTGATACACTGCTTTAATTACTAACCCCACAACTGTCTCATGAACTCATTAACTTTGTAAAGTGTCCTAGCAGTTAGTTTTAAATGATACGCCACTTATCTTCCTGTTGGCCAAAAAATTTTTAAAAAATTTATAATAATAATAAACACAAAAAATACTAGTTTTGGTTTTAATTTAATTTCCTTTCCAGAGTTGTTTCAGTTTAGGCTACATCTCCAAAACAGTCTGCTAGATGGAAACCTTTGTCAAGTGCTGCTGTGGGGTTTCTACAGAGTGGATGCTGTTTGTTGCCTACTCATTAAAGAACTGAAAAGGATTAATATATTGAATAAATAAGTAAATAGCAATATCAACAGACTGTCCACAAGTGTTGTAGAAATCCTGTCAAAGTTACGTAAACAAACAGTGAAGCTTTGGTAGGTTTTTGCTGCGCGATGCGATTCATAAGCGTCATGCGGTGTCTGTGTGTCTGTGTCTGTATGTCTGTGTCGTCATGTGGTGTCTCTGTGTCTGTCTGTCTGTGTGTCTGTCTGTCACGTTCGTGAGTTGTGTCAGCTGAGCCAGCTGTGCCAGCGCTTCAGATTCGCTTGCGAATTGACACGTAGGGCGCGTTAGAAATTTATTTGTATTGTATTGTATTGTCAAAACGAATAAACATATCATCAAAAATTTTTCACCATCGGGTAGCCACCATTCTAGTTTTTTCATGCCAAACAGCATAGCAATATTCCGACGGGAACCCTTCTAACGGGGGCGTCGAATACAGGTGGGGTAGGCAGAAATCGCAATTCTGAGCCTATATGCCTGCTGTTGACGCTGCAACAGGCGAAGTGTTTTAAACATGGTTGCCGGTGTACAACGGCCACCATCTCGCAAGTTGTGACAATTATATCGCTGGTCGTATACTGCGGGTATTCGACCACCAAGCGCCACGCGCAATAAAGTCAACGTCTCTGTGGTTCTTCAGCGCGAGAGCGACAAAGCGCGCTCTCGCACTATACACAGTCACAATAGATTGTGTGTATGACAGCAAGGCTTGACATTACGCCGAAGACAACAGAACAGAATCGAATTGTATGCACTAGTTTATCCGAAACTGAAGTAACTAATAATAAAAAAACTGCGCTCGAGGTATTGTACTATTGACGCAACAAAACTAACTACTGACAGACACGAAGCATCGTGCGGCCTCTTTTGCGACAGCAGAGTTACTTGTTGAATCGAACTGTCTGCATGTTTATCACATTTACGACATACTTTTGCGTGTTGACACCTGTTGTGTGTAAGCGCATACTAAAAACATTTTGAGGCAGACCAATGTAGTGAGGGAAACTACAAAATAACGTGCAGAACTAAATGTTTTTGTTGGAGTGATGAGGCAGAGCTGACATGCCAGTAAGTCTGTTCTGAAGCCTCGGACTCTTACACACAGCACAATGTGTAGAGTCTGTGTGTGGTCCTTAGTGATTGCAGCGTCATATAACTGACATGAAAGGGTGTTCTCCCCGTATGTCTGTTGAGTTGATATGCTATGTGACTGTACGTATTACAGGTGATCGAGGTGACCCGGGGATCAATGGAGCATCAGGTCAGCCTGGACAAGTAGGTCAACCAGGTCCTGGAGGTTCTCCTGGAGTCAGAGGTCAGTCAGGCTTGCCGGGTATCCGCGGCGATCCCGGATTCCAGGGACCAGCTGGATCACTTGGACAGAAAGGATCCCAAGGCACATCAGGACAGCGGGGTAATCCGGGTCCAAATGGACAGCAAGGAGCTACTGGAGAGAAAGGAACTGCTGGAAATCCAGGAAATCCGGGACAAGATGGGCAGCCAGGTATGGTATTGATATGTTGGCCATTGAAATAGTTGTAATCCATTGGAGTTTTAGACATAAGTTATGTTGATGGTGTAGGTGGGCCTGCCCCAGTGGAACAGTGGTGCAAGTCACGGTGCTGCAGTGCACTCGGCCTGTGTGGCCGCCAGGCTCCGGAGGTCCAGAGTTCTACTCTGTGCCCCGGCGGCTTATTGGTACAACTAAGTGCATATTCTTGGGCAGGCACAGCCTGTATCTTGTTAAATCTGTGACAGGCCACTAGAACCGGGTTTAAAGGCGCCCAGACCTCTAATGCGAGCCAGCATTGGGATAACAGATGAGGTCGGTTCTGGCACTGTAAGCAGTGCACGCCCTCAGAGAAACCCAACGTACAGGCCTAGCTCGTAAAATAATAGGCACAAGCCCTTCAATCTCCCCTCCTTCTCCCTTGCACACACTACACACACGCACTGCCAGCAAAAGTGGCAATAGCAGCGCACCACCTACACCTGGATACACTCCATTCCCTTCCTTCCTATTCTGGCAGGGCATGCACATTGGGCCATCTTAATTGGCCTCAGCATTCGTCGTCGTAGTCATCGCGTAGTCGTCGAGGACCGTAGCGTCGCTCCAGTGTGACCACGCTGGATGGCTGCTCGCCATAGGTCAGCAGGTGGGCGCTGATGGTCCTGGCGGAGTTGGTCGATGCAGCGGTTGCGGGGGCGACCAGAGCTGCGGACCCAATCACGGTCAGGTCGTCTACCGAGTGATGTCTCGACCTGTAGTCGCAATGCTCAGCATTGTTTGTGGCAAATTTAGGCTACGGCTCCCTGGTATGGTATGGTTTGGTATGGTGTAGACAGGTAGTTAATTACAATGCTGCTTCACATTTTATCATTTTGCAAGAGCTCAGATAGAACACATGTCGTCACAGCAGCTCACAGTAGCTTATCTCTTTCTTTACCTTTTAGTGAGCCAAGCCTGGTGGGATTGGCCATTGACCTGGTTGACTAACCATTGTCCTTGAGTGCTGTGACACTGTTGGTTTGGTCATCTGACCCGTAAAATAATCTCCTAAATGACCTATAATGTGTCGAGTGGGACATTAAACTCTACTATACCATACCTCACAGTTAGTGATGTTAACATTATTACAAAAGTCAAGACCATGACCAAACGAGACAAGATCAAGTTTTAACATTCCTGCCCACAGTTTTTTACCCGTTTTGTTGTTAGGTTTCGTTCGCTGATGTAAAGCTAGCCCTTGTACTGTTCTGTAACTCGAGCAGATGGCAGAATGATTGGAATAAAATTTTGTTAACATTGTAAGGATACGTATAATCATGACTGTATGTGGACAGGTGGTTTTGGAGCAACGGGAGCAACAGGATTAACCGGTGACACCGGATCGTCCGGTCCACAGGGTCCCAATGGTCAGATTGGGGCTCCTGGTGATCGTGGCATTGTTGGCCCAGCTGGACCGACTGGACCCACTGGACAGATTGGATTCGCTGGCATCCAGGGTCCGATTGGTGCTACTGGAAACACCGGAGGTATCGGGCAACGTGGTCAACAAGGACAGCCTGGAGTCAAAGGTTTTGCTGGTGGACAGGGAGACCGTGGCCAGTCAGGACAAGCAGGACAAAAAGGTAGAAAGGGCGTCCAGGGTCCCGCAGGCCAGCAAGGTTCAGTCGGTACCATTGGCCAACCAGGTCAGGTGGGATTTACTGGTCAGCCAGGTGATTTGGGCCAACCTGGAGACACCGGCTTTTCTGGCAGTCCAGGAAATGTCGGACCTTCTGGTCAACGTGGTGTTGTCGGATTCACTGGGCTCCCTGGTGCTGCTGGATTCACTGGAGCAGTTGGTGCCATAGGGTTAAAAGGAGATTCTGGATTTACTGGATTCACCGGTGAGGCCGGACCGTCTGGTAATAAGGGAAGTGCCGGCCCAGTAGGCCAGCCTGGACAGCAAGGAGCTCGTGGCGATCAAGGTCCTCGTGGATTTACTGGACAACGAGGACAGTCAGGATCTATAGGACAAAGAGGACAACTGGGTCAGTCCTGTCAGTGTGTGCTTGTCGGCCTTATTATTTAGAAATTACTGAGAAGTAATATCGCTCTTGTGCTCAATTCATGCATTCATAGCAATTTGTAAAGCGCACTATGTCGAGAATGACGAATCAGAGGACCGTGCTGGAGGCAGTCACTAGATGGTCAGTTATTGGCAAAATAGTGAGTTTTTAAGTTGCGCTTAAAGCTCTCCAGTGAAGGGGACTGTCTGACCGGAAGTGGTATGTCATTCCAGATTTTAGGGGCACAGTAGGAAAAACTTCTTTGTCCAAAACTGCTGTTGCAGTGTGGCACAGATAACAAATTCTGGTTAACTGAGCGGAGGGACCACTGAGGCTGATGAGGTGTTAATACCAAAGAGAGATAAATGGGCTGACCACAAGCAAGTGACTGGTTTGCAAGTGTAGCAATTTTGAAATCAATTCACTTATCGACTGGAAGCCAGTGAAGTTCAGACAAGAGGGAAGTTACTGAATTGTAATTGGCGTCGATAACCTTGCTCACATTGTATTGTGTGCTCAGAGCGCTGATTGTCGTTAGCAAAACTAAGCTTTGTATCGTAGTCAGATGACGTTCAAAAATGATGCAGGAGTCTGTTTCCTAGGCTGCCACTGTGTTATAAAATTAGACCCACGTGGATCACCTCTAACCTCGAGGCTTGGCCTGTACCAAGTAGCATCTTCATGCCAGGCATCAACCTCATATACTAGAAGCAGTATCTGTAGCTTTTTAGCGTATGTCAAATGAATGTTGTGCAGTGTCTTAATTAGACAGCTAAACTACACTGTGTCCCAAAAAAACTGTGGTCCTGAACTTTGGCAATAACTTTGTCAAATCTTAACCGATTTCAAAAATTCTTGCACTGCTGTAAAGAGAAAGAAATTTCCAACAAACTGTGTGTAATAATTCCAACCACACCTTAGATATGTTGCTACACTACCTTGTGAAATACAACAATTCGAAACTGACACAAATTACACACAAAATACAATAAAATGTCCTCATATTTAAGTTTGACACAATTGGAAACGTTGCTAGTTTACTTAATTATTGCGTCAGTTTCGGATTCTGGTTAAATATTCTTTGTATGTAGCAGACGACGTATGTAAACAAATTGTAAAAGAAACTGTTAAAACCATCAAAAATGGTGTTTAGTGATGAGGATAAAGTGCTCATAAAAAATTTGTATTTGTTGAAAAACTATTGGCCTGCAAAATTGATGAGTGAGTTCCCAGAGAAAAATTGGAAGAGGTGTGGATTGGAGAACCTCCTGAAAAAGCTACGGGAAACAGGGACGACTGATCGGAAGAAGGGGAGTGTCAGGCCAAGATCTGCCCGCACTGAAGAAACGTATCGTCTTCGAAGAGCTGGTTCTGAGTCAGGAAGGGCAACCACAGACACATCGTTCCATACGCCAGATTTCCAGAGAAATCGGCGTATACTGAAGTCGTCCGTGCTGCGCATTGTCCATGATGACCTCAGTCTGAAATGCGCGAAGAAGCGACGTGCGCAAGAGCTCACTCAATCAAATCGAGCTATTCGCCTGCAACGCACCAAAAAGCTGCTGCAAATGTTCCCAGATGACAAAGTGGACTTTATCTGGTTCACCGATGAGAAAGTTTTCACGGTGTCTTCACAGAGGAATCCGCAAAATGACCGTCTGTACGTTCCAGCAGGCATCAAGAAGAAGCAGGTCGCGGCTGAGTGTCTGTTGTCTTCACCGAGGAATCCGCAAAATGACCGTCTGTACGTTCCAGCAGGCATCAAGAAGAAGCAGGTCGCGGCTGAGCGTCTGTTGCGTACGCGAACAACGTTCAGTCGG
>Ga0209339_1000379_pt1 | contig 16483 bp, 14 predicted proteins | sample OlaalgELextract3_FD_187376 | JGI IMG/M metagenome (GOLD analysis project Ga0209339, IMG submission 187376) | Olavius algarvensis symbiont microbial communities from Tuscany, Italy - Type A ELBA extract 3 (SPAdes) (version 2) | ecosystem: Host-associated > Annelida > Digestive system >... | reverse complement strand
CGCCCAGGCCCCTCCTCGCTGTACCAAATGTAACAGCCCACCCATCGACGGCCAGTGTACCAGTCACCGTAATGCTGTATAATGGTCCATTGCTCTGCGGTTTCATGCCTATTAAAGGGTTAAATTGCAAATTACTATGGATGTGTACGGTGCTTGTAAAAGTAACCACCATAATCCTAGCCATTCTTGGTTACTTCACTAAACCATACTGTTTTCTTTTCCTACTTCTTGGATGAAGTCCTTAGGAATTTACACGTGGATACACTTGTTTGATCGTGAGGTGATGGTAATATATATCAAAAAGCTGGTAGCACTTGCTTCTTTCTGTTATGACATTTGAAACAAAAATCAAGCAATGGAGTGATTTCTGCTGACAAGCTGCTAAGAAAGAATTCAGATGCCAGTTAACATACTGTAAGCTAAGTTTATATGTACATACAACTGGTAAATATACGCATACTTCCCTGATAATTTAGATTCCAGAAAATTAACAGCAGGCAGTTTTTATTTATTTATTGCAGTGCAGCCACCTGTATATGCTGTTAACCAATTTCGAATCTGTTATCTGGCATTTCTGATGAAGCACATTTTCATTTCATAATTTTGAATAAAGACTTGTGTTTGAGAGACTGTCTTTTAATTTATGAAATCCAGTCAGTAACTTAAAAGGCAGCCTCTTTTAAGTTATTGGCTGAATTTGATATTAATGGTGTGGACTATTTGCATCTACAGGGTGAAGCAAAATAAAATGTCGCAACACGAAAATTGCTATTTCTCAGAAATGCCTGAATATTTTTGCACCAAATTTTGCTCATTTGTTTGGCACAATACTGTACACTAATGTGTTGCTTTGTGCTGTATTTCTCGACATATGTCAAATTGACGGAAACGAAAACTTCAAGAACCAATTTCATAACTGAACAAAAAGTTGATTTTATTAGTAAAATAATTCAGCAACAAGTACCACCTTTGTTCTGACGTCATTATTTTTATGTTAACATACAACATAGCTAGGTCCTAAATTCTTCAATATTTTAAGTCATAATCGCAGTTACTACTATAACTTTGGTATGGGTAAAATATCGTACGAAGATAAAGCTCGGATCGAGACATTGCGGAAACATGATTTTGGATACCGAACAATTGTAAAATTTCCAGAAAAGGGTTGGAAGCTTTGTTTAATGAAAGCAATCTGTAAACAGGTCGATGAGCGTGGATCAGCAAAATCAGCAACGGAACAAAAGCCAGGTAGTGGTCGGCCGAAAACAGCGCGAACAGAGGAAAATGTTAGATACCGGTACCTTAAGCTGTTCATTAGCGAAAATCGAACACTGACTTTGATGCTGCGCCACTTCACCAAATATTAAGTTAATTGAGTAAAATTAAACTGACTTGTGAAGACATGTGATAAATAAATGTGGAAAATTTTGTGTAAAAATATTCTTGAATTATATAGATATCGCAATTTTCGCGTTGGGATACTTTATTTTGCGTCACCCTGTAGAATATACCGGTAGATGAATGTATGTTACACTGATGATGTTTATCATCTGGAATGATAATATTGTCGTTAATTCAAATTAAATTGCTTAATAGAAATCTTAGTAATTCATGCGTGATCACAGTTTGTGCAAATATTAAAGGGCGTTTTTTGCTTGTAAGCTTAGGGCCGATTGAACCAGCCGTACTTATCTTTACGTATAGATTAACTCCGACGTTAATCTCTACGTACTACGTAGCAAAAATTGCGTTGCACTAGCGACAGTTAACTGAGTTAAGTAAGTAGCACTTAACTTTGTCATGTCCAACGACGTCCTAATCAGTGGAGATCACTTTCACTTAAGCGATACTTAGCTAAGTGGTGATTTAAGTAATGTTGGGGCAATCGGCCCTTAATAGTAATATTTTGTATGTACATAATGTTTATCTGTACAGGTAACAAAGACAGTTTATTTCATGATTCTGTTTGATATGCGAACATTGTGATTAAAACCTTTTAACACTTATATTATGCTGTACAGATGGCATTGACTGTTAGGCAGCAGAAGTTGCCAGTATGAGTTTTTCCTTGTTGAAACGTGTTCACATACAACTGCTGGTTTATAGTGCTCTGTTCTGTTTGCAGATGACAGTAGTCAGTATTCCAACTTATGCCTAAGTGCTTGCTTGGGTCGACTAATCTTGCTGTGCTATTATTATAATATATATGCATTTATAACGTGCACGCTGAATCGAGGCGCTGGCAGTCGCCAGGTAGGCAGCGTGGTAAGGGTGTTGATGGGCTATTTGAGGTGAGTTTTTAGATGGCGTTTAAAGGTCAAGGGTAAAGGTATTTATATAGTGCTCATTTTTGTAGGACACGCAAGGTGCTCAGGCATGGCTCACACAGTTTTGCCTGCAATTACACCAATTCCTGCCTTTACCTCGTAAACGTTCACCAGATGGCGCTTTCCCAGACTGAGGTTGCGGACATCTAATTGCAGCCTAATGCTCATTTACCTACCCCGAAAGAATGAAAGGCTTAGTCGGCCTAGATGGCTGACCCGCAGCGGATGGTTTACCCACACAGTGGTCACCCATCAGCTGCAGGTCGAGCGCAGGATGGGGTAAGTTCGCTGGTCAAAGACAGACGTTCCAACAATGTGCCACACAACCAACCAAGGTGTCAAAAGTGGGTGAACATTAAGAGGTAGTCCATTCTAGACTGTAACTAAGTAACTAAACGATCTTTTACCAAATTCAGTGTAAAATCGCGGCACGTTGAGGAAAAATTGATTAGTCAACCGTAAAGGGAGATGGAACGGGTTATTGTGCCTTCATGCTGTCTTTGTACTGCGTGGGTCATTAACAGAGTAACAGTAGATAACTACAATAATGCACCAGTGTATTAACTAAATCTGCATGCACTCCACTTGGAATGAAATCATGTTTTTTTGTTAATTTAAGCCGTCAAATTGGGGTCCAATTTGAGGTCGGGAAGTGTACTTAGTAGATATTGTGTGAGTGTGACCGACTCAGTCACTACATCTCTGTAATTAGACAGTATGGGGTGTTGCGAAGACAGCGTGGGCTCATACAGGGATTAACGCCTTCATCCTTCATCTTTGCGCCTCTGTATCTTCGGACCTAAAGGCGCTATACAAATCTGTTATTATTATTATTATTATTAACAGAAGAGTATTTGGCGAGGACCCATACAGTATGTAGAATTCATATGTCACCTTAGATGAATTCTACAGTCACCCCGAGTGATTGGTCGGACAGGATGAAGGTATTAACCCATTCCATCTCATAGCTTGGCAAGACTAGTCGACCCAAACAAGCATTTAGGCATACCACAAAGGCAGGCCAGTTCTTGTATCATAGTGCCTAGTCTAGACTAGAATTGGGGCTCGCCCCTAACTACATAATGTTGTCCTTGATTTTAACAGAGGTCAAACCTTGATGGCATTTAAGCATCACAACTGGAAACACCACCAACGGTTACTGATCACACAGCACATCATGAACCTTAGTTTTCACACTAATAATCCTTACACAAATTGTCTAACCAGGCCTCGGAATTGAACTCTGGTCTACTAAGCTACCAGGGAAGGTGCTTAGTGGAGGATATGTTTATCCGTTTTTGACATCTCATAACACATATACACAACATATTACAGTTGGTCAACATGTAGTGTGAAGACAACAGATAGCTTTTTACTGTCGGCACATTTATTACAATTACACTGTATATGTTATTCATGCACAGATGGCAAGGCAACTGCTGCAAATATTTTCTTCAATAATGTTGCATCAATGATAGGGATTCCAGTCCCTGGAACCTGTCCGAATTCAAGTCCAAATCCCGGGATTTAGACAAGCATCCTGTTGGCTGAGATAGCTCCGCTGTGTTTTATTGGCCCATAATTAGCATAATTTATGTAAATATTCAATATTCGCTCTGTTGATTTTGGGCACCTTGCGCCCATACCAGGTTCCATCAAAATCGGACTTATGGTGAAAGCGAAGAAATAATTTAAGTAAAAATTGACGGATGGCAGCCCGACAGCTCAGCTGACCTGGTCCGGGATTGGAATCCGTAATCAACAATATGCTGCACAAGCATATTGATCACAATACGACCACTAGGCCTACAGTTGACACAATCTACTTATTGCTTGGCGGTACCATCACAGTAGATTCTTTGGTTCAACATCATTGATCTGTATACTGCACTCAGTGGTAAAATTTGTCCAAAGTGCCTATTTTGTACAAAAATAGAGCAAATTGTATTTACAACGAACCACTAAACAGTTGCAAGATAAAGAATATTGCGTTAAATAGACTAGACGCTGTCTGGAAAGATACTAAAAACACTGCTGAATATCTATTTACTATGTACTAACTATCGCTCATTGTAGTCGAGAAATGTCGGTACCTGAAATGTTCGCGAGATTCAGTAAAGTGGTGGTTATTATAATACAGTGTCCAGTCACACAACTAACCAGCAGCTTACAAGTTACAGCCGAAATTAATTCACATCATGCTTTATATACACAAACTTATTGCTACGATACTTTTGTATGTAAGTCACATCAGCTCAACTGAGCAATATCATCAAGGTTGCCACGCACGCAGCAGTACAGTTGCTAGATACACCGTCAGCTACTGGTGAAAAACCAACTTGGTGAAGCGAGGACAGACGAGGCGACATCGAAGCGGAAAATACTATACATAACTGATACAACTCTAAAACTTTGTACTACAATTATGTGGCCTATCCGTTTTCCAAATAACCAATTGTTTCTATGTTTGGGCATTTTCTTCTCCAGTGAGTTTCAAATTCTACGATATCCAAAAGTTGTAAGTCGCTATGAATTACAATCAGAATGTAACTTTCTTTTTCGACCACACTCAGTGCTTAAGTCATAATGTAGGCTGAGGCTATTATGTGTACACTAAGATTACTCTACAGGGCACACGTAAAAAGTAGCCACTTACAACTTATTGCCAATAACCTCCTATCAACTGCGTAAATGAGATAATTTTGTAATATTTTACGTGACGCTGAACACTTTAAATTGAAGTTTCATTTGACTATGCAGAAAATAATGCAAAAAATACATAAAACTGCATACTGAACATGAAGATTTCTGAACATATATACCGGAGTTTTGTGAAAATTATTTTATTTTTAACAGAAACCTAATCGGCTTAATGTGATAGTGACAATTTTCGTGCTGATACATTTGCAAAAAAAAATATTTTTTACTGTAATCTATTTTTCAATCATGTTACTAGCGCATCTCTTGATGTGACAGTTGCCATACGGTCAAATCAATAAGGCTGTGATGTGTTTCAGACCGAGATTAACAGAGTGGACGAAGGCCGGTGGAGGATGATTTGAACGTACTCGAACAGTGTTCATTAACTGTGCTGCTTTGTTCTGGTTTGTTGGTGTTTAACGGTTATATCATGCCATGCAAAAATGAAAGATCACTAAAGATATTAATTTCAGATACGAAGTTAAAATATGTTGTTTATGGTATTAGTTAAAATGTGAGAGAGCTCAGAAGTTGCGACAAGATTATCATGACGATGACGAACAAGTAAAAAGTAACAGCAACTAAAAGTATAATGAAAACGGCAAAACAGTCCACATGAACGGTTTTGTTTAAAGCGTAACGGATCCTCAGGCAACTGGTCTGTTGAGATGTACTCCTCGACACTGGCATCACTGGATATGGCCTGGCTAGCCACGGAAGTAGTCCAGACAAACTAGTCAAACAGAAATAATACACTACACAAAAAACCTAAACAAGTAAACCTAATGAAACCAAACTAGTCCTGGTTCAGGTCGCCTTTTATGCCATCCAGCCAGGAAACCAACTGGGCCTATTCTATGCTTCTTAGTTCTAGTGACGGTGACACTCTCTTCACGGTTACTGAGGCAACTTTTCATAAAGTTAAATCTGTTGAGTTGTCACATTTAAAACAGCAAAATTTCATCAGCTTTATAGATATTACACCAAAACAGCAGAACTGTATATTAGTAGTGTTTAAAAATTTGACAGCTATCTGCCGTTCTTGAAAAAACCAGCAATATTCCTTTTTTGGCATGCCCTGTACATTTGTTTACAGAAAATAGTTCATTATCATGAAATATAACTGACGAAAGCTGGCTTCTGTTACAAAGTACAACTAATATCAACGACGTCAACAGGTATTTGCTACAGTAACGATGGACACTTAACAGTAGAAAAAAAACACAAAAACACCTTCAAATTATATACACCTTTGCAAGAAAAATCGACATTAATGTTAATTATCACATTTTAGAGATGTATTTGCCCATACACGAGCAAATCTGCCTGGCTATTATAGCAATGTCAAAACTACCCATTACTATTGATGACGGGCATTTATGAGGGCTAATTATCACGTTGCCAGCTTCTGTAACTCGATTTATCAGCCATGAACTCCACTCTGTTATTAATATAATTTTGTACTGCTGTGGTATTTGTAAGAAATACAAATAATATAAAAAGTGCAATGATGGGACAACAGAGCATTATTTTCACAAGTAGATCAATACTGTATCGAAATAAAGGGTTCAACCAGTGTACAAATTATGTAACATCGAGTTTCAAAGTTGTACATGATGTCACTGATATTTTAGCGACAGTATCGGAGTTAATTGCTTTTGTTTTCCAGCTCAAACACGCTTTTAAAACGGACTGATAGTGGCGACTCCAAGCGAATAACAACAGGGCACAATGACATTACAGTTACGCAGCAATACGTAATTATACTGTGATTCATATATCATCAATTTTTGTCATAATTTAGTGAATTTTGATCATGTGATAAAACATATTAAAACATGACTGGAAAATGCCTTTGACCATTACAAATGCCCAAGTGGCAGTGACAGCGTTTACGTAGGCATGGGCCTTTATAGCAGGCATTATGACCATAGTCACCTATCAACATATAATTAATTAATTATTAATAATAATAAATAAATAATAATAATAACATTAATAATAGACGGTTCAGTGGCTTGCAGCTGTGCACACAGGAATGTCTAAGACAACGGTAAGCAGGCATCAACAAACGTGGGACAAAAAGTGTCACAAAAACAACAATATTCTGTAAAGCATCACAACCGTCAGTCACAGCAATGACTATGATATGCTATGTTAACCAACGACTGCAGACACAACGCTCGCTATCGTTTATTCATACCAACATCACACACCAGTCGCGTTTTTCATTCACAACCACAGTACGGTTGGTTAACTAGGCCCCGCCTGTCTTACCATATTTGGAAGCTAATTATGCAACTAGGTCAATAACAATCAGCTTTTGTCAAACGCAAAGAAAGTTCAGTTGGACATGTAACGTCCCGGATTCAGCAACTCGAGGGAGATGGCATCAAGTGCTCAGAAGTTGGTGATTTTTGTACTTGTTTACAGATATACTCAAGATTATTCAAAAGTGACTTATACTGTTTATTTTACTATGTGAACGGCTGCCAAGAATTATAAATTGGTTGACCACAGATACGAGATTTTCAATTCCTATCTACGGTGTGGTTAACCGGGGTCGTTTTTCATTCACAATGGTAAGAGTTGAGAGTGAAAAACGCGGCTCATGTGACAAGTAAAACTGAAGGCTTAGTAGACGTCGGCGGCAAGTTCCTGAGCAATTACCCGCCGCTGTTTGATGGATGGAGCACGTGTCGTAAGTCTGCTGCGAGATTTCTCTTTCAGGACGATGGAGGCTGCTGTGTTTCTCCTCTTCCACACCCACAGCTGCTGACTGCTGCCGTTGCAACTAGACATGACTAGTGTGCCATTCTGTGACAGCTCCATGCACAACTTCGTGCCGTGATGTTGCAGGCTACCGTCCTGCCACCAACAGAATCACAGTCAACAGGGTGACCACTCTCCAGACAATGTCAAATTCCCTGACTGTTCACGGCAATCCTCCGCACAACTCGGCATGTTAAGTGTTACTCATATCATGCCCGTACTAGTACTAAATACCTGCATGGACGCAAATATGCAGCTTACAATAAACAGTTTTAGGCAACTTTTCCCTGACAAAGATTTTTTCCCTGACATTTCCCTGACTTTTAGTAAAATCCCTGACATTTCCCTGACAGCTGTCAAATTACCTGACATTTCCAGGTGTTCCAGACAAGGGGTCACCCTGAGTCAAACTATTACAGTATATAACATTTTCCTCCACAGATACAATCACCAGTGTTTCATTTTGCCCTTGAGCAGAAATACAAATACAAGCAACAGAGAACTGGTGTTGCAGCACTGACGACTTTACCCAAAATCTGGGGATTTCTGACTGGACCTGTAGATCACGAAATTTCTAGTGAAACCTTAGGAATTTTTAAAACTTGCATAATATGTTGCATTTTCTATTCACTGCCTTACCTATTTCACATTCAATTATTTGCCTATTTTCATATGACAAATAAAAACAAATGTCTGAAAAGATAAAATGACAAATAGCTTGTTTCGTCATAAAAGCGTCATCCATCCCAATGTCAAACTACTGCCGGCAAAGAATGCCAAGAAGAACAAAAACCACTGTGTACACATTTATTTTCCATTCAATAACACTATAAAACAATTCTCTTACATGTTTTAGGTCACTATGATGTTTAAAACAATTTTGAAACAATTATGAATAACAAAATGATGTTTTTGCCGACTTTTGGATTTTTTCCCAATCTTGGAATTTTTTGGTATGCTACCTTGAGATTTAAAAAAAAATACTCGCTGGCAACACTGCAGAGAATAAAGAAATAAATAAGACAAATACACAAAGACATAACTATCATCATAGACAGTTATTATGTGCCTTCGCTAAAAACTATCAATTGGTCTTCTCGGCCATTCACTTAATCATCGTCGTCAACATGCAACTCAGGATTACGCAGCATCATACAGCATCGTCCACAGAGGGCAGTTCTGAGCCATATCCACTGCTTCGGGGAGAGTAAGGTTGTGATGTCTTAGATCTTGTTGGACGGTGCTAAGCCACGTGATGCGGGGACGACTCCTGGTTGTCTTCTGCAGTCTGCCGGAGGGGAGGCTAACAGGATCCTCTTAACATCTGCGTTATCATCCATGCGTACAATGTGCCAAAACAGAGTAAGTCAACGCGACTCGATTATTGCAGTGAGTTTAGCTGCTTCGTTAGCCTCCTTACATCATCATTCCGGACAAATTGGTGCCATTTGATGGTTAACAGCATTCACAAGCACCACTGATTGGTGTTATCAAAAACTGAACGTTACAACAACCAATACAATAACCAAAGTCTACACTATTATACGTACAATAAACGACAAAACCAGGTTATTTTAATAATAATAATAATAATAATAATTCCAGGACAGTGTTTATAAAAAGTAAAAAAAGTAAAGTACGTGGATTTGTATAGCGAAGTGCCTCTAATGCGCTACCGCTTCCCGTACGTCGGTGCTGATCTCTGCAAGCCAACCCTACAGCGAGGCATCAGCGAACACTGCGAGACTATGTGATATGGGTTGGTGTATCACGTGATATGCCTGTTTACTCCACTAGCTGACGCCTGGTACTCATTCCTGCCTAGGCAGGCTCAGGCTGAGTAGGCTTGGGTGCCTGGTTACGCACCGAGGTGGTATACCCGTCAAAAGGCGGTCACCCACCTAGGCACTAACCGGGCCTTACGTAGAGTAACTACGTTCATCAGCTGGAAAGTGTTACCACTATGCTAAACCGGTTTATGGTGCTGTCATCATGGCAGAGCCATTGCGAGAGCTCACCCGGTTCATTTTATGAATGTAGAACGGTGCCAAGCGGCCGTCAACACAAGACCAAGCTAGATGACTTAGGCTGTGAATCTCCCTGTACAGGCTGCCATAGTCTACACCCACCATCGCCATTTTGATGAAATACAGCATGGATCATGAACCACCAGAACTCAAGAAGAAAATTAGCAACAGAAAAGCAAAACCGTTAACTCTGCCAGCGAACATTTTAAAATGCCAGACATTTTGCTATTCCTTCCGAGAAGTTATCAGTGGCCATGTGGTTTCAATAGTACTGGGAACATCAGTGCTGCTGATTATAGCAGTAATGGTAGTTGTAGTAGTGACAGAAACAGCACCATTTATACTCAGTATAACAAGTACAAAGTTGCTATACAAACTTCAAGGTACTGCCACTCTTGGTTGCCTCGCTGACCATGACAAGGATAAATGACGATGTTCTGGCCGCTAAGTCCAGAGAAGTCAATGCAGCTGTCATCACGACGTATCTCACCAATAGCACTCAGCATCCAAAGCTACACAACCAACAGACTCAGTAACCTCATCACTTTAGTCTCCACTGAGTAACCTAATGCCTCGCAATCAGCTTCACCTTAACCTGTAGTCTGTTACTTTTAGATTACACAAATTTCTGCAGCCGCAAAAATTCCTGCAATGCCATGAAATTTTTTAATAACTGCTGCAGAATTTGGCAACAAACAGAAACAACATTATACTGCAAAATACCACTAAAAGTTATCTTGGTCTGCAATACATGCCAGGTGACACAGAGAACCTCACCATTATCCTGTAAAGAAAAGTGCATTCTGAACTCATGAACTCCGTTATGAAATAGAAATGAAGATTCCTGAAGACTAAGCAAAATTGCAAAAAAATCAATTTTTATTGTTAGGTCTCTGACTGACTGTTCATTTTAAGGATACATTTCATCAGAAACTGATTTGACTTCACAGCAGGACACACTATCTAACGTTGTGGGAAATACTTATTTTTAAACACTTAAAAGCTCTGTTGATCATTTAAATATTCCGCCTGAATTACAACAGCGAAATACATTACAAATACCAGATAAATTACAGTGAATGATTCCTGAATAGAAAGTATTCAAAGTTAACGACATCCTATAGTAGAATGCATGAACTCTGGCAGACCTGGTTGCCACCCTGGCCATGACAAGGCCATACATTGACAGGGTGGTTGAAGGCATTTATTCCAACGATGCTGTCCAAACATCCGGCAGCACCATGTCGGTCTTTGTACTTCTGATCAGCACTGCGAACCTGGCAATCACATACGTGGTGGTCGTACAACATAACATTTCCTCATACAAACAGCACCAACATAACGAGAGTTACTCTAACAATGATGCTACACACTACTTGGCCATCTATGTATTTATTACGATGTTGCCCGTAAATTATTAAAAATCCCTGACTGGTTTCAGTGACGTACGTACTCTGATGAGAGACAGAAGTTGTAAGTTTTTATCAAAATTACAGACATTACAGACACCGCAATGCCAGCCTATCTCAGCCGATACTTACAGCCCCGCAACTGTGTGCGGAATTTACGGTCGTCTGACACTCCTCTGCTGTGTAAACGTTTCACCAAAATTGACCTCGCCAGACGTGGTTTCCGTTACTCAGCTCCTGCCGTCTGGAACTCACTCCCTAGAACAGTACTCGAAAGCCCGTCAATAACAGTCTTCATATCCAGGCTTAAGACTCACCCGTTTGATCCGGCCCATATCAAACAGTAACGACGTGATCACTGCCTCTGAGTACGATTGACGGTGGGATAGAAATATGTATATTATTATTATTATTATTATTCATTCTATTTTATGACTTTATGATGTAGACTTTACGATTGTGATTTTTTATTATTTAGTTTCTTCACTTATCATTTGCTCACTTACTGTTAGTGCTGCCATTGGCAAAATAAACTATACGTTACTGCGTGGATAACTGTAGTGTTGTATTTTGCCACGGTTTAACATCATCTTAGATACCAGTGTTTTGAGGCTCCAGCTAGTCATCTAGCTGACATTAACCAGAATAAAATACAAACCATAAAAACAAAACATAAACATTAAAAAAAACAGAATCATCACTTGTTTCATTCAGTGCCAACAATATTTATTTGGAAAAACAGACTGGCTCTTGGAAGCAACACAGGGGTATGCCACTAATGCCAACAAAAGAGAGACACCTACAAAAACTAGAAACGGATCCATCCAATTCAAAACAGACACCCATCAAGTGCGTCTGCAACAGCACAGATGTGCTGATGCCACAGACATCTATTATTGACAAGTAGGCACCAGTATCCTGCGACAATGCCAGCCATTCACAGACATGCTGCCTTCGCCGCAAGAAAAAGAAGAAAAATGAATAACACAGCTACTTCTTGAAACTACACTGTGTCCCAAAAAATGACACTCGTGTAATCTTGAATATCTTGTACAGTTGCAAGTTTACTGCAATGAAATTTAGCACGTTATATTTGATATCCTGATGACTGTAGCTATTAAACGTGTACATAGTTTGCCACCTCACCTTAGTTATGTTTCTACACTACCCAACATTACACAAAAACCGAAACGCGACACAGACGAGCTGACGCAGAGGCTCATTGACACTTGGGACTTGCTAAATTTTATTGCAATAGACTTACAAATGTGCAAGATATTCATGATTATGTGTGTAGTAATTCCAACTGATACCAGCCACTTACTGATACAGTACTTGATTTATGATGCACCCGCCCATAGGGAAGAGGGGCATTAAGCATTGCTTTTGTCCGTCCGCCTGTCAGGCCGTCCGTCTGTCCATCACGTACATAGCGAATAACTGGAGAACCGAAGGCCTAGCGTGCCCAAATTCAGAGTGAAGGTTCCCCACCTTTGATGCGACTCGCATAGCAGTTTCAAGGTCAAAAGGTCAAAGGGTCAAAGGACAAGGTCACCAGGCCCATTAATGCTGACATCGTGTGCCATATCTTCTGAATGGCAAGGCCTACGAACTTCAAAATTGATACACAGATGGAGGACGACGACTCACATCAGCCACAGGCATCATGACCTCTAAGGTCAAAGGTCAAGGTCGCAAGGTCACGTGATCAATATGAGCCATCTTGGCAGAAATGCTGTACCTGTGTCAATAGAGGCCAGCGAGAGCATACCGTGTTAGCTAAACCTAGTGGCCACACTTCTTGTTGATTTATACAAGAAATTGGCAAATTGTCATTCTAATAAAGTAAACAAAATATCATGCAATTCTGATGCTAATACTGTATTATCTACAATAAATACTAACTTCACCGGAGGCCAAGGCATTACTCGGTATAAAAAGCTCAGGATAAACGTTCTTCAGGTACCAGTCAAACGACCGACATTGAAGTTTGCTTCGTAACTGCTGCCGATCGGTGACGTCACCGTAAATGGTTTTCTAACAAAACAAAATTCCAAAAATACGCAGACACATTGTAACATGCACGCCATATTCAATGTGTAATACATGTGAAAGGTTTTCAGCAGTAGCCGAGGCATCCTCGAGTGAAGTAAAAAGCAAAAACCGATTTATACGATGCCATATATTTTATGCATTCAACAATCAACATATGGTGTATGAACAGTCCGATGCATTCCTTAATCCTTATTAACCTTTTTGTGTTCCTGCCTACTACCACAGTTTACGTTATAAATGTAGAGCGTGACTGATCTAGCATGTTAGGGAATTTAGTGCACACATCGTCAAGATATCATGTGAAAATGATGCATTGCTAGGACTGGCCATGCATGCAGTGCTACACAATAAAAATCATTGTGTGGCATACAGCAATCTGACTACTGCAATCCAATTTCAAATTATGAAATATCATGAATGAAAATAAACATGTGCACGCTGATTATCGCAATCCAATTTAATGCTAGCTACAATCCACATTTTCAGATCAGGTCTGCAATGTAAACACAGCCAGTCTTTGTGACTCATCTTTACTGCCGATGGGTGCAAGTAACTGCTCATCCACCGAGCCATTTTTCATTTTATGTAATTTTTTAATTTTTACTTTGTCTATCTCTGTTCTATTTGCTCTTCATTGTTATTTTATTTGTTGATGCACATTTGTCTCATCATATTAAAATTACACTTACTTAATATCTGCCATTTTACCAAATGTGTGTTGAAGCTGTTACACGCCTAGCCATTTTGTATTGACATACAGGGTAGTGCCACAATTTTTATTACAGCACAGGTTAGAGCTGTCCATTTCTTTAGCAAACTAAATATATGTAACCTAAATGATAACGCAGTCTATTTTTGTTCAGTTAACCAGAATAAACAAAAAAAGAAAGAAGCAAACAAACATACTGCTGTCTTTTTGCTCATCTTGTAGCCAACTTTTTCATAGAAGAGATCCTTGAAGTCGTCCAGCCAAACCTCGGCGACACGCAAGTAGTTCTTGCGTGAGGTGCCGATGAAGTTGTGTGTCGCACGATGTCGGAATACATGACCAACATGAGAGCATGGCAGCACTTCAATTGATCCACCACACATCCACACCTACATGTAAAACACCAGCACAGCTGCACAGTGCACACCATCTGCCTGATTCAGCAAAAAGGTAAAGGTAAAGGAGGACCACAGTCCCAAAGGAGTATAGTTGGGGTGCTCATCTTCCTGACATAGGCCGTTGAGTCCATAGATGGGTAAACCACTACTGTCTGCGACACATGGCCAGTGCGATGCCAGACCTATAGCTACTTTTCAAGTCTAATCTAGTACTCATAGCGCCTACCCACGGAGGGATGGTCAGGCTGAGTTTACCTGGATGGTTGATTACAGAATGAGATGGTTAACCTGCCCAAAGATGGTCACCCATCCAGTAACCAACCGGGCCTGACATAGAATAACTACGCTATCGAGACCAAGGCATTACCACCAAGCCAAACTGAGAGCCATGCGAAAATTTCCCTTAGTACTGCAACATTATGTCGTAAATAAAATTAGCAATCTTTGGACAGAAATTAACACCAAATCAAACTACATGCCCTATTACTTTTCAAAAATGCACTTTCCGTACTCAAAGAAAATAAACGTTTAACAAAATATCCAAACAGAAAGCGGTAAAGTCAATGACACACACTGAAATGCATATGGAGGCTTTTTAAGCCATCACTAAAAATCACATTTTGAGAAAACATCTTAAATATGAAGTTAAGATTAGCAATATAGTACAAAAATCTTGTGTATTACTACTGTACTGAGTACTCACGGCAAACTTTAAAGTGGTGGGTGAATGATGACATTAAATACAGCAATAATGCACATATATCAAGTAACTGCCTGCTCGTTGATTCACTGTGTAGAGGTACTCACTCGGAAAGACATCTCAAGATTCTCAGCACCCCACATGTCCATGCCAACGTCATAGCCGCCAAGGTCATTGAACCAACTGCGGCTCATGGCATACATGCCTCCAGACATCGTTGGACTCCTAGTAATACATAGTTATGTACACATAAGCAGCCTTACAAATTCAGCATTAATACTTTATGACAGGGCTAGAGAATAATTGTGTTAACGTCACAATTAATGCAATTGATAACTAACTGCAATTAAGTATTTTAATCACGATTTATCCGGGAAATTTTGGGAAGACTGTAATTTGATTACTTGTCACATTATTATTATTACTATTATTATACCATAAACGTACTGATTAAAGTGATACTTAACGTTAACACTCTGCAGCGGCATTTTACACAGTCGATAGTCAAACCTAACAGATGCCACATGTCATGATGCTGGAAAAAATTGTCACAGGTGAGAACCGGACTCGATGATGTAGTAGCTGGAGCAGAACAGGTGGGTCTTTAGTTCCTAGCAGAAGGTGAAGACAGACGACATGTTCTGAATGAAAACTGGCAGGCAGTTCCACAATCTCGATGCTGCCACAGGAAATAAACGATTGCCGACTGCTCTGGGAAGTGCCGATATGTCACACTGCCTAAGTACCTACTTACTTAATGAATAAAAGCGGATAGAACTTCGTACGTCAACAGTGTGATATGGATACGACAGGTAGTAAAAGCAAAACTAAAAGCATAAATCGTTATTAGGTGGATAGTTTAATTTTTCATTAAGGTTGCTAGTGTAATGAAGTTGTGTAAAAACTAATACACACAACTAGAAAAATAAGCAACACAGAACCAACTTAGCAAAAGCAAATGTCTCCTTCACAATACCAATGAAAACTGATTAATGTTTACTACCCCTAACATGGCATCGAGGTGGTATTGTTTTCAGCTGAGCGTGTCTGTCTAAAGCCTCTTATTTTACAGATTTGACGCTCATACAATTATCATAAACACATGCACATATCAGTCGTTTGGTAGAGGTGGGTGTGTCTGAGTTTGTGGGTGGCATTCGGAAAACAAAGTGCTAAACTGAGCAAGATCAATGCCTGATCCAGTCGACCGAACTGTAAGAGCTCCTTGTCAGCTATACACCATCTTCTTCTTCTCGTATTCGTGTCATTTACCATAATTGGTCAGCCACGAAACAGCGTCCTCATCCGCAGAGTGTAGCCGAGATAAGCCACCATTCAGTTTTGTCAGGGGACAGGATTCGACAATGTGAGACATCGTCTGGGTCT
>Ga0209339_1000378_pt1 | contig 16492 bp, 14 predicted proteins | sample OlaalgELextract3_FD_187376 | JGI IMG/M metagenome (GOLD analysis project Ga0209339, IMG submission 187376) | Olavius algarvensis symbiont microbial communities from Tuscany, Italy - Type A ELBA extract 3 (SPAdes) (version 2) | ecosystem: Host-associated > Annelida > Digestive system >... | reverse complement strand
CCCCCCGAATGTGCATGCGATTCGGTGATAAAAGTTTTTCAGTTGCTGGTCCCCATGTTTGGAACAGTCTACAACCCGTGTTACCGGGTTACAGATTTGACCTTCAACCGTTTCACATGAGTACTTAAAACCCATCTGTTTACACTGGTGTGATAAAATCTCAGTGCCTACTGACTAGTGCTTAACTGACCTTGCTGGATCTCCATCTGACGCTTGGCGTCGCCGAGAGCCGAAAACAAGTCCAGTTTGAGTCTTGTCTCTGCACTCAGACTTGTCTCGAGATGAGCATTCTTGTCTTTTATTGACTCCAGTCTCGTCATCAACACTTCTGTCTCTGTCTGCGAGTCACCGCGGTACTGCTGCAGCGTCTACCAACACCGGACATCACCACTGTATCACCATCATCTCTGGGCTTCTATTAACCCTTTAATGGACACATTAAAACTGCAGAGCAACGGACCATTATATAGCAATACGGAGATTGATATACTGGCCGTTGATGGGTGGGCTGTTACATTTGGTAAAGTGAGGAGGGGACTGGGCGGGCTGAGGCCCCGCCCAGTCCCCTCCTCACTTTACCAAATGTAACAGCCCACCCACCAACGGCCATATTATTCCATGTGGCACTATAACTGCCTGTGGTCATTAGAGAGTCAAACCAGCCCATGTGTTTGCCTGCAGATTGCTGTGCATAGTTCAGCTGTTGTGTTACATGACACAGCTATGTTGCTGGTTGGTCATTCATGCTGACATATCAAGGCAAAGTGGCTGGAAGGACTGAGCTGCTGCTCAGTACCGGAACTGGCCTTGTTATGTTAGAAAGTATCACAAACTCCCACAAATAGGGCACCATTAGGCTCAAACTAAACGTCGGCACAGCTGGCCCTCTAGTGAATGGCTGAGCACTAAGTAACTATTTGTGTTGCCATCTGGCGAATTCATTTGCAACGTGTAGATTTTGCCAAATCTTTGCCCTTCTTGTTCCTTGTTCAAATGGGATACAGTGGGTGGAGCAGAATGTTTAATGGGATTTTTTTGGCATTTTCTAGGCCATTTGGCAGCATAATTTACTGTGTATGACACTAGCCATTAGCCCTCTTGATAGATTCAACAAAGCATTATATTATTACGCTATTAACAAACGACATAAAAACTGATGCAATTCAGTGCACACTGCTGTTGTGGTAAATTCCAAAGTTCAACCACCAAAACATTTTTCTTCAAGAAAGACAGTTCTAGTGCACGTGTGCACAACATAAATTACCTGTATTACATAAATTACCTGTATTACAATAGGAAGACATAATATTGTATCATATGACATAACAATAAATAACGATAAACCCATGTTAAAGGCTTCGTTTATTTAAAAAACCACAAACTCAAACTTGTTTACAATTATATCAAAACCCTTAATCCTCTACCACTTCACAGAGGTGACAAATATTGTTTAATAAGTTATTAAATTTTTTAAAAGCAACAAAAAAACTATAAAAATGTGGTATCTGTCACGGCAAATAACATTTGTACAAAATTTAAATTTTGCTGTTTAAAATTCAAATTTATTTTAATCTTTTTTTCAATGCTCCATCTATACAAATCTGTGGATTGTTTGGTATTAATAAAATAAACTTTTGTAACAACGTTTTTAACTACACTGAAATTCAACTGCTCTCGCACGTACAACAGCAAACCACATCTTTAGACTTAAGACTTATTTTTCGTCCACTCCAATTATGCAGTAACCTTATTGGAGTATTTCTCTAATGGATAGTCATAGTAGACAATAAATCTTCAAGTAACAAAAATTTTACACTTTAAATGTATTTTTGAATTTTTAAACTTATAATTATCAAGTTTCTGCGAGAAGATGCAGTCAGCAGCGCCTCACTTGTGTCTCGAGCTCTAGCTGTCTTACGTCCTCGTCTCGAACTTTCAACTCACGACGCAACATTTTCATCTCGTTCTCGAGTTCTGAACGACGCTGTTTACACTGTTCTGACGAGCATTCCACAGACGACCTTCATGCAACACACAGTGAACAACAATATGATATACTTTCTCAACAAACCATAACCACTGGCTACCGACAGCCAAAACTGCATAATCCCACACTCATGTGTTTCGGCATGGTACTGGTTTGTTCTGTTGCTGTAGGAGAATACAATACATTGTACACAGACACAATAACCAGCAAATTAATAAAAACCGCTGTGGTAACAGTACAACACTAGCATATTTACGGTCCATTGTGCACAAGCACCAGTAAGTCAATGAATTTCAATGGAATGCAGCGACAGTGCAGTTCCGCGATAGCAGCGTCAGCACAGTGCACTGCAGCATATGTGTGAATCCACCCTTAGGCAGGCTGGCAGCAAATGTGTTTGTACCGGAAAGAAGGTGCTTTCACTTCAGAATAAATCCAGAAAAGCACGTTACCACAAAAAGAAAAAGTTGTAGAAGCAGAAGCTGCCCAGTGCCGCTGGACAATGATCAACCAAATCAGATGTACTCACAAAGAAGAGTCTGTTATGACATCAAAACCATAAGTGGTTTTATCAGCATCATCATCAACAATCATGCAATATACTGCACGTTTGAATACGAGCCACTTCAGTACTGTAGCACTCCTCATTTCTGGCTTGCAACTCACGATTGCGTAGCGCCATACGTCGACATCATCCTCCACAGACGGCGGTTCTGAGTCAAATCTGCTGCTTCGGGGAGCGTAAGATGGTGATGTTTCAGATCCTGTTGGATGGTGCTGAGCCACGTGATGCGGAGACGACCCAGTTGTCTTCTCCAGTCTGCCGGAGGGGAGGCCAACAGGATCCTCTTGGCATCTGCATTGTCGTCTATGCCCAAATAAGGTAAGCCGGCGCCACTGGATTATAGCAGTGAGTTTGGGTTGCTTCGTTAGCCTCCGTACATCATCATTCCGTACAAACTGGTCCCACCTGATGCCAAGCAGCATACGCAGACACCACTGGTCGAGTGCATCGATCTTACGTGCGTCCGTCTTAGACATAGTAGCACTGAACTGTTCTAAATGGAATAGAAAAGTGCAACACTTACTGACGTTTAAAACAATTCATAGAATTAACTTCAGTTTGGAGAGTCAAAAACAAAAAACAGACTGGAGTGTGTATGGCAGAAACAAACTGTGAGATGGCTTAGGTGATTTACACTATGGCACACCAACTTGTGACCACTAGTCAGTAACAACAACCGCGGCGGCGGCGGCGATGACGACGACGACAACAACGATAACAGCAGTCTCTTGGCTGAAATAGCTGTTTTGTCGTCGTCGTCGTCGTTTCTGGCATGCAACTCACGATTGCGTAGCGCCATACGTCGACATCATCCTCCACAGAGGGCGGTTCTGAGCCAAATCTGCTGCTTCGGGGAGCGTAAGACGGTGATGTTTCAGATCCTGTCGAATGGTGCTGAGCCATGTGATGCGGGGACGACCCAGTTGTCTTCTCCAGTCTGCCGAAGCGGAGGCCAACAGGATCCTCTTAGCATCTGCGTTGTCGTCCATGCGCACAATATGCCCAAATAAGGTAAGCCGGCGCGACTGGATGATAGCAGTGAGTTTGGGTTGCTTCGTTAGCCTGTGTTTTGTGGCACAATAAAAATTAAAAAATTCGCTCAGTCTACGGGCAAGGGCTACAGAGTTTCACCAAAATCAGACTTAACCTGACAGTGTAGAAACAATTGAAGTAAAAGTTGACAGACGACGAGGAATGCTCACCCAGTCAACCCATCAGCTCTGCTGATCTTTAGTCATAGCATAGCTAATAATAAGAACTAAATATTACACATACCTATTTGGACAGCGACATAAGGTCACAATTTCAAAGGCATCAGTGTCAGGTCAGGTACCAGTGTCTTAATACTTTAACGGGCACATTAAAACCGCAGAATAATGGACCATTATACAGCAGTACAGTGACTGTACACTGGCCATTGACAGCGAGGAGGGGCCTGGGTGGGCTGCAGCCCCACCCAGTCCCCTCCTCGCTGTACCAAATGTCACAGCCCACCCATCAACGGCCAACGTACCAGCTTCATATTATTTGATGTGGCACCATAATTACCGGTGCCCATAAAAAGGTTAAGCTGAATTTTCAAGACAGTAGATCTGTGCAGGACGCAGGTACCTATGACTGTCCTAGCGAGTGGCTGGAACAACAGAGGAGTTGTCGATGAGTAGCCACTAAAGCAAAACACAGACCAGGAAACAGAACAGCTCAGTTACCGTGACAACGATGTCACAGCGACCGCAGCACGACTTGAATCATCAGCTTTGCGAGAAGCGTCGTCTGTTTTGCGTCGTTTCTCCGCCATCAGCTGCTGCTCCAACGTTATCTTCTGCTTTCGCTCCTCCTGCACTCGGCGGTCCAGAATCGCCAGATTCTGTTTATCCTGCTGCCGATTCGATATCATCTTCTGCAGTCTGTAACCATCAGCAACAACAAATAGAGCCTCTGAGCTGAAATAGCTCCGCTGTGTTTTGACCTTTGACCTAATTAGCATAATTTATGCAAATATTGAAATCTGCTGTGAAACTTGGCAGCCCCATGCTCTCATATCATTCGTACCAAGTGTTGTCAAAATCAGACTTAACTCTTTCGCTGCCATTGGCGACTATAGTCGACACCGTTCCAGTGCCATTGGCGACTGAAGTCGACAGGACGCCCTCAGTGCTGTTGGCGATGATAGTCGCCGTATTTACGAAAGTTAGGGGGATAGCCTGTTTTCAAATTTTTACCCCCCAGAAACCCGGCACTGGGAGCCAGAAAATCGGCAGCAAAAGAGTTAATGTGATAGAAAAGAAACTAGATAAAACCACGCCATTACATCCCATGGCTTTGTAAAATGGCGCTGTGGGCCATTGGCCAAAATGCACAACTTTTGAGCCCCCTATAACTCAAATGCCCCTGAGCCAAATTTCACTAAATGTGGATGTGACGATAGCCTAGATATTGTAGTTATACCCGTTTTAGTTTTCCCAGAATTCCTCCTTGTTTCCGTGCAGCGGTCGCCTGAAGACGCCAGTCTAAATTTTTGCTAAAAAAATGGATGTTTTAAACCCCCAATTTTGGGGGGGGGAGGGGAGAACGATTTTTGCTGGGGTACCACCACCAGTAACGAATAACACCAGAAAGACATCTTTTGGTAAAGATACAGTGAATATCCGTCCAGCAGTTGCTAAGCAGTGGTGTCAAAGAAAAAACACAGAATGGCGACTAAAATATAAGACGTCGCTTGCAGTGAGCAACGTATAAAAGTTGATGGACAACAGATGACGGCTCACTAGTCAACCCATCAGCTCTGTTGACAACAGATGACGGCTCACTAGTCAACCCATCAGCTCTGTTGACAACAGATGACGGCTCACTAGTCAACCCATCAGCTCTGTTGACCTCTGCTCACAGCAGAACTAAAAATAGAACACTGAAGCAAACAATATTTATCTTCTCCACATGCACATTAGTCAAATACAAACACATAGGTGGCATGCAATTACCACATTAATGGTATGGTATAGTAGGGTTTAACGTCCCACTAGACACATTATAGGTCATTTTGGAGACGACTCTACAGGTCACATGACCCAACAAACAGCGTCATAGCACTGAAGGATGATGGTTAGTCAACCAGGTCAAAGGCCAATCCCACCAGGCTCAGCTCATTAAAAGGCAAAGAGAAGAATGTAAGCAAAAAATAATAATATCTATATATAGCACCATGAAGACTGAAGACATAGAGGCGCTTGAAAGACAGAGAGCTAAACCAAGCAAGATCAAAGCCCGATACAGTCGAACGACTTGTAAACTGCTCGTATCTTTATGCATCATTATAATAGTACACAATACTGTGACACAGAGACAGTTTTTATTAATATTCCCTTTCCTCCAGACCAACATCACATCTCAGATGTGGCCAAGTGGAGGTAAGGGGCGTACATGCATTAAATTTTGGATAATAGATCTCAAATCTTTAAGGACAAAATCCGAAACCTTGCAAGGTGAATCCTTATCCAACATTCCAAGAGATCAAATGTAATCAAATTCCAAACCAAAAAATCCCAATCAAATTGCAGCAATCTGTAACAAATACCAGCATGGAGAAGATAAAAGAATTTTCATGTATGCGAAAATCCATACGTGTATTTCAGCAACAACAGAGTGAGTTAGGCAACTGATATAGACTCATCAGATGTCAACATCAAACATGCCATGGCACGTACTTCGACTGCAGATTCTCATTTTCTTGTCGAAGCTGGTAGAGTTCACTTTTTGTCGTGCGGTCACTGAACGACAAACTCGCAATCTGAGAGCGCAGCTCCTGCTCCAGGCAGCGGCTGCTCTGCAGCTCCGATTTGAGTCGCTTGACATCCGCCTCCAGCTTACTGCATGCCACAACATTCAACCTGTTCTACTTCAACGAATCATATCAGAACGCATTAAATAACGAATGCTCAGAGTTGACGTCAGTGATCGACAAATGACTGCAAGGCAGATGACCTACAAAGTGCACTAGGTCTGACGTCCAAAAGAAGAAGTCTGAAGTACACATTGTCGTAATTAATGACGCGTTCACCTATTGCATCAAGGGACATTATCATGTTACGCAAGGTGTCATCTTGCTGTGTTTGTATGCTGGCTCAGCTGTACACAATAGAACATCTGACTTGAAGTTCCAGAGCAAATCCACATTTTATCGCGACTCAGACCTGCATCTAAGTTAACCCCTCGATTATTTTGACAAAAATTTTCTTCAAATTATTTGACTTCTACATGTCTACATTTGACATGTAGAATCTACTTCTACATTTGACTTCTACTTCTATACCATAACAATTTTGTTAACAAAACATTAAAGATTGACATCATAGCTAGCTACACTGCTTCCAGGCTCCTAAGCCCTAAAACAATCACACAAGCCTAAAATCTCAATGCAACTAACCCCTTTAAGTATCTAGAATTAAAGAACATTATAATAACTGCAACTAAGAAAATCTACAATGCGAGGTACAGCAAGCATACCCTACCACAGAACTGAAATATTGTGACTTGTACTAAAAGTACATCATCCATATGTGGCACAGTTATGGCTGGAAAACAATTCTGACATTTTCACATCCTCGACTTTCAACTCTTACCGTTCAGCCTTCAATATGCAGTGGGGCGATAGAGGGCCCATCGAGAATCATTTTGGTCTTTATTAGGACCATTTTGGACAACGTACAGAAGCACAGACTGAAAGTTCCATATGTGTCATAACCAAAAGCAGTACCCGCCTCCTGATTGTAACCATGGGCAAGTAATAACAGAGAACATTGATATAAATTTGGATCACTTTGTTACCACATTAATGGTATGGTATAGTAGGGTTTAGCGTCGCACTCGACACATTATAGGTCATTTTCGAGACGATTTTACAGGTCAAATGACCCAATGAACAGCGTCATAGCACTGAAGGATGATGGTTAGTCAACCAGGTCAAGGGCCAATCCCACCAGGCTTGGCTCATTAAAAGGGAAAGAGAAGAAGGTAAGCAAAAAAATTAATATCTATATAGCACGACTGCAGAATGCTGCTAATACAGAGCATATGGTTAATGCTGGATTAGTGGATATAATGGACAAACAACAGAACGGTACAAACATTCCAGCAGCTGTAGAGGAACGTTCTTGCCAAGACGATGAGGATCCGATTTTTCCACGTTTTCCGCCGCTCAAAGGATCTCGAGTCGTCGAGTTCGCACGTACGCCCGTCCCACTCTTCGCACCGCTCCGGCTCTCATCAACAGCACCGGCAGCGAGTGTTCCGCCTTCCTCGCTGCTCGTGTCGTCCGGCCGGTCGTCCGAACGATTTGCCGCCGATGCCGCAGATGTTGGCTGCTGCTCCAGATACTCAAAGTCTTCAACGGAGTCCGACGTTGGTTGTTTGTCCCTGCTGCCTGTCCACAGACTGATGTCCAGCCAGCCGAGAGTACGAGATCGAGTTGTTGACAACAAAGAAGTCTGCACAGCTGTTGACCCGTTTAACACGGGCTCATCTTGACCTGGCAATGCTGCAATCAACAGCAGATCCCTCTACAGGACATGAGGCCACGATGACCCGACACTTTATCAGACCCTACCAGCAGTGTTACGACAACATGGCCAACGGCCATTCATCGGTCAGTTATAATATGGCTGCTTGTAAGTAAGTAAACAAATTTAAAAACATGCCGTATGTCGGCCTATTAGGCAAATTGCAGGCAGCCTATCTGCATGTGTGATGTGTTTCTACCACTGCTTTATCATCTGCACATCTAATCGAGTTGACTGCACTGCCGTCAACCAATACTCCATGCTGTGTGTCAGCAAAGGCTTCTTTAGTCGTAGCTTCATCATAAATTAGATAAAGCAGGGAAGACAGTGAACAGTCCTATCTTACACAGCATATTCAGTAGTAAATGTCTCCATAAGTCACTGATGAAAACATGCAATTACTTATGTGTTGTTTGAAGTATTTATGCCAGTCAGCGATGAAGGCCACAGTTTAGCACTTTTGCTAATGTGCAAAGTAGACAGTGACAGGATCCAGTCTTTTCACATGCAGGCACTGCGTCGTATCCTTGGTATCAGATGGTATGACAAGGTATCCAACGCAGTAGTCAATGAGAGAACGAAACTACCAGATATGCCGTCTCTTATTTCTGACAGACGTCAGTCATTATTTGGTCACATCTGTCGCCTACCGGAGAACACAGCTGCTTCGTAGGCACTGCAACTGTCAATAGAAGCCCACACCGGCACTCCTCCCGCTGCTGACTGGAAGTGCCCGCCGGGTCGTCCACGGAGAAATTGACTGCAGCAAGTGGAAGAAGACATTGGCCTATCTGTTGGTGTTGCCTGGATCGCGGGCCAGGATCGTTCGATGTGAAGGACGCTACAACCCTCAGCTGGTCAAGCGCAGCAGTGAGTGAGTGAGTGAGCTAAGAGACACAGTTGGAGTACAGCAAATTCACGCTGTAACCTACACGAGATGAGGCTTGTCAGCCTAAACTGCTTCACTGCTGCTGCTGCCCAGATTAAATCGATATGTAAAATTTAAAAAATCCGCCAAAATTTTTTAAAAATCTATTCCACAGTTTTTTGCATATTGGCACATAGATCACGTGGGCCAAGTTTCGTGAAAATCAGACAAAAACTGTAGTGAAAAAAAGTGTGACGACACAGACAGACAGACATCAAGCACCTATACTACAAGCTCCACTGGCTGCAAGCAGCAGTGCATCTAGCTAGCAGAATCATAAGTTAATCAAAAAGTTGAGGTCAAGATGCACACAAGCACTAGTGTTAACTATCATCCGCAAGCTTTACTAAAATGCTGTGGTATTCAAAATATACTTTTAAAATATACTATACAAAATAATCTAAAACAAGTGGTTGCATACTGCAGAATAGTAACACGATATGCGGCCCTACAAACATGCAGCGTTTATCTTAAACAGCACATCGACATGGTAGTGTGTCCACATGTTCAGTACATGACAGAAGGACAGACAGACAGAATGGGTGCAATGTGTAATGCAGCCTTGTATGGGAGGGTCACATAACACACAAAGGGACAAAGTGTATGAAGAACATGAATCTTCAACTGAATGATATGCACCTTTTGGCTTATCATTTATAGCATCCTCGTCAGTTGGTAATGCCTTCTGCAACAGCTGATAGTAAAAATTGTTAGTCTTTTCGACTTCCTTTTGCTTTCGCTGCACATTACACATTTCACGATGCACCTCTGCTCCACAATCACACGTCAACAACAAAACGTACATTGTAGAACATATAATAATCGAATCCTTAGACCTCAGACCTCACACATTGGGCCACACACCTCAATGTTCACACATTGGGCCATTCACACGTCGACGCCAGCCTTCTGTCGACAGCAAGCTGTTGCGCTACTTCCCAGGTCATGCCAATGCTTTTCAAATCTTGTTGTATGGTGTCTATCCAGTTCTTTCGTCGTCTTCAAGGGTTTCTCTTTGAACCAGTGTACAGCCTGTCTTGGCAGTCTGTTGTCGTCCATTTGCAGAACGTACCCAAGCCATCTCAGTCTTCTCTCTTTTATGACAAGATCTATCTTCTCTCTTCTCTAGTTGTGTCTGCACCCTGACCCTCTCGTCACTGACTTTGTCTTTCCGTGATACCCATCATTCTTCTTTGGAACTGCGGTGGAATAATGGAATAATTCCGGTAATTTGCGGACATATTTCACCACAATGTTCAAGAACAGAATTAACGTAGACACAGAACCAAAAGCACGTGCATTGTGCAGTCTGTCCATAAAAAAGAAAGCCGACTACTTTTTAGCACAGCATCATCAAACTGCAGCTAAACATTCTGATTTTTGGCACTGTGATTCAAGAAACAATTGCAAGACTGGCAATGATCCACCTGACCTATGTAATGCCCACACCTGGTAAAACGTTTCAAACAAGTTACATATTGACGACAAATATAACAGATAAACAGTAAAAACCACAAATGCAGAAATTTACTCAACATTAACTTAAAACAATGAACCATGCTTCCATCACAAAATGTGTTTAAAATGTCCACCGTGAGCACTAATACATGCAGAGAGAAATTCAAGAAAAAGTTGTCGAGCACTGTAACCTTTTTGTTCACACAACACTTATATTACGTGTTTATCTCCAGTGGAAAACTGCATTTTAAGATGACGTCATTATTACGTCTCAGGTATGGTGATGACACAGGCTTCAATGCAACCGCAGTTGTGTCATGAGTAGAATCAGGAATAAGTCCTCCACATTTTATAAAATTTCACCAGGCTTAACTATAATTATGCTAAAAATTATCTGGCTTAATTTTTTTGTGGACATAGTGTAATACTGACCAATCGAAATCGATATGAGATGCAACTTTTGATGCTGAATCCCATTGTAACCACAGGATAACCAACGCTGCAGCATTGATAACACAAAGCTTTTCATCAAATCAATGAACACATCATTCTCATTCACAGGGAAAAACATTTAATGCTAGATGCATCACATTTGCTTTCACATGTGAAGCATTTCTGCCTTCCAATGTTAACAACTGCCATTTAGGGAAAGTTGGAAACACAAGTATTTACTAGTTAGTAAGTTCATATGCAACCTGCAGTTGATCGAACTTCACAGTCATGTTGAAGATGTCTCACCAAGTTCTATGTAAATTTTAGATCCATGAGAGACTGGCCACGGGATGGATATTTATCTGTCTCCCTAAAGCCCGGTACACACTCGCGACAAAGTTTAATTCAACACCGTTGACTTTGTTGAAAGTCGACAAAGTCAACAACAAAGTCAACTGTATCGCTTTGGCCCCGTACACACTGGCTACAAGGTCGACCGCATGAGCAACACAGTGGAATGTATCGGCAGCAAAGTTGAACGTATACGGCAGCAGTCGACTCTGTTGCCAATTTGTTGCCGGTTTCGGCAACAGTCGACTTTCAACAAAGTCGACCGTGTTGATTTCAACTTTATCGCCAGTGTGTACCGGGCTTAACTTGCCATATCTTGTTAACATACCACTAACTGATGATTCTGAGAAGTGTTCAGAAATTCACCTCATAAGTTAAGCAATAAATAACAAGAAAATGGTGCTAGCTGAGAAAATACAATGGTGCTGTTACTGCTCAATCCTAGAAACACCACAATTTTTTCTATTAAGAAATAAAATTATTGATACAGCTAAAACACTATAAGATAGGCCATACAGAAGTACAATTTAAATCACAAATTATTAATTGCCTGTACCGATATTTAAAACATGAGGCAAAATGTTATGTGTCAGATATATGACATCATAATCAACACACATTCAACCTTGCCTGTAATGTTTACGAAACTCAACAATCAAGCTACACACTAGCGGCATTTTACACAGATACGCTAAAGGATCACTAGAACAAACCAGTGAGCAGCAAACGGTCGACAAAGATCGAGATGAAATGGAAAGTTGCGGAGCTCACGGAGTCGTACGGCGACCTCTATGTATAGGAACATCAACCATAGTAACACCGTCGGCAAGCAAACCCCTCGCTCTGCACACAGATGCACAGCAGTACAAGATACAGTACTACACAGTGAAGGAGAGCTTGCACCAAATGCACTGAATAGCCTCTAGTTATTTATTAACCAACAGTTACATGTAAAATGATCCTGCTTGCATACGTCAGTCAGACTCTTCAGACAGTTTATTTTTCGGCCATATTACTCTCATGTTTACTGTAACAGTCACTCAAAAATCATTAAACAATAATACGTTACTTTCATCTGCCATTTGCAACTTTTTAGGTGGCGCCATCTCACTGCTAAGCGAAGGCATGCGTCGTCTTATATTTTACGACACGTTCTTTGTTTTTGTTTTTCTTTATTATTTTTATATATTTTTTATGCGACTGCTCAGCATCAGCTGAACAGATTTGCACCAAATTTTAACCAAACAGATGTATATGTGGATGGTGGTATCCAACGAAAATTGCCCCCCCCCCCCCGCAAAAATGGGAGGCTCAAAACGTCCATTTTTGAAGCATAAATTCAGACTCTGCTGTCTTCGGACGGGCACTGAGCGGAAATGAGGAAGAATTTTGGGAAAACTAAAACAACTGGTATAACTACAATATCTAGGCTACCCTCGCATACAAGTTTGGTGAAATTCGGTTCCGGGGAATTTGAGTTATAGGGTTCTCATAAATTGTGCATTTTCACCAATGGGACTCTGCCGCTTCATTTGACTGGCAACATCTCAACAATGACAACACGTACACAATTACCAGTTACAGTTTGCAGACAGCTGAAAGTATGGCCTTTCCGACGGTGTAGCCCCGTTTCCTATTTTTTCACTTTTTATGATGGTGGTATGTTTTTCAGTGACAAATGCGGGCATGTGTATTTTGCGAAATGTGAACAGGCATTGTGCGAAATGCTTTGTGCAACGGCACCATCTTACAAAGCCACGGAATGTAATGCAGTGGCTTTCTCTAGTTGTAAATGATTGACCTTCACTACTTGCAGGTTAGCAGCCCACTAAAGTCAATTGAGGTTTGATGAAAGGTTAGTTCGTAACTGGCAATGGTGCAATGTAATTTTCATCAACTCTCAGTTAAACTGGTCGATAACCATTTGCTGTGTTTAACAGCACTTTGTTCAACCAACCCTAAGTTTTAGTTAACATTTAATACAATTTTGAGGGCTGCTATTTTCTGAGTCATGCCACAGATGTTCTTACACAGCGGCAAAGTCTCGTCGGTGTCCCGCGCTTTTGACAAATTACACGATCAACGGCCAACTGCAAGATTATATTCAGCCACACGGGTAACTGATCAGCTTGTGACAAACTTTGTGGTAATGGCAGCCACATCAAGAATCCAAACTTACTGAACTCGTTCACCAATGTTCTGCACACAGTGTCGTTTATGTTTCAACCAATATTTTTAAAAAAATTAATTGAGCTTTTGTGTCCAAATAACATATACAACCATTCTAACAACTATTTTCCCAGTTATCCTGACTCGCCGATTATTCCCCATGGGTTTCCAAGAATACCGTTGCAGACTGCTGGAGCAATGCACATCTATTACTAACGTTCAACTACAGTTTACTTAACCATAGGTTAAAATTTTCTTACCAACATGTATATAATATAAGTTACCTGTCTGCCATATATACTGGACCCATACGTAAGTACTGGCAGTAAAGAACAGCCACTGCACAGGTATCAGCAGGTAACACGCAACATCTGATGTGATTGTCACGCAAACAAAGAATATTGAAAACGCCTACAAAAATGACAACAAGACATCGGCTAACACCAATCAGAGCTCAATACACAGGAATCAATGTACAAACTTTGCACAGCTAGAAGTTGTATCTTGTTTCATGATAACAAGACCAGTGGCAACGGCAACATCGACACCTGCTGAGAAAATTGGTGAATCGGTTATCTCAGCTCTCCGGTTACTGACTCAAACAAAAATTACAGCTGCCGTTGCGCAGAGCTGCGTCCATGCACAATTGCTAAAATATTTTCAATAACAGGGTCCCTGAAAGTTGGTCTTAAAAACAACAGTTCCTGAGCTACCCACTACTAAAGACTGCATGATCCTAGGTTCATTAGTTTTGACGCAATACCAGCGTGTGATGTACAGACAGACCCGCCATCTGTGCCTACAGGGTGGCCCAAATTAAAATACCCCGCCGTAAATTTGCAATATCTTGGCAATGACAAAATGTGGCATGTATTGCTACTCGTGCCTTCCCTCACAGTGTTGGCACGTAGTCAGTGAGTCAGTTGAGTGGTTGGTCACACTGCCATCCAGGTAAGATGGTCACGTCACAGTACTGAAGCAACGATGCAACTGTGGGTGACAGCACTGTGAATTTCATATGGTTTCACATGTCACGGCAGCTCTGTGGAGAGGCTGCTAGCTTAATACCAAGTTAATACATTAATACTTCAATGCGTTTTGTGTTTTGCTGCTACGGGCAGCAAGAAATTAGTAACAGATCCAAGCCATTACACACTTTGAACAACATACTCCTCCCCTCCCTCTCACAGTACTGGTCCGGCAGACCTGCAGCATAAACACCGGTATCGGTATCAGTCAATTCCATCACATTAACTAACATCGGCCTTAAATATGAAATCGGTCATTCTCTAGTAACTATCCATAGGGTACGTAAAATGCACATTTGGGAATATCTGACCAGGCTGTAACAATAAGCTTTGGCGTCACTTTTCACAATAACCTAGATATTATGTTGAACAAACTTCAGGAGAGTGTATTAATGTAAGTAAGCAAGAGTATTTGTAAACACCTACAAACAAAAAATTACTATTGCCAATGGATTGGTTTCAATGTCTTCCCTAATTACAGATATAACTGATGCTAGCAGATTGAGCTCAGCATCAGCAGTATCTGGTCTGCAGCCAATAGCAGCATGCCCTCATGTGTGTTTCATCGCTAAAAATAGCGCACTGCTATCACTATGGATGGCACAGATGCATAGTCACATGCAGTTTTTCCAGATGAGGATTTCTAGAGTTAGAGTTAGGGGTTAGGAGTCCCTAAAACCTAGGTATGAAAGTTGGTCTAAAAAACAAGAGTTACTGAGCTACCCACTAATGAAAACTGCATGATCCTAGGTTCATTAGTTTTGATGCATTACCAGCGTGTGATAGACAGACAGACCCGCCATCTGTGCCTACAGGGCAGCCCAAATTAAAACACCCGCAGTAAATTTGCAATATCTTGGCAATGACAAAAATTTTATGACGAAATTCACAATGATTATTTTTATTATATTAGTTTTCAACTACCAGTAATGAAGGAATAATTATATAGAATCATGTTCTTATATCTCTAAAAAAGACTAATTTGCAGTATTCCAAAGGTTAAAGCACCATTTTCAAATTTTACAGTGTTTTTTAATGGTAGAAGATAATTTGGAGCACCATAAAGCTGTTGACGTCATACTGACGAAATTGTAGGGCTGTTACGGTTTTTAAAACCGAAACCGCGGTTTTTCCCCAAAACCGATTGGAACCGAAACCGCAGTGTTTTGGTGCCAGATGAACGGTTTTTTTAACGTCTGGACAACAGGCAAGATTTACAGTTGCAGCCTAACTGGGATAGACATAATAACAATGATGAGAGAACATGTTTATCAGCACCATTTATCACATCATTAGTCAATAAGAGTAGAGGCCTACACGAAACGTCATCATCATCAGTCATCATCATCAAACAAATTAACTTTCTGTCTTAATGTGCAATAATTGCATTACATAAACTGCCAGTTTACAAACGAACATAACAGTGTTGTCTATCTGGCGTATGGTTCGACGCAAAGTAACAGGTTTGATCGTTTTCAACGAACGTTATGTGTAGTGCAATATACGTTTTGTGGGTGGAAAAACCGAAACCGTGAAAAACAGATGCCGCGGTTTTTAGCCAAAAACCGAACGAAACCGAACTGGAAACGGAAATAACCACAACAGCCCTACGAAATTGACTGACGGTTTTGAAGAATGTGCTTTCATGTTTTGTCGCAGACTGTAACACACGCTGTTTACCAGTGGCTTCATCTTTCAGCAAGACGATGCCCTCAAACACACTGCACAATTGATGCAGGATTGGATTGCCACCAGTTGTCCCAAGTTCGGTTCGCCAGTAAGTAAGTAAGTAAGTAAAATGAACGATTAACGTGTCCGATTATGACGAGTCACTTCACAGGCACGACAAAAACAGAAGATGGAGTCACGGAAAGCAGCGTCTGAAGAGATGGGTCTTCAGACGACTGCGAAAAACAGGCAGCGAGGGTGCAGACGTGACGTGCGGCGGCAGACCGTTCCAGATGCGTGCGGCGGCGACCGGAAAAGCACGATCGCCGACGGTAGACAACCGCGTACGGC